>ERZ779880.1654-NODE-1654-length-18838-cov-26.067082_pt1 | contig 18838 bp, 19 predicted proteins | sample MGYA00511555_ERZ779880 | MGnify/ENA primary metagenome ERZ779880 (study PRJEB29588, sample SAMEA2145815) | human gut metagenome | biome: human gut; feature: human-associated habitat; material: faeces | place: Denmark | collected 2008/2010 ...
GGGACGGTTTTTGCTGCCTTTTGTTCTGGGCATAGGTGATAACCTCTTTCCTTTTATTGTGGTTTAGGTATAGCACTGTGGGAGAAGACCGGGACAATATTATCGTTTGTATTTTAAGCAATATTGCTGTTGCTAATAGGCTCCGCCTTATCCTTAACGGATGTATCATACTCCTGCCCTGTCACTTCGGATTTGGTATATCTTTCAGTAAACAAATCTATAATGTTCTCAACATCAGAAAAGGTTCGTAAATAAACCCGGGCATCTTGTATTTCAAATACATTTTTCCAGCGTTCAACAGTTCGCAACTTTTCCAAAAGACGTTCTTTACTCATTGTCGCCACCGGGGACTTATGTATTTGCATCATTTTCTTTGCATATTTTTTGTTCGGGCGCTGTACATATTCCTGCAATTTATCATCATTTCCGATCAGTCCAACTGTCGTAATTGACGATACCGCGCGTGTAGCCGATGCACGAAGAAATGTTTCTAATCCAAAATGACGTTCCAGTAATTTGATATTATCCGTTATTATCTCATCGCCTAAAATCAGCAAGTCAATTTTTCTGGTTATAATGAACATCTGATCTTTCATTTCCTTAAAAACATCTGGACAATCCAAGGATTTACTAATAAGTTGGAAATATTTTTTCTGTTTATTGGGAATCGAGGCAGGCTGTATTTTTTGGTACGCCCATAACTGTCTCAATTCTCCATCTCGCTGAAAAGAAAATTTAAACAGGATTGCATCCGCATTATCTTTATCCGAAAGTTTAAAATTTTCAATATGGCTTTCTGGAACACTCAAATAGCTAAATGGCTGATAAGCATCATCCTGCTTTATCACATAGAAGCAAGTTTGCTCATTTGCCAAATCATCTCCATTAGCATATTTACTGTCATCAGCCAAAAACTTGTTTTGAATTGCTTCTTTAATGCTTTCTCGGAGCCTTCTTTTGAAGCCATCAGTTTCATTTGGATTGCCTTCATCCAAAACAAATCGCTTTACTAACTGCTCTCCATCTTTCATAACTATGTATATTTCAAATCCGAACTTCTCATTAAGCACTTTGTTTATTGCTGTTGTAATTCTTTGTTTAGGCATTTTTACTCATCCTTTATCATATATCTTCATATATAAGAAACACATTATCAGATATTTTCTGCCTTTTAATGCTGTGTCCTACGCTGACCATGCCCCTTGTGATTCCGATACATTCTTTTCCACTATACTCCGTTAACTGTGTTGTTTCAAATTTAAAGGAAAAAACTTCATATCCCAACACGGTTAACACTGGATTTTGGTAATACAAATTCGTTTTCCACATTAGTGCAAATAGCATTACCATTAAAATCCCAAATACAATGAGTCCCTTCCATGTATCTAAATTATCCATTGCCATCGGAAGGACATATGTCATGAAAAAAGTCACTCCGGAATCGGATATCTTTTCAATATCAATAAGTGATTCTCCTTCACTAACAAAATTAGCCAGTTGCGATTTTTCAAATTTTCGTGCACTGTATATTGAATAAATAATCCACAATAAACAGAAAAGTTCTAATATCAATGTAACAAATGCCGAATGGTTTGCAACTTTTGTCAAAGCGTAAATTGGATTATTTAGAACTATATCAGAAAACTTCTTACATAAACGAAACAATTTAAAGTCAAAATATTTTATCAACAGAATCAAAAATAATGGCGCAAATGACTGCATAATCAACGCTCTTTTCATTGCTGGATTACCAGTCATAAATTCACCTTCTTCCTATTTTTCCCACATCTCAGCCGACCATAAGATCGTTGCCTGCTGCTCACCACGAAGAGGTGTGTGATTATCAGAGTAGCGTAGGGAGCTACCGCTCCCAGTATATCACAATTTCATCCAGTTTTACAGACGCTTTCTTACCTTCATCACCGCACAGTACATCAATCCGCCTAGCACTCCGCCGACTGTGTTATAGAAGATGTCTGATAGCTGGAATGTACCCAAGCGAAGCAATAATTGTAGCATCTCTATGCTTATCGAAAAGATAAATGCTATCTTCCCGCTATAGCGCAGTATCTTCTTCCAGCCGTTTCCAATCTTCTCTCCGAACGTCCACATCACTACTGCTGAAAACGGTACCATCATGATTACGTTCTCGATGCACTCGGTGGTCAGTTGCTGTTCACCATTCACTGTCTCCCAGATGCCCCAGCTACCCATAACATCGGACAATGGATTCATCCACAAGTTCCGGTTTAGCAATGTTCTAAACAGGATCATCGATGTCACAAAGGCCAGTAAAAACAGCTTCCGAAAGAACACGCTCTCTTTGAACTTCTGATACCATGTCACTATGGCGTTCTTCCATCCTTTGCCTGCTGCGGTAGGCTCATACGCATACAGGTAGAAAAACATGGCTAGAATGGAAAGCAGGAGTGAAAATCCAAATGGCTCATACAGAGCAGTCAGGATGTTTGTGATAATCTTTCCGAGTAAATCAATCGTTTCTTTCATCGTCGTTTACAGATCACTGAACAAGTCAGCCTTATACACGCCATTCTCCAGCATCTTCTTAAAACTACCTTTCACAGCTGCAACATCTTCATGGTAGGTCATGCCGTACCATGTATCGTTAGTCTTCAGAACCTTTACGGACATCTTGCCCTTCTTCAGCAGCTCTCCAATATAAATCGGAATCAGGTATTCAGATTTTAACGGATTCTCCGATACTTCCTTCTCGAAGAATTCTTTGAAGCCGTCTTCCAGTGTAGTTAGGAAATCAGGAGTCAATCCCCACATATTCATGGAAACCAGAGAATTTACATCAACAGCCACACCGTCTGCCGCTGCTCCATTTGCAGTCTTGACGATGTTCTTAGTTTCCACAACCTCAGTCAGATTGTTCTGTTCGTCCATTTTGCAGATACCACGAGTCACGCCACCATTGTCAGACAGGGTGTTCTTCAACACAAATCCCGCCATACAGGACTTGCCACCATTCACCAGATACTCATGGACGGCTTTGAAGCCTTCCTTTCCATAGTAATCATCTGCATTTATGATAATGAACGGGGTCTTGATGACATCCTTTGCTGCAAGGACTGCCTGACCCGTCCCCCAAGGCTTTGTACGTCCTTCCGGCAGAGTTCCCGGAATGTCGTTGATATCCTGGAAAGCGTAGTCTACGGTTACGTTGTGAGAGGAGCAAATGGAGGCAATGCGATCACCAATGACCTCTTTGAACTCCTTCTCGATATCCTTACGGATGATAAATACCACATGATTGAAGCCTGCTTCGATTGCATCATGGATGGAATAGTCCATGATGATGTGATTAGAAGCATCCACCGGTTCCAGTTGCTTAATACCCGTTCCAAATCGGCTGCCGATACCAGCTGCCATAATAAGTAATGTTGTGTTCATATTTTTTCTTCCTCTTTTCATTATTTTTTGTTGCATAGCCCAAACAGCTACACCAATAAAGCCACCAAGCGTATTTTGAAAAATATCCGATAACTGAAATGTTCCTACTCTTAAAAAAAGCTGACATATTTCAATTAAACATGAAAAACCAAAGGAAGTCTTTACAATATTAAACAAGATTTCCTTGTCCAATCCATCTTGTTGAAAAAATCCCAGAACTCCAAAATAAGCAAGTGGGACAAACAGAAGAACATTAAGCATCCCTTGCAACGGTGTACAAAGGGAACATAATAAAAAACTTAATAATGGACTGCCAATCTTACACAAAGTACCGCCCAAACGAGACTACGGGCGGTATTTTTGTATCATGGCGGAGAAAGGAGGAACTTCCCACGGGGGCTTGACTGAAAAGTTGAGCCTCTTTTTTCATGCCAAAAAACAGGAGGTAAATGCTTATGGCAGATGATAAAACCACAAAAACGCCGGAACAGCCGGTAACGGATAGCGAGCCGGGCAAGGAAACGCCTCCCGCTCCCCTAGTTTATCCGGAGCCGGAAAAAAAGACGGAACCAGAGGTAAAGAACCCACAGGTTTCTGTCTATAACTTCGCTGAAATTATGAAGGAAAAGAAAGCCGAGGAACGGGCGGCAGCTCCCGGCGGGGAAAAGCCTGACCCGGCAAAAGCGGAGAAACCGGAAAAGCAGCCGGAGGCTCCGAAAAAAGCGGAGGAAAACCCCAAAGAGCCGGAACAGCCGAAGCGCCGGGGCCGTCCACCGAAAGCAGATAAGGACAAGGCCGCAGCCCCGAAGCCCAAAACTCCCGCACAGAAACCGGAAAATGCGGTCAAAAAGGAACCGGAGAAAAAAACGGCTCCAACGGTACAGACCGCTCCTGCTCCGAAGGGACCCGAAAAACCGAAGGATGCTCCACGCCGGGGCAAGGAACAGATCGTCTATATCAAGCTGAACGAGCTCCACGCCTTCAAGAACCATCCCTTTGAGGTTCGGGATGATGAAGAAATGCGGGCTATGGTGTCCAGCGTCAAGGACAAGGGCGTGACCCAGCCCGCTATCGTCCGTCCCCGTGAGGATGGCGGCTATGAGATCGTGTCCGGCCACCGCCGCCAGAAGGCCAGCGAGCTTGCCGGATATGCGGATATGCCCTGTATTGTTCGCAATCTGACGGACGATGAAGCCATCACGCAGATGGTCGAGGACAATCTCAACCAGCGTGAAGAAATCCTCCCCAGTGAGCGGGCCAAAGCCTTGAAAATGCAGCTTGAGGCCATCAAGCACCAGGGCTCCCGCACTTCGGGCCAGATTGACCCGAAGGACGCAGGCAAACGCTCCAACGAGATCGTGGCCGAGCGCAATAAGATGGCGGTCAAGCAGGTGCAGCGGTATATCCGGCTCAATGAGCTGGTTCCCGACCTGATGAAGCTGATGGATGAAAAAAAGCTGGGCTTTACTACGGCGGTGGAGCTTTCCTATATCGGCAAGAAGAACCAGAACTATATCGCCGTCGCCATTGACAGCCAGCAGTCCTCGCCTTCACAGGCGCAGGCAAAGCGTATGCGTGAGCTGGACGAAAAGAAGCTGCTCAACGGGGATGTGATCGACGGCATTATGATGGAGGACAAAAAGGAGGTAGACAAAGTGATTTTGACAGGTGCGGAACTGAGCAAGTATTTCGGCAAGGAAACTACGCCGAGGGAAATGAAGGACCAGATCATCAAGCTGCTGGACGACTGGAAGGGTCAGCAGAAGGAACATGAAAAGCCGGAGAAGAAAACCGAACAGGAAAAGTAAGCCCAAACTTCGGGTCAGCATGGCCCGAGGATTGCGGGGCTCTGCCCCGCGCCCCGAAGCTCTGGAGATATAAATTATTCCCCGTCGCCAGTTATTCCGTAGCATAGCCGGGAAAATCAGTCAAGGGCAGCGCCGCCGCAGGCGGTGCCAGAGGCACCCTTGACGGATTTCTCCCGGTTATGCTTTTTCCCGGTCAAGCGACGGGGATATAAATTCTCCAGAGCCGTTCCCCTTCCCGGGGGAAGGGGCGGAGGGGTTGGGCGAACTCTTGCTTTTCCCTAAACCAAAACAGAAATGGAGGCTCAACCAATGAAACGACCTTTAGCATACCTGACCGCCGCATGGAGCGGCGAGCCGGATGTTGATATGGAGCTGGCGGCCCACTACTGCCGTCTTGCTTATGAGGCGGGCTTTTCCCCGATCTGCCCGCTCTTGTATCTGCCGCTGTTTTTGAATGACAGCGTTCCCGAGGAACACAAGGCCGGGATTGATATGCGCCGGGATATGCTGCGGCGCTCCCACACCCTGATTGTCTGCGGCAGCGCTGTGGACGAGGATGTAAAAAATGATATTGCGGTTGCCGGGCGGCTGGGCATTGCGGCGACCACACTGGAAGGGGTGCTTGCCGTGAAGGGACACGGCACCCCGGGCCATGCCGGACATTAAGCTGGGGAGCCTTTTTGACGGGATCGGCGTGTTCCCTCTGGCTGCTTCCCGGTGCGGTATCCGTCCGGTATGGGCCAGCGAGATTGAAAAAGCGCCCATCTCCATAACCAAAAGGCACTTTCCCGATATGGCGCATTTGGGAGATATTACGAAGGTGGACGGCGGGAAAATCCCACCTGTCCATATAATTACCTTCGGTTCCCCCTGTCAGAACCTTTCTCTGATCGGCAACCGCTCCGGCCTTGCCGGGGCAAAATCAAGCCTGTTCTATCAGGCGTTTCGTATCATACAGGAAATGAGGGATGCTACTGATAACCTATATCCAGCTATCGCTGTTTGGGAAAACGTCATGGGAGCGTTTTCTACAAATGACCGGATGGACTTTAGAGCCGTCCTATCCGCCTTCTCGGACACCGAAGTTCCAATGCCTCCTTCGGGAAGATGGGGAAACGCCGGAATGGTGCGAGGGGGAACGCCTGATGTGTGCTGGCGGCTCATGGACGCCCAGTATTGGGCAGGCTCCCGAAGGCTGGCACGAAGGCAGCGGATTTTCGTCGTGGCGGATTTTGGAGGCAGACGTGCCGCAGACATACTATTTAAGCCCCGTCCAATGCTCCCACTTCCTCCGCCTTGCGGAGAGGGCGGGTGGGCCGCCGCCGAAGGAGATCGAACAGCTTCTTTTGAAACAGGGCGGCAGATACCAGTCATCCACCCCTTTCAGTGCTTCCGTATGCGGGGAGCGGCAAAAAGGCAGGAAGAAACGGCCTTCCGAAACAGCTTCGGATTACCAACTGACCCTTTTCCCACTCTTTTAGCCAGTGATGTAACGCCCTTTGCCTTCTGGTATGAGGGCGACCCGAAGGGCGGCTGTATCCGTTTTCTGACGGAAACGGAAAGCGAACGGCTGATGGGGCTGCCAGAGGGCTGGACAAAGTACGGGGCGGACGGCGTGGAGATCCGGCCTCTGCAACGCTACAAGGCACTGGGAAACGCGATTGCCCTCCCTTGCGCCGATTACATTATGGCCGGGATTTATGAGGTGCTGGCTGACCGGGCCGGAAAGGAGGAATGAGCCCATGTTTGAAGCCTATATAACCAATACAGCCCTATACCCCTTAATGGGGATTGAGGTAGGGACAACGGTACATTTCCCCATGACGACACAGGAGTTGCAGGCCGCCCTTGCCAAAATCGGGATAGACGGGAAACGGTACAGCGAAGTGTTCTTTACCAGCTTTGACAGTGATGTGCTGGGGCTCTACGATCATCTCTACGAATGTGAGAACATCGACGAGCTGAACGAGCTGGGCCACGCCCTGCTGGAAGTACGGGATAAGGGCGGACTGGAAACCTTTGAAGCCGCTCTTGTCTTGGGAAACCACACAAGGAGCGTGAAGGATTTGATAAACCTGACGCAGAACCTTGACCTTTACCGCTTTTACCCGGATATTTCCGATGATGAAGGGCTGGGCCGTCTTTACGCCGACGAGCTTGGGACTATCGACATACCGGAGCACATTCAGAACTACTTCGATTATGAGGCATACGGGCGGGATGTGCGTATCAACGAGGGCGGCGTATTCGCTCCCGGTGGGTATGTGTCGGCAGTCCCGGAGGGCTTCAAGGAGTATTACCACGGGCCGCAGGACATTCCGCCGGAACACCGGATATTTGCCTATCCTGAAAAGGCCGAGCCTGTCCACTCCATTCTCGCTACACTCAAACGGTTTCAAGAAGCCCCACCCGCTCCGAAAAAGGACAAGGCGGGGCCTTCCCATGAAGAACGGTAAGACTTCGGGCCAGCATGGCCCGAAGCATGAAGGAGGTGCATACCATCAACTATTACCCTATCAATGAAGGAGCCGCCCGCCGGGCAAAAGAAATGAACAGCTTTTCCGACTACAAGGAAGGGAGCGCAACGGCGGAATACCGGGCAATGGTGGACAAGGCCGCCGCCATAGCGGAAAAGCAGAAATCCCGGGTGGACCCCATGTACCATGAGAAGATCGACCATCTGTTAGACACCTACGCCCGCAAGCTGGCCGAAAACATGAACCAGGGCTTTGCCATTGACGCAAGGGTTCCCTCTGTGATGATCGCCGGACCTGCCAATTTCCCGGTGGGAAAGAAGGAAAAACAGAACCGGGCCCGGGACAGCAACATGGAGGAATGGCGGTATATTCAAGGGCTGCTGGATAAGATACGCAGTACCGGCATGGGCGGGATCAGCGCCGATGACCCGGCAGCGATTGAAAAGCTCCAGAAGAAGCTGGACGGGCTGGAACGCTCCCAGCTCATTATGAAGGAGGTCAACGCCTATTACCGCAAGCATGGCAAGCTGGACGGCTGTGCGCTGCTGTCGCCGGACCAGATTGAAAAGCTGAAAGCAAGCATGGCGTCAAGTTGGCGAAGCGACCCGAGGCCCTTTGAAAGTTACCAGCTAACCAACAACAATGCGGAGATCCGCCGGGTAAAGGCCCGTATCGAACAGCTTTCCAAACAGGCACAGCAGGAATTTTCCGGCTGGGAGTTCGATGGGGGTCGTGTGGAAATGAACCGGGAGGACAACCGCTTGCAGGTGTTCTTTGACGGAAAGCCTGACGCGGACACCCGGGCCGAGCTGAAAAGCAGCGGCTTTCGTTGGGCTCCCAGCGTGGGCGCATGGCAGAGGCAGCTCACGGACAACGCCATCCGGGCGGCTGACCGTCTGGAATGTATCAAGCCGCTGTCCGGCGAAAAGCCCTCCCAGCTTCAAAAGAAGCCCTCTATCTTGCAGACCATGCGGGAACAGGGCGAAAAAGTCCAGACGGAGCCGGAAAAGAAAGCTCCGTCCGGCAGGGATGCCGAGCGGTAAGCCTCGGGCCACATTGGCCCGAGGATTTCTGTTCCCCGAGATTGTACGGGGGCCTCCCGGATAGCGGGAACCCCGACGGAAAGGAGGTTTTATGCAGGAAGAAGTAAACCAAAAAACGGTTGCCCTTTCGATCAGGACAACGAAGCTCACAGGAAAAGTGCTGGCTGCCGCTCTCGGGAAGGTGGCGCGGGCACTGCAAAAGCACCACCGGAAGGCGCTGACCCCGCAGGGACGCCAGAGCGTGAAAAAGCTGATGAACCACTATGGCGGCAAAAGTGCCATGCCCTATGTGGGAGCTCCAAAGGATTTTGACCGGATCGCGAAGGAGTTCCATGTGGACTACGCTTTCCATAAAGTGAGCCCCGGTCATTACCTGCTGTTTTTCAAAGCCAATCAGGCGGACGCTATCACGGCGGCCTTCCAGAAGTACAGCGCAAAGGTGCTGAACAAAGAGCAGGACAAGGCTTCCATCCTCGGCCAGCTTCGGAAATTCACGGAGCAGATCAGGACACAGGCAAAGGAAAAGCAGCGGACCAGAGAGGCGGTGAAGGACGGACGTTGAGTGACAAGATCAGAAAATATGTGCTCCCAAACCTGCCGTACCTCTTTGTGTTCTGGTTTTTCTCCAAAATCGGGACGGCCTACCGGATCGCCCCCGGCACAGACTTCGGGACAAAGCTCATGGGGATGCTCGATACCTTCCCCAAAGCCTTTGAAACCTACTGGCCGGGGCTGGGCGGTATTGACCTGCTGGTGGGCCTTGCCGGTGCGGCTGGGGTGTATCTGCTGATACAGTCAAAGATCAGGCAGGCGAAAAAATTCCGGCGGGATGCGGAGTACGGCACCGCCCGCTTTGGAACAAAGGAGGATATAAAGCCGTTTGTTGACCCTAAATTTCAGAACAATGTCATTCTGACCGGGACGGAGTTCCTTACCATGAACACCCGTCCGAAGATACCCGCCAATGCCCGGAACCTAAACGCCTGTGTCATCGGATCGTCCGGCTCGGGAAAGACAAGGTTCTGGTTGACCCCGCAGCTCCTTCAAGCCCATTCCTCGTATGTGGTGGTAGACCCGAAGGGCGGCACTCTCGACCAGTGCGGGCGGTTTCTGCAACGGGAGAAATACAGGGTGCGGGTGTTCAACAGTATCGACTTTTCAAAATCCATGCACTACAATCCGCTGGCCTATATCAAGACAGAAAGCGATGTTTTGAAATTTGTTACCGCCCTGATTGCCAACACCAAAGGCGACGGCAAGGAGGGCGACGAGTTCTGGACAAAAGCAGAAACCCTCTTGTACTGCGCCCTTGTGTCCTACATCGTCTTTGAGGGGCCGGAGGAAGAACGCAACATGAATACGCTGGTGGAAATGATAAACAGCATGGAAGTCCGGGAGGATGACGAAACCTTCAAAAACGCGGTGGACTATATGTTTGACGGGCTGGAACGCCGCAGCCCCCAGCACTTCGCCGTGAGGCAGTATAAGAAATACAAGCTCGCCAGCGGCAAGACAGCCAAAAGCATTTTGATTTCCTGCGGTGCAAGACTGGCTCCCTTTGATATTCCCCAGCTTCGGGAGATCATGTCTTATGACGAGCTGGAGCTGGATAAGCTGGGGGATGAAAAATCGGCGCTGTTCTTTCTTATCAGCGACACGGACACCACCTACAACTTTTTGGTTGCCCTCGCTTTTTCGCAGATGTTCAACCTTCTGTGTGAACGGGCTGACAACACCTATGGCGGGCGTCTGCCCTACCATGTGCGGGTGCTGTGGGACGAGGCAGCCAACACCGGACAGGTGCCGGGGCTGGAAAAGATCGTGGCCGTCATCCGCTCCCGTGAGATCAGCCTGACACTTTTTTATCAGGCAATGAGCCAGTGCAAGGCATTGTACAAAGACCATTCCGAAACCATCATGGGAAACATGGACAGTATCGTGTTCCTCGGAGGCCGGGAGGCTTCCACCCTAAAGGATATTTCGGAAAACTGGCTGGGCAAGGCCACCATCTCCATGCAGACCGAGGGCCGAAGCCGTGGACAGTCTGAAAGTTACAGCCAGAATATGCAGCGACTTGGCCGGGAGCTGATGACCACCAGCGAGATCACCACCATGCCCGGGGATAAATGTATCTTGCAGCTTCGGGGGCTCCCGCCCTTCCTGTCCCCGAAGTATGACTTGAAAAAGCACCCGAATTACAAGTACACAGCCGAATTTGATAAAAAGAAAAACGCCTTCCGCTTGGAAAGCCTGTTCCGCCACCGGCCATTGAGACTAAAGCCGGAGGACGAATACACGGTGTACGAAGTGGACGGCTCCGACACGGACGAAGAAGCTGACCTGTTGAATTTCGATGATCTGGACAGCGACGAGTTTGTGTAACTTCGGGCCATGATGACCCGAAGCGCCGCCGATGTGGGCGGCTTTTTTTGTACCCAAAACCATCAAACAAACAAAATGGAGGAACGTATATGGAATTTTTCAATCAGGCAATCGACATTCTTAAAATTCTGGTCATGGCTCTTGGCGCTGGTCTGGCGGTATGGGGCGTCATCAACCTTCTGGAAGGTTACGGGTCGGACAACCCTGCGGCAAAAAGCCAGGGCATTAAGCAGCTCATGGCTGGCGGCGGTGTCGTTCTGATCGGCCTTCAGCTTATCCCTCTGCTGTCCGGCCTGTTCAGCTAAGTGTCACCCGTTGTCCCTTTTCCAGAAAAGGAGCTGATGTATGGACTTTATCATCGACGCAATCGTTGAATGGCTGAAAGGTCTGCTCGTCGATGGTATCATGGGAAATCTGGATGGCCTTTTCGATAACGTCAATCAGAGCGTTGGCGAGATCGCCACACAGGTAGGCACGACCCCGGCGGACTGGAACGCCGGGGTCTTTTCCATGATACGACAGATCTCCGAAACTGCCATTCTGCCAATCGCCGGGGTCATCCTCACTTTTGTTATGACCTATGAACTGATACAGATGCTCATAGAACGCAACAACCTCCATGAAGTTGACACATGGATGTTTTTTAAGTGGGTGTTCAAAACCTTTGTGGCTGTGATGATCCTGACGAATACCTTCAATATCGTGCTGGCGGTCTTTGATGTGAGCCAGCATGTGATCCAGCAGTCAGCGGGCATTATCCAGAACGGGACAGAAATCACGCCGGATGTGCTGGACAGTCTGCGGACAGAGCTTGAGGCGATGGAGTTAGGCCCTCTGTTCGGACTCTGGCTCCAGTCCTTCCTGATCCAGCTTACCATGATTGCCTTAAACATCGTGATTTTCGTCATCGTATATGGCCGTATGATTGAAATTTATTTACTCACAAGTTTAGCGCCTATCCCGTTTGCCACAGTCCCCAACAGGGAAACCGGACACATGGGGCAGAACTATTTCCGCTCCCTCTTTGCGGTGGGCTTTCAAGGTCTATTGATCTTAGTCTGTGTCGCCATCTATGCGGTGCTGATCCAGAGTATCGCCACCGACGGCGACCCCATCGGGGCGATCTGGGGCTGTGTGGGATATACGGTGCTGCTGTGTTTTACCTTATTCAAAACAGGCAGTCTTGCAAAATCCATCTTCGGCTGCCATTAAGAGACTTCGGGCCATGCTGACCCGAAGCGGAAAGGAGGCGGTATGCCTCGGCGTTACAAACAGGGTGCGGACGGACAGCCGCACCCGGCTTTCTACGGAAAGCTCCCCGAAGAATTTTCTAAAGCAGACACCATGCGCTTTATGGTGGAAACCGATCTGAAACTGTCCGGGTGCGTATCGGCGGACACGCTGGCGGCACTCCGGGCGGAAGGCTATGACTACAAGGACGGGAACCTTGTTCCCGCCGGAAAGGAGGAAACCATGCAGGAAAAGGTTGCAAACACCACCCCGGCCGCACCGTTGAAGCTGGATGTAAGCGTGCGGGTCATCGAACCTGTGAAAAACCTCATGGGCTTTGCCAGCGTGAAATTCAATGACTGCTTTGTGGTGGAAAATCTGAAAATCGTACAGGGCAGCAAGGGGCTCTTTCTTGGGATGCCCAGCCAGCCAGACGGCAAAGGCGGCTACCGGGATATGGCCTACCCTGTCACAAAGGAGTTCCGGGAACAGCTCAACACCGCTGTTCTGCAAGCCTATGAGGCAAAGCTGGAACAGATGGCGGAGCGCGGCTCTGTGGGGCGTGCGTCCATCAGCGACCAGCTCAAAGCCGGAAAAGCGGCTGCCGAACAGGCAAAGGCAGAACGGCCTCCGAAGGAAAAGCCCAGCCGCAGCGCAGAGCGTTGACCTCGGGCCATGCTGGCCCGAAGCAGAAAGGAGGCGGGAACCATGCCACGCAAACGGACGGGCTATGACGCGGCCTGCTATTACGACGGAAAACTGCTGGGCCGCTGTACCAAAGCGGACAGCGATGCCTATACCCTGTTGATGAACGCCTGTGGTGGGGACGCCGCCCGGGTCCTGCGGGAATATGCCTATTTTTCCCCGGAACTTCGCGCCATATTGGAAAATGCGGCGCTCATGCAGGCGGACCGGAACCGGACGGGCGGAATGTTCCATGCGCCGAAAAGCTCCCCGTGGGGCGAGGTGCAGAGCTGTGAAACCCTCTGTCCGGGGGTGTTTCTGGTATCTACCGCCAGCCACGGCGGAACGATGGTGGCAAACGAGGTAGCCGCCGTCCTCTCCCCAGCGGCCAAAAAATGCGGCTTCAAGGACAAGGGCTATATCTGCTATGAGGAGGACGCACAGGAAAGCGTAGTGCTCCGGGAGCTGCTGGACAAAAAGCTGTGGAAAATCCCTGACCGCATTAAGGACAAAGGACAGTTTGAAGAAAAACTCAATCAGTCCATCCGGCAGTATCACCCCGAATACTGGCGGGCAAGGCAGAGCGGACGAGAAGCCGTCGAAGCTGCCCGCAGCACAGCCCCGGCCAAAGAGGCCGCAAGATAACCTCGGGCCATGCTGGCCCGAAGCAGTAAAGGAGGTGTACCAAAATGGCCTATGTGCCAGTACCAAAAGACCTTTCCAAAATCAAGACAAAGCTGGCCTTCAACCTAACGAAGCGCCAGCTTGTTTGTTTTTCCAGCGCGGCGGCGGTGGGCCTCCCGGCTTACCTGTTTTCCCGTGGCAGTATCGGGAACAGTGCCGCCATGTTCCTGATGATCGGCCTCATGCTCCCGTTCTTCTTTCTGGCTATGTATGAACGGGATGGCCTTCCGCTGGAAAAAGTGCTGAAAAACATCATCCGCACCCGGTTCCTCTATCCCCGTGTGCGGCCTTACAAAACCGAAAACTTCTATGCGCTGCTTAGCGCCAGAAAGGAGGCGCAGCCGATTGCGAAACAGCAGAAGGGCCGGAAAGCCCGCAGGCAGAAAGCCTGAAAAGCAGGGCCTTACCGGCCTGTTCACGAAAGGAAAGAACATTCCCACCACCGCCCAGCAGACCCTCCCTTACCGGGAAATGTACCGGGACGGGGTGTGCCGGGTAGCGGACCGCTATTACACCAAAACCATTGAATACGAGGACATCAACTACCAGCTCGCACAGTCCGAAGATCAGGCGGCCATCTTTGACGGGTGGAGCGCCTGCCTCAACTACTTTGACAGCAGCCTTCCGTTCCAGCTTTCCTTCCTCAACCACCGGAGCCGCCCGGGCAGCCGGTACAGCGTGAACATCCCCATGCAGGACGATGATTACAACAGCGTCCGGTGTGAGTATGTGGAAATGCTGGAAAACCAGATCGCCAAAAGCAACAACGGCATTGTCCGCACAAAGCTCCTGACCTTCGGCGTGAACGTGGACGACCTTTCCACCGCCAGGGCAAGGCTGGAACGTGTAGAGGCGGACATTTGCGGGAACTTCAAAAAGCTGGGCGTCAAGTGCCGCTCCCTTTCGGGGCTGGAACGGCTGGAGCTTCTTCACGGGCAGCTCCACCCCGGCAGCGGCTCCCCCTTCCGGTTTTCATGGGATATGATCCCCAAAACCGGGCTTTCCACCAAAGACTTTATCGCCCCGGACAGTTTCGATTTTCGTTTCAGCCGTCTGTTCCGGGTGGGGACGACTTGGGGCGCTGCCTCCTACTTGCAGATTTTGGCCTCGGAGCTCTCGGACAAGCTGCTGGCGGAGCTTTTGGAAATGGATGCGGAAATGACCATCACCCTCCATATCCAGACCGTCGATCAGGCCGCCGCCGTAAAATCCATCAAGGCCAAAGTCTCCGACATTGACAAGATGAAGGTGGAGGAACAAAAGAAGGCAGCCCGGTCAGGGTACGACATGGACATACTTCCACCCGACCTTGTAACGTACAGCAACGACGCAAAGACCCTTCTGGAAGATTTACAGAGCCGGAATGAAAGAATGTTCCTGCTGACCTTCCTTGTGGTAAACATGGCCCCGACCCGCCGGGAGCTGGACAATGACCTGTTCACGGTGTCCGGTATCGTCCAGAAATACAACTGCACCTTGAAGCGGCTGGACTTCCAGCAGGAGGACGGTTTTCTTTCCAGCCTTCCGCTGGGCCATAACGGCATTGAGATCAAGCGCGGCATGACGACCAGCTCCACGGCCATTTTCGTTCCCTTTATGACGCAGGAGCTCCGCATGGATGGCGAAGCCGTCTATTACGGGCTCAACGCACTTTCCCATAACGTCATCATGGCAAACCGGAAAAAGCTCAAAAACCCCAACGGCCTGTTCCTCGGCGTGCCGGGCTCCGGCAAATCCTTTGCCGCAAAGCGGGAGCTTGTGAACGTGTTCCTTGCCACCCGTGACCGGATCATTGTGGTGGACCCGATGGGCGAATACTCGCCCCTTATCAAGCGGCTGGGCGGACAGGTCATCGAGATCGCCCCGGACAGCCCCCACCACATCAATCCGATGGACATTGACCTGAGCTTTGACGAGGAAAACCCGATGGCGCTGAAAGCCGACTTTATCCTGTCGCTGATGGAGCTGATCGTTGGCGGCAAGGATGGCTTGCAGCCGGTGGAGCGGACCGTCATTGACCGCTGTGTACGCCAGATGTACCGGGAACACTTGCAGGACCCGGAAACAAGCAAAATGCCGACCCTCCAAACCCTGTATGACCTGCTCTGTTCCCAGCCGGAGGGCGAGGCGGTACGGCTGGCAACTGCCCTTGAAATCTATGTGTCGGGTTCCCTTAACGTGTTCAACCATGAAACCAATGTGGACTTAAACCGCCGTCTGGTATGCCTTGACTTAAAAAAGCTGGGGGCCGGGCTTCGGACGATTGCCATGCTCATTATGCAGGACTTGGTAAACTCGCAGGTGTCCATGAATTTCCTCCGCGGTATCGCTACATGGTGCTACTTCGACGAATTTCATGTGCTGCTCCGTGACCGTCTGACGGCAAGCTATTGTGTGGCGATCTGGAAAATGCTGCGAAAAAAAGGGTGCGTTCCCAGTGCTTTAACGCAGAACGTAAAGGATTTTCTGGCAAGCCCGGAGATTGAGAACATCTTTGAAAACTCGGACTTCCTTGTGCTGCTCTCGCAGGCACAGGGGGACCGGCAGATTTTAGCCAAACAGCTTGGGATCAGCCCCCACCAGCTTTCCTATGTGACCCATACCAATTCCGGCGAAGGGCTGCTGTTCTTCGGGAACACCACCATCCCGTTTGTTGACCGCTTCCCGCAGAACACAGAGCTGTACGCCATTATGACCACCCGCCCGGAGGACAAAAAACAGGAAATGAACCGGGCATAACACACTTCGGGCCATGCTGGCCCGAGGTTTGGAAAGGAGGGATACATCATCGGAAAGAAACCGGACAAACGGAATTTTCAAAGGCCGGGGCCGACGGAGGATACCGGGGGCAATCGCCCCGGACCGGCTGAACGGGAAGGACCTTCCCCCGCACCATCCCGGCGTCTGCGGTTTGAGGACGAGGATACCGGACAGGACAGCCCTTCGGGCCATGATGGCCTGAAGTCCAAAAGCGGTAAGTTTCAAGAGGACAGCCGGAAAAGCCGTCCCTCTGACCGCATGAGGCAGGAAGATGAAGCGGGCGGGCCGCAGGATACCGGCAAGGCACAGGAGCCGGAGGGCTCCGCCGAGAAGGCCGGGAGCAAAAAGGACAAGTACCAGAAAGCACAGGCAAAAGCGGAACACGCCGGGGAAAAGCTGGGAAAGGCCCGGGAGAAACTGGACAAGACCGAGGCAAAACGGGCAGCGAAGAAGCCGCCGGGGCTTGCAAAAAAGGCAGTCCGGGGAGCCCGTACAGAAGCGTGGTTCTATGTCCACAACAAGATACACGAGGTTGAGCATGAAAATGTGGGTGTGGAAGGAGCCCATAAATCCGAGCTGGCCGCAGAGGCCGGAGCCCGGAAACTGACCCGCTATGCCAAACGCCGCTGGCGGGAACACCCAGCCCGGAAGGTGGCAAAGTGGGAACGGAAGGACATAAAAGCCCGGGCCAATGTGGATTTTCAAAAGATGGCCTCCGAGCACCCGGAACTTGCCAGCAATCCGCTTTCCCGTGTGCAGCAGAAATGGAAACTGAAACGCCGGTATTCCAAAGAAGCAAAGGCGGCTGCAAAACAGGGCGCAAAGGCCGCAAAGAAAACCGCTGCCGCTTCGGGAACTGCGACCCGTCGGGCGGCGCAGTTTGTGACCCGTCATCCCGTGGCGGTGCTGGTCCTGCTCCTGCTGTTGCTGCTCTGTTTTCTTGTGTCGGCGGTAAGCTCTATCTTTCCCACGCTTGGCAGCGGCCTTGCCAATGCGTTATCCGGCACCTCCTACGCCTCGGAGGATACGGACCTGCTGGGCGTGGACGAGGACTACACGGCACTGGAAAACGAGCTGGCGCAGACGGTAGCGAACATCGAAAGCACCCATCCCGGCTATGACGAGTACCGCTATTCCGTGGACGAGATCGGCCATAACCCCTATGAGCTGGCGTCCTATCTCTCGGCAAAGTACCATGTGTATTTCCGGGAACAGGTGCAGGACGAACTGCGGGAGATCTTCGAGGCACAGTATGAGCTGACCTTGACGGAGGAAGTCGAGATACGCTACCGCACCGAAACCAGCACCGACCCGGAGACCGGGGAAACCACCACCGAGGAAGTCCCCTATGAGTATTACATTCTCAATGTGACCCTCACAAACAAGACGCTGCCCGCCGTGATCCTGCCGAGGCTTAACGAACAGCAGCGGGAAATCTACACCGTTATGCAGCAGCTCAAAGGCAACAAACCCTATCTGTGGGAAGGGATTTACAACGGCGGCGAAGATACCGGCCCCAGCTATGAGATACCCGGCGAGGCGCTGGATGACCCGGCTTTTGCGGCGCTCATGGAAGAAGCCACAAAGTACATCGGCTGGCCCTATGTGTGGGGCGGCTCCAGCCCGTCCACCTCCTTTGACTGTTCGGGCTTTGTCTGCTGGGTGTACACGGCCAGCGGCGTCCACAACCTGCCCCGTACCACGGCGCAGGGCATTTATAACCAGTGCGCTATCATTTCCCCCTCCGAGGCAAAGCCCGGCGACATTATCTTTTTCACGGGAACCTATGACAGCCCCGGCCCTGTGTCCCATGTGGGGATTTATGTGGGCGACGGGATGATGCTCCATTGTGGTTCGCCCATCCAATACGCAAACATCAATTCAAGCTACTGGCAGACACATTTCTATGCCTTCGGGCGTTTGTGAGCCAGAGGAAAGGAGTCCTTGCATGAACAAGATCGACAAGCTCGATAAGGAACTGGAAAAAGCCCGGGAGAAGGCCGCCGAATGGCAGGCCAAAATCCGGGAGCTGGAAAAGCAGAAACAGGAGGAAGAAAACAGCCAGATCGTGCAGGCGGTGCGCTCCCTCAAACTGACGCCCGCCCAGCTTATGGCTTTTCTGAATGACCCCAAAAACAGCCTTACCGCTTCGGGCCATACTGACCCGAAGCCGGAGGCACCCGAAAAGGAGGACACAGCCCATGAAGAAAACTAAATTTCGCAGGCTGGCGGCGATGGCTGCCAGCCTTTTGTGTTGCCTGATCTTTACAGTCCCGGCTTATGCACAGAGCAGCGAGCCGCAGCCGGAGACAGCTCCCTCCCCGGCAGAAACCGAAGCAGAGCCGGAAACCCA
>ERZ779880.1677-NODE-1677-length-18655-cov-3.092742_pt1 | contig 18655 bp, 20 predicted proteins | sample MGYA00511555_ERZ779880 | MGnify/ENA primary metagenome ERZ779880 (study PRJEB29588, sample SAMEA2145815) | human gut metagenome | biome: human gut; feature: human-associated habitat; material: faeces | place: Denmark | collected 2008/2010 ...
GTGAAAGATATGGATATGATCTATGACCTCAAAATGCTACATCCGGACAAAGAAAGAGAGGTACAAACCACCAGAAAGATAACGATTTACCCCAAACGATACTAAGAAAGAGAGGTACGGACCACCGAAAACATAAGCGCATTCGTTTTTTCATTCAAAAGAGGAAAGAAAACATGACGGTCCTAAGAAAGGATTTATGAATCAGTATCAGACGAGATTCTCAGATATGATACGATATCAGGAGTCATAAGAATAACAGATCCGGATTGAAGATAAAGCGGAGAAGTACAAACGAATCTGAGACAAGCTCAGAAAAATACAGATGAATTGAGGTATAGTCCCATGGACGAAATAGTTTAGAAGGCGGCATCGCATGAATGAATTCCATACGGTGTCGCCTTCATTGTGTGTCACAGCATTTTGGACTGTACGCTGCATATACTCTCCTGCAGACGGAAATAAAATTCCGCCGCAGGTTTCTTTTTTTATAACTGGGTCACTACAAAAATATCATAGATCGCACGGATCGCATTTTCAAAATCTGCATTGCTGACACCAATGATAATGTTCAACTCAGAAGATCCCTGATCGATCATCTTAACATTGATGTTTGCATGTGCCAGTGCGGAGAAAATTCTTCCTGCTGTTCCACGGGTAGATTTCATACCGCGTCCAACGACTGCGATCAATGCCAGATCTCCCTCTAACTCAATGCTGTCCGGTTTTGCAAGACGATGGATCGCAGAAATCACAGACTGCTCTTTGCCCTCAAATTCCGGCTGATGCACAAAGATCGTCATCGTATCGATACCGGATGGCATATGCTCAAATGAAATTCCATTTTCCTCAAATGCGGATAAAACTTTTCTTCCAAAACCAACTTCGGAGTTCATCATATCCTTATCAATATTGACAGAAACAAAACCTTTCTTTCCGGCGATACCCGTGATCGTGTATTTCGACTGATGACAGGTACTCTCAACAATCCAGGTTCCTGCATCTTCCGGCGCATTGGTGTTACGGATATTGATTGGAATACCGGCTTTGCGGACCGGGAATACCGCATCCTCATGCAGTACGCTTGCTCCCATGTAAGAAAGCTCTCTTAACTCGCGGTAAGTGATCGTCTTGATCGTTTCCGGATGGTCGATGATCCTTGGATCTGCAACCAGGAAACCGGATACGTCTGTCCAGTTCTCATAACAGGTTGCATGTACGGCTCTTGATACGATAGATCCGGTGATATCAGAACCGCCTCTTGAAAATGTGCGGACACTTCCGTCCGGATTAGCACCGTAAAATCCTGGAATTACTGCGCGCTCGATCTTTGCAAGACGTTTACTGAGTACCTTATCTGTCTTTTCTGCATCAAAGTTTCCCTCTTTATCAAAGAAAATAACTTCTGCAGCATCTACAAACTCATAGCCAAGGTAATTCGCCATGATGATACCATTTAAATATTCTCCACGGGAAGCTGCGTAATCCACACCGGCTTTATTTTTAAAATTCTCTGCGATTTTCTTGAACTCATCTTCTAACGATAATTTCAAATTCAGACCATTGATAATTGTGTCATAGCGGTCCTTGATCTTCATGAGCGGCACACGGAAATCTTCATCTGCCTCCACCAGGTCATAACATGCGTATAACATATCAGTAACCTTGGTATCTTTGGAATTTCTTTTTCCCGGTGCACTCGGAACTACATATCTTCTCTCTTTATCTGCGTTGATAATTTTACCAACCTTTGCAAACTGTTCTGCACTTGCAAGAGAGCTGCCGCCAAATTTCACAACTTTAATCATTTTCTTCTGAACCTCCACTTACTTTCGCGTGTAAGAAAACACCCGATACTATCCATATAATGAATATATATTATCATAAATGCAGTTTCCGTCAAATGATTTTTCCGATTTTTAGTTCCATGGAATCAAAAATTTTTGTATTTTTCTATATTATGTCAACTTTTCATTACCTGTACTTATAAGTACTTTAAATTCAGGTAATACCAACCGGTCCTATCAGCACTTCGCGCGCTACAAAAAGCGACAGATCCGGTCTCGTCGCCATCTTCCATTTCACCAGTGTAAGCTGCATATCTGTGATTTCAATTCCGGTAATGCCATACGGATGCACGCAGCTCCCGGCATTCAGGTACAGACTGCCGTCTGCCGGCAGCCTTGGACGGTGGGAATGTCCGGCCGCCAGATAGCAGTCATGCTCTTTTGTCCAGTTATCTAAACATTTTTCATATTTTAAGGTCTTTTTATAATTCCGCGCCGCACTCGTCGGATCACTGACGCCAAAACGCTCTAACGGTTTCCAGAAATACCGCACCAGAAAACGGGATAATTTCCAGCAGACTGAGTTAAAAAAATCTGCCTGATGCCCGTGGATCATGCAGATATCCCTGCCTCCCTCACAGTTATCTAAGATCATTGCTTCCCCTAACATGCCTTTCATTTCCATATTGTGATTTCCGTAAATGCGGTATATCCGGCACTGTTTCTGCAGTGTTTCAAACCGGCAGTAGACATCCTGATGACTCTCCTCAATGCGGGAAAGATGCCTGTTTTCCCACAATTCCTCCCCGTCACCGAGTTCAAAATAGGTGAAACCATGCGCGATATAGTAGTTTAACGCCGCCATATACAGATGCTGGTTTCTCAAGAAATTATCATTTGCCCCTCCCTCTCCCCGGTGGCAGTCGCTGATGATGATATAACGGCTGCAACTGTTAAGCGGAAGATGGACTGCTTCTGAAAGCGCTTTATCGATCCGCATCTGACAGGAAAAGGGCGGATATCTTTTCTTATTTTCCATGCTTCCATCCCCGCATCCGAAACGCATGTTTCAAACACCACGGAAGCTGATAGTATAAAAATAAAAGACGGTCAGGTGTAGCAATAAACGGATGTGTGAACAGACGGTAAAGGAAACAGCAGAAACAGTTCCAAGCCTGCACCATGCAGCGCCAAACGGACGCACAGAATTTGTGTTTCATACAGAAATCCATTCTGACATAAACTTCATTGCGGCAGATCCGGTATTTATTCCCCGGTATTTTTCCTTTCGCCCGCTTTAATCCCTCAAAAAATGCTTCTGCCATGCATTCATTCTGAAACCGTATTGTCGTCACCAATATCAGATCCGATGGTCTCGAAAATGTCCCCATCCCAAATCCGGTCAGCCACCAGTGCCGCTTCTGCAGGAAATAAACTTTTTTCCGCCTGCGGTCTAGCCTGCACTGGATAAACGGCATATCCTGATCTTCCACCGCCTCAAAATGGGCGATCCTGTAATATCGTTCCGGGACGACCTTTCCCGCATGATATACGCCAACCTCTCCTCCGGTATTGATGCCATACTGCCCCTTCCAGAATTCGATCAGCCAGGTTTCGCCAGCATAATCAAAATAGATAGGCAGTGCATCAAACACCATGCCTGCTCCCACTGCTGCCCTGTCGTAAAGCGCCTCATACCCCTGTTTTCTCTGCCACGCATCTTCCCTCGACGTGAACACGTCTTCACACGGCACATAACAAAAGCCGAATGGTTCTGCGAGTTCATTCAGAAGCTGAATTTTCTCTACATCACACATCCGGCGTATTTTTCTCTTACTTTTTTCTCTTTTTACCGTGATGATCACTGCTGCAATCAGTAAAACAAGCAGGATCACCACAATACATCCAATTTTTATCACATTAAAATCTGGCATTTTTCCCTCCTGCATATTTTTTTCAGGAATTCACATCCTGTACTATAAGATATGCAGGGAAAAATGGTTTGGCATCAGAATCAGCGCCTATACATACTTCTTTAAAGTAGCACGCACTGCGCCCGCCCCGGCAATTCTTTAAAATACTGCACCGTCAGTCCGGCAAGACCGGCCTCATAAAGATCCACGCCAAAGATTGCTCTGTTTGTCAGCAATGGCCGGATCATTTCTTCCACATCTGTATCACCAAATTTGATACCGGCAACGACCGGGCAGACCGTCTCAAGCAGTGGGTCCGGGCTTAACTCAAATTTTTCGCCATTATCATCAACTGCCATGAGATACCGAAGCCATCCCGCAAATACCAGTGGAATGAGTTTTAAGTTTTTGATATCCTTATCTTTTGATGCAAGATAATTTTTCACAGTTTCTCCAAAGCGGATCGCAAGTTTCTGTGAAGTATCTGTGGCAATACGCTGTGGTGTATCCGGCATAAACGGATTTGGTATGCGGACATTTAACACGGTATCAATAAACTCTTTCGGATCAAGGATACCCGGATCTACAACGACCGGAAGTCCCTCGGTATATCCGATTCTCTCCACCATTTTCCGAAGTTCTGCATCTTTCATTTCATCGGAGATCTTTGTGTAGCCAAGCAGACAGCCAAACACTGCAAGAGCCGTGTGAAGTGGGTTCAAGCAGGTGCAGACTTTCATTTTTTCCACCTTGTCAACGGTTGCGCGGTCGGTAAACATGATGCCGCCCTTTTCCAGCTCCGGGCGTCCGTTCGGGAACCAGTCCTCAATCACTAAATATTCACATTCCTCTGCATTCACAAATGGAGCTACATAGGTGTTTTTGGATGTAACGACCGGATCAAGCCCATCGATCTCATCTTTCTTTAAGATCTCTTCCACGGAAGCATCCGGTCTCGGCGTGATCTTATCGATCATAGACCATGGGAACGAAACCTTTTCCCTGTCATTAACATAGCTTACAAACTCTTTCTCTGCCAGACCGTTTTCTGCCCACTTTTCGGCAAATGTATGGATTGCCGCATATAATTTATCCCCGTTATGGGAGCAATTGTCCATGGATACCATGGCGATCGGAAGCTGTCCGTTTTTAAAACGTGTGTATAAAAGAGATGCAACTTTTCCGATATAGCTTGCAGGTTTCTCCGGGCCGGCTGCAAAATCGGCAGCGACTGCCGGAAGCAGTTCTCCTTTTCCGTTTACCAGACTGTATCCCTTTTCTGTGATGGTAAAGGATACCATCTGCAAGGACTGTTTGCAGAAAATCTCTTTTAATCTGCCATACTCGCCCTCGTTTTCCGAATCGAGGATACAGGACTCCACAACAGAACCGACAACTGTTTTTTCGACGCTTCCATCTGCCTTTAATGTGACAAGAATGGAATAATCATCATGCGGACGGTTCATTTTTTCAATGATCTCATAATCAAAACCTTCCGCTACGATCAGGCCTGTTTCCATTTCCCCTCTGTTTAAGATATTCTGCATTACATTTGCCTGAAATGCACGGAAAATATTTCCTGCACCAAAGTGAATCCAGCACGGATTTTCTCTGGTTGCCTCTGTTACTGCTGCACGGTCAAACTGCGGAAGCTGATATCCCTTTGCTTCCCACTGTGCCCTGTCTTTTAAACCAAGTGTACTTAATTCCATAGCTTTTCCTTTCTCCATTGTTCAACGTTTTTTGATATGTTTATTATAAATGAATCCCCTTAAGACATCCAATAGAGTTGCTTGTTGTTCACATTGCAAAAATTGCGATTCTGTGGTAAATTTTTTATATCAGATCGTCACTTTTTCCTTATATTTGAAATATTTCAGAGGATTTTACCATGCGCAGACAGTTACAGTCTCCTTTTAATGAACGACAGTATATGCTGTCCAAAGATTTTGAAATTTACTATTATAATGACAACCACTTTTATGGCGTGACAGATCACACCCACGATTACTATGAATTCTATTTTTTTCTGGAGGGAAATGTAACGATCTCCATTGAAAAGGAACATCATCATCTGAAACCGGGGGATATGGTCTTCATTCCCCCTGGTATTCACCACCATGTGTCCAGTGTGGGGGAAACACTTCCCTATCAGCGTTTTGTTTTCTGGATCAGTCAGGATTACTGTCAGAAACTGAAAGAATTGTCCAAAGACTATGTTTATCTGATCGAACATGCACAGAATACCCATCATTTTATTTATCACTATGATGTCGTGGCTTTCAATGCGCTTTCCGCAAAGATTTTCCGGCTGATCGAGGAGATCCATGCGGACCGTTTTGGAAAAGCTGCCAAGATCGAGCTCTGCGTGAACGATCTGATGCTCCACATCAACCGGGCTGTCTATGAGGCAGAACATCCTGCAGCCCGCAAAGATGCCTCTGGTCTGTATGACGGCATCCTGCAATACATTGAGTCCCATCTGGATGAGGATCTCTCCTTAGACAGCCTCTCCAAAGCTTTTTTTGTGAGCAAATACCATATTTCCCATATTTTTAAGGATAACTTCGGGATCTCCATCCATCAGTATATTACCAAAAAAAGGCTGTCCATGTGCAGGGATGCCATTCTCAGCAATGAAAATATCACAAAAATCTACCTGATGTACGGATTCAAAGATTACACCAGTTTTTTTCGTGCATTCAAAAAAGAGTATGGCATCTCACCCAAAGAATATAAGGAACTTTATGCGCAGAAACCGCAGTAGAATCTACCGCTCTGTTTTAGTGTTAGAGGGAACCCATGGGCATTTTTTTGCAACTTCGCTGTTATAATGCTCCAATTCCCTCATCTGTGCTACGATATGGTTCATATCCATGCGCTCCACCAATTTTTCAATGATTTCCACACCCTCTTTTGCAAGTGTTTCCCTCGCTGCTTCATCTGCAATGACCGGTGTACTCATGTGGTCTTTTTTCTCGCCAAAATAATAACCGATCGCAGCACTCTGATATGCCAGTCCGAAAATATCCTCAAATCCGGCACAGGACTGCGGCTCGTTATGCGCATACTCCGTTGTGAGCGGCACGTCACTTAATCGGTTCATTTTCTGATAAGCTCCCACTGTAATTGCGTGGAAACTGTCCATTGATGTAAAAATATCCCTTGCATTTTTCATCATCTGCATGGTGAGGTCCATATATAAAATCGGCACTCCGGTCTCATCAAAGAAATCCCGCACCATCGGACTGCATGTCATATGTGCCGGGCCGTGAAAACTGATGTAGATCTGGCGTTTGAATCCCTGGCGCAACAGGCTGTTTGCCACCGCCATCAAATAGTCGATTCCTTCCCGCACACTCACCTGGACGGTTCCCCTGCCGCTTGCCGTTGCGCCTGCGTAAAAATACGGAAGTCCTGTCAATACCAGCCCGTCACACGCCTCTGCCATCTCCAGTGCAAATGCCTCACTGATGGTGGTTTCTGAATCCAGTGGAAATCCCCCGTGCATCTCTACCGTTCCGACCGGTACAATGATAATGTCATTTCTGGAAAGATATTCTTCCACCTCATCATTTAACATTCTAGGTAATATTCTTGTTCTCATATGTTTCCTCCTGTTTTTGAGGGATGTGGTATGTTTTCGGCTATCCCTCTTTTTTCTTATAAGTGAAATAATTTTTCTGCATTTGTACGGCAGATTTTTTCATAGGCACTCCGGCTGAGTCTTCCTGCGTGTTCCTGCTCATCCAGCCAGTTTCCAAGCGGAAATGTCATTTCACAATTTGCCATATCTGTTCCAAACAGCAACCGGTCCTGATATTTTTCCAGAAAAGCCAGCCCAAATTCTTCGTCACGCATGATTGCACATCCGCCACTGTTTGCGGACAGATCTCCATATAAATTTTCATAGGTTTCAAACAGATATGGCAGTCTGCCGCCGGGACATACAGCTCCCTCTCCCCATTTCATCCGTTCCTTTGGGGTCGCCGGTGCATCTTTTGAAATTTCATGCCAGAATGGCTGACTGTGCCCGATGAACTTTAATCCTTTATAACGCTTTAAATTTTCCTCCAGCAGCGGGAGCCCCGGCCCGTCCACAACCCCATACTGAAAGCCCTCTTTCGGACTCATGTGAAAAAGAACAGGTAATTTTAATTCTTCTGCCACCTCAAATACACTCTGTAAAAATGGAGCATCCAGCCTCTGGTTTACCATCAGTTCCCCGATTCCGACCGCACCGCTCTCTTTACAGGCTAAGATCCGTTTATACACATCTGTCTGGTTTTTTGCATCCACATTGCACATCCAGTGGAACTTCTTGGGGAACTGTTCACAGATGCGTTTACACTCCTCATTTGCTGCAACCAGGATCTGCTCATTTTCCTGTTCGCCGGAAGATAACACGATTCCCTGTTCAATTCCAAGTTCCTCTAAGTGCGGCAGCATCTGTGCCGCACTGGAAAGGAACATGGTATCTGTTTTCGGATACTGCTGTAATGTCAGATGAAGATGAATATCAATTTTTTTCAATCTAATCTCCTCTTTACTATTCACGTCTTTGTTTTAATTCCGCATACATTTCTTTGGTCTGTTCCTTATCCAGATTAAAGATTGCGCCGATACCAATGAGTTCCAGCACACAGGTCAGCACCGGGATCAATGCCACTAACATGTAGATATTGTTTATGGTTGCATCTGACTGCACCACATTATTTCCAGAAATATATCCGATCGCCTGGAGTCCGAAGGAAACACCTGCGGAAGCAATGGTGGAACCGATTTTACGGCTGAACGTATAAAGGGAATACATCGAGCCATCACTTCTCTCATGGAACTTCCACTCACTGTAATCCAGACAGTCTGTGACAAGCGCCCAGATCAGCATGGTAAATACGGTCTGTCCGATCATTGCCAGTACATTCAGTACCGAATAAACATAAACGTTTGGTATTTTTACGGCAAAAATGATTACACTGAGCACGGTACTGCTGATTACGCCAAACATCAATGTCGTTTTCTTTCCAAACTTTGCAACCAGTTTGGGCACAAGCGGGAAACAGATGATAATGATCGGCACACTTGCAAGACTAAGCAGAGTCATTGCAGAGGTATTTCCATAGTACTCTTTGAATACATAACTTCTAATCTGGTTTGAACCGGTGATATAGAGCATACTTCCAATGGTTGCAACCATGACACCGATCAGTGGCCTATTTTTTACGACTGCTTTCAACACATTTCCATAATTGAACTTTTCTGTATTCTGTTTCTTTTCCTCACGCACACGCTCTGTCGTTAAATGTAACAGCAGGCAGTAGCAGACCACACTTAAAATTCCAAAAATAACTGCCAGAAGTGTAAATCTTTCCGGGATAATGTTGCTTTCGCTGTCAAAACAGACTACCGGCACAAAGGATAACGCTGCAATTCCCACAAATGTTCCGCCAAGACTTCTTGCCCTTGAGAGTTTACTCCGGTCAATCGGATCTGTGCTGACCACACTTGCCATCGCACCAAACGGCATGGAAGTTCCGGTATAGCTCATTCCATATAAGACATACACAAAAGCGACCCACGCATGAAGTGCAACACCTTCAAACGGCACTTTGGAAAAACAAAGCACACCTGACAACGCTAGCGGTATCATAAAAATTTTAATCCACGGTTTGAATTTATCTCCTGATTTTCCAAGCATCCAACGGTCCGGAAAAGAACCCATGATCGGGTCATTTACTGCATCCCAGAGTCTCGCTGCAAGGAACAGGGAACCCATCCACGCCGGACTGATTCCCAGCACATAAGTACAAAACGTCAAAAAATATGCGTCTACAAATAAATTGACAAAACTGCCCGCCATATCTCCAAACACATATCCGATCTCATCCCTTTTTGAAAAGGGTCTTACATTTCTTTCATTCATAAATTTTTCTCCTTCTGGTATTTGTACGCGCGCATTGGTTTTGTGTCTGTACATTTCACAAGAACCGATATCCTTATGATACATTTGCTTTATTGCAATTTAAATTGCATTTATACCAAAATACATTGCATATCTTACATTTATTGTGCTATAATATTTGTAGGATTGTATAAATATAACAAATCAGAACAGGAGTTTTTATGAAATATAGCCAAATGAAACGTTTTTTAATGGAACATAAGGATTCGATGAAGCCTCCGTATATTTCCACGCTCGATGGCATCCTGACTGCCGGTGGGGAATTGATCGGATACCAGGAACTGGAAATGGACAGCCCCTATCTGGATGTGCATGAGGATACCAGTTACACGAAAGACTATGTAACCCTCCACAGCCACGAGTTTTACGAACTTCTTTTCTGCCGCAGTGGAAACTTGCAATATCTCATTGGAAACACCCGTTACCAGATCCGCAAAAATGATATCATCCTCGTTCCCCCCGGCACCAGCCACCGCCCTTTATTTTTAGAGCAGCTTCGGGGACCCTATCAGAGAACCGTACTCTGGATCAACAACGATTTTTTTGAGACCTGTAAGCAGAACTTCTTTGCGGATACAGGCTCCTCCCAATATGCACCACAAAAGCAGCTCCCCTATGTCATCCGCCCGGAAGGAACACTCTTAAACCAGATCGACCAGCTTCTGGCTGCACTGTTGTACGAGGGTTCCACCATGCGTCTTGGAAGCGAGCTCTACCGCATGGGGCTTTTTCTGCAGTTGTTCTGTCTGTTTTACCGTATGAACGACCATCCGCAGTCAGACATCCCCAAACCGGAGAATACAGGCCTGTTAGACCAGATTCTCAACTACATTGAATTGCATTTATCCGAAGACCTCAGCCTCGCATCTATTTCAGCGCAGTTTATGGTAAGCCAGTCGACAGTAAGCCAGCTTTTTAAAAAGCAGCTTGACACCGGCTTTTACAAAATCGTTACCCAGCGGAGACTGATCGAATCTAAAAATCTGATCAATTCCGGCTTTCCATTGAAAGAAGTTGCCGAACAGTGCGGCTTTTGTGATTATTCTGTTTTTTACAAAGCGTTTGTGAAAGAATATGGCATCTCTCCACGCAGCTTCCGGACCCGTGAAAAAGAAACGCATGATTTTTACTGATGCGGATTCAGGTGTCAAAAGGTAACTTCAGATTTTTTGACTGGCAAATAATGCCCTTTTGATAACCAGAGATAAGCATACAAAAATCCGCGGCATATGCCACGGACTTTTCCATAATACAAGGGACTGCCATACGGCAGTCCCTAATTATGCATATTTTATACTTATTTATTTCCATCCAGCTTATCGAGCATATCCCACACGCCGAGCATATACATAATACCCAGTGCACGGTCGTATAAGCCATAACCCGGACGGACATTGCCCGGCTTTTCACCCCAGAGGTGGCGTCCATGATCCGGACGGATATAACCCTCAAATCCGCAGTCATGGTATGCTTTTAAAATGTCAAGGATTCCGGTATCCCCATCACAGTCACGATGAGAAGCCTCCGAAAAATCTCCATTCGGAAAATGTTTTACATTGCGGATGTGCGCAAATGCAATGCGGTCACAATGCTTGCGGACAATATCTGCCACATTGTTTCCCGGGTCGGCATTCAAAGACCCTGAGCACAGTGTCAGACAGTTGTACGGGTTGTCAACCATCTTTAAGAAACGGTCAATATTTTCCTCGCAGGTCAGAAGACGTGGAAGTCCGAAAATATCCCATGGCGGATCATCCATGTGGATTGCCATTTTGATATCGCATTCTTTACAGGCCGGCATAAGCGCTTCAAGAAAATATTTTAAGTTTTCCCACAATACTTCTTTTGTCACAGGCTTGTAAGCTGCAAAAAGCTCGTCCAGTTTCTCCATACGTTCCGGCTCCCAGCCTGGAAATGTCATTCCATGTAAATTATTTAAAATATAGTCTGCCATTTCTTTCGGATCATCATGGATCTTGCCTGCTTCGTAATAAAGTGCTGTCGAACCATCTCCTACCGGATGAAATAAATCCGTGCGCGTCCAGTCAAAGATCGGCATAAAATTATAGCAGATAACCTTGACACCGAATTTGGAAAGGTTCTTAATTGTCTGGATGTAGTTTTCAATATACTGGTCACGGCTCGGAAGTCCGATCTTGATATCATCATGTACATTGACAGATTCCACAACGTCCATATTAAAACCATATGGCTCAAGCTGTTTCTGCACTTCTGCAATCTCTTCTACCGTCCACACTTCTCCCGGCAGTTTATGATGCAGTGCCCACACGATGCTCGTCACACCCGGAATCTGTTTGATATCAGCAAGGCTGATCTTGTCATTACCCTCGCCATACCAGCGGAAACCCATCTGCATTGGCATATCTTTTTCCCCCTTAATCTTGATAATTGCATTATAGCATGTACATTTTTTTACTGGCAATTCAAGTTAATTGCTGTTTTTATTGCAAATCTTGCGATTCCGTTACTTTTGGCATTTTTCGAATCGTCCGGAATACCCCTGTGTATTTCTGCTGTTCCACCATGCGGTCTGAAAACGTACTCTACCGCATGGGGCTTTTTCTGCAGCTGTTCTATCTGCTTTAACGAATGAATGATCAGTTGAATTGCATTTATCAGAAGACTTCAATCTATACGTTTTATCTTGCCAGCAGTCCTCTCGCAAAATAATCTGCCATCGCAAGCGCCTGCTGTTCCACATCGCGGAATACATCAATGCTCTGTTCGTATTCCCCATTAACCTGATGCTCAATCTCCTCCCTGGTCAGATCCAGATGATTCAAAAGCATGTTTCTTGTTTCCCTGCTCTCAAAGTACGGATTGTAATTCGCAAAAAGAGCTGCCATCTGATTGGCATTGCGGTACCACTCCTGCACCAGCGCATCATAATCAGTCATATTTTTTGCTTTCAGCGCCTGAATGATCTGCCCGCCGATTTCAATATGCTCCGTCAGAAGATTGCGGAGCTGTCTGGTCGTTGCGATCGGAAGATACCTTGCAAATACATCCGTGATCTCGTCTGCGGTCTCAAGCAGCCGTTCTTCCACCGCCTGCTGGTCCGCATTGTCTGCGACTGCACTCATCAGGTACATTCTGGTCCAGTAAACATGATTTAACCATGCAAGGCGCATATCCTCGTTGAGACGGAGGATGGAATCCTCACGCTCGGATTCGGTCTCGTTGCTGCCTCCGGCATTTCCTGTTCCTCCTCCCATGTTTCCGCCCATGCTGACTGTGCCGACGCTCATATTCCCGCTTCCGGTGTTTCCTGTTCCGCTTCCAGCGTTTCCTGTTCCTCCGCCCGTGTTTCCGCCTCCCGGATTCTGCGGCGGCACATATCCCTCTCCCGGGCAGATAAATAGCTGCATCCCGATCTGGAGATTATATGGATTGACTCCCGGATTTCCAAGGATCAGTTCCGTCACTGTCGTGTGATACTGTCTCGATAATTTATACAGGGAATCGCCTGCCTGTATCGTATGCACAATTTTGTTCTGACAATACATATCTTTATTTCCAACCATAACTTTTTCATATTATGATATGAAATACAAAAAAAAATGTGAAATACCATTTCTGAGATTTCACATTTCGCATTATTTTTCTACCAGGATTCGGGTGGCAAATATAGTTTTCAGTTTTTGACTGCTAAATTGCACATCTGTCATGGCTACCCCCATATTTACAACAGCGTCGCAAATATCGGTGCAGCGATTACCGTCAGAATACCTGCCACCGCAATGGAAAGACTGCTCATCGCGCCTTCGATTTCTCCAAGTTCCAATGCCTTTGCTGTGCCGAGTGCATGTGCGGAGGATCCGATCGCAATTCCCTTTGCCACCGACTCTTCAATTTTGAAAACACGGCAGATCGTTTCTGCTAACACATTTCCGATGATACCGGTGATAATGATGACCGCAACCGTGATCGTGACATAACCGCCAAGTTCATCCGAGATTCCCATTCCGATCGCCGTTGTGATCGATTTTGGAAGAAGCGTGACATACTGCGCATGGTCAAAGTGGAATAACAGTGATAAGACCAGCACACAGATCACACTTGTCAGAACACCGGAGATCAATCCTGCAAAAATCGCCGCAACATTCTGTTTCAGCAGTTCGAACTGCTCATAAAGCGGGATCGCTAAACATACCGTTGCCGGAGTCAGAAGGTAACTTAAGTATTTTGCGCCCTCATTATAACTCTCATATGGAATATGGAACGCAACCAGAAAAACGATCACGGCAACGATCGAGATCAGAAGCGGATTAAACACTGCCAGCTTTAATTTTTTCTTTAAAAACACGCCCAGCTCATATGCCAAAATGCTGATCGCAACACCAAAAAATACGGAATCACTTAAAAACTCTTTCATTGCTGTGCTCCTTTCTTTTTCCCTCTGCGCATCACAAATTGTGTCACATGACCGGACACGATCATAACCACGATCGTTGATACCACCATGATCACCACGATCTGTACACAGATCGGACGCAGTGCATCCCATGCATCAATGAGTCCTGCACCGGCCGGAATAAACATTAACGGCATGATCTCGATCATGAACTTTCCGGCATCTTTGACTGCTGCAAGCGGAAGGAGTCTTGTTTCCAGTGCAATAAATAAGAGAACCAGCCCATAAATACTTGCCGGTACCGGAAACGGGAGCACATATTTTAACAGTTCTCCCAGAAATGAAAACAACAGGATGATCATAAATTGTCTCAAGTACTTCATAAAATATCCTTTTCTTCAGAGGCTTCTCTGAAATTTCAATTTTCAGCCGGATATAATCATAGCACTTTTTGTTAGAATATCAACCTTTTCTGTTACTAATTATCCACTTGTATTCTTTTTTAAACATCAGATTTGTTCTCCAGTTTATGACGTGCCGGATTTTCTAAAACTTCCCGGCTAATTGCAAGCTGTGGTTTTAAAATACTGCGCTCCTCCCACTCCTCATAAAAATCACGTCCGCTATCATATGGATGGAAAAAGAAAATCTGTAAAAACATCATGCAGACCGTTTTCTTTTCATCCTCAGTATTCAGCCGGCTTAAATATTCCTGCATATTCTTTTTTAAGCTGTGCCACTCTGCCAAAAACTGCTGATATCGTTTTAACTGCGGCGTATCTAACCATTTTTCCACTTTGATTTTCGTTTTACCGCGTTCACAGGCACCACTCTGTAGAAAATAGGAAACACCCTGCTCCTCATAAATTCTTCCCAGAGGAAATAGTCTGCAGATGCCTGGACGGTATGCATGGATACTGCACCTTCCCGCCTCATTTAAAAATACACAGGTATCCGTCTGTTCCTGCATTTTCAAATGCGGCACGATAAGCCCCTCTTCCACATGAAGTCCTACACAGGACTGCATCAGTTGTTCAAATCCCATCCCAAGCTCTGTCTCTAATCTTTTACAGTCGTACGGATCGACTAAAACTGTATCTCCCATCTGTTCACAGCAGCTATGACAGCCCTCGCAGTCACTGCAGCCGACACGGACCATATCATGTACGCCGTATATTTTTCCATCTGAAATTTCATTGATATCCTGTAACATATATGATATTCCTCTCTTATATCCTCCGCCGGAGACACGCAGCCTGAAATGTGAAAAATTTAATTCAAAGTCCTGTTTTATAAATTTTGATCAAAGAACGCAAGCATGTTTTCACTCCACATTTTTGCAGAAGTATGATATCCAAGCCCGATTCCATGATCTCCGGTCGGATAAACCTCGCACAGATGCTTTACGCCTGCTTTTTCCAGTGCTTCATTCAAACGCATGGTATTGCTTGCAGGTACACAGCCATCGTCCGCATTGGCATAGGCATAAGTCATCGGATAATCCGACGTGATATGGAACTCAACCGATAATTTTTCACGAAGTCCCGGTTTCTCATTTGTATTATAAATATAACTTCCCTCGTGATATTCTGAAGTAAAGCTGATGACCGGATATAATAATCCTACTGCGTCCGGTCTGGCAGAAATTTTTCTATATTGTTCTACCATATCAGCTTTCTGGAATTTTGCAAGGTTTTCCAGTACATTTTCCTTTAATTCCTCATGGAGCAGCGCCTCACTCGCACAGAGATGACCGCCTGCGGATGCGCCCACGATCACGATCCGGTTCGGATCCACCTGATATTCTGCCGCATGTGCCCGCACATACATAACCGCTCTTGCAAGATCCATCTGTGGCAGCGGATAGTAGTTCGGACGGATCCGGTAGCATAAAATAAATGCCTTATAGCCGCCATCGCGTTCCATGCGCTGTGCAGGCTGAAGTCCCTCATTATAGAAGGATACCATCTCATAGCCGCCGCCCGGACAGAGGATCACCGCCGGTTTTAAGCCTGATGTATTTCTTTTTTCCTTGGAAACCGCCACAGATTCATAAGGCGGGATGGAATCACTGCCAGCAGTATGCGCAAATGCCTCGTTGTCCACAGCCGGATCACCGGTAAACAGCCAGACACCTTCCTCCGTATTTAAATCTGCATCCGGGATCCCGTTTTTCCAGTGTGACATTTTATCGCCTGCCGATGCATCATCATTTTCTCCCCACAGTGGAATGTACTTAAATTTCTTTGTCTCTGCCGTTTCTTTGATCAGGTTTGCACATTCTAAAAAGGCATCCGCTAAAAATGGTGCTCCCCACTCCATCGTTTCTTCCTTCTCAATCTGTGCCATCGTATGATCCCTGTGTTCCACCGGTACGCTTGCCATAAAACAGGTTGGAAACAGATTGCCGGCTGCACGTCCGACCGGCTCTGTATTTAAAATTTCGTTCATGGTGTTGTTTTTTGTAAACATGTGACTGCCTCTCTTTATACTGATTTTTTCAATGTATTGATTCCTGCTTCACATATGATAAGGTGAGATCTGTCTTTATCAAAACACTGACTATTACGAAAAAAAATCTGATGATACTTTTAATATACATCAGATTTTTCGTGCTGGGTACTAGAAAAACTATATTATTTTTGCATGGAGAATTTGTCTAAGCCAGGCTCTTACAGATTGTGTCCATATTGTAGTCCGGGACAGATTTTTGTTTCATTTAATTATTACGTATTTTCAGATACTCCAACCAGGCCTTCTCCGCTTCATATTTTGGCTCACATTTTTCAGCTGCCCACAGATTTTTTGAATCACGTTTATATCCTCTTCCAAAATATTTGCTATTTCTTCTGTTGAACAACCCTTTTTTAATTTTTTACACACCAGACTAACCAGCTTTTTCATTTCGCCATTACTGATTCCAACCTCAAGAATGTTCATCTCCACTGCCTCCCATTCTTCTGATTCTTTTACCTCTGATACAATCCTGTCAAGCTCTATAAGCCGTTCATCCTTTACCTTAATTTCAGGATTATCTAATCGTGTATCTTTCATATATTGTAACAAACTTATCAACTCTTTGGAACCATTTTTACTTGCCATATTTAAGAAAATTTTTGTTGTACCATCCTCAAGATGTAATCCTGTTATTTCTTCACATCATCATGCATATTATTTTCCATTTCCATATTGATCTGCCTGTTATCAACGGTTTTCCCCCACGCCTCCAAACGTATCGCCCTTTTTCCGTAACGATTTAAAATAACCTGCTCTACCTTAACCTCCTCCATCTTAATATCCGGTTCATCTAAAATAATACTTAATGTATTTTCATAAGCCTTTCTATTTTTCATTACAGTCCATTTGATAACCATATTGATTTACTTTTGAATTGTATTTTTGACTATTAAGAACTATATTCATAATATACTACATCAAAAAACACATCTCCATCATTTTATTATGAAAAATTTATAAACCACTACCACAAAAAAATACCGGATAAAGACGCAGTTCCAAAACTTTCTGCGTTCTTTATCCGGTATCTATCATTCTGCTATGTTTTCCATCGACTTATCTATAAAGCCTAAAAACTTTCTGTCTCAATTAATCCTCAAACGGAATAACTGCTCCATCATAAGTATCGTTAATAAATTTCTTGATGTCATCAGATTTTAATACTTTTACAAGTGCCTGGATGCCAGGGTTGTTCTCGTTTCCTTCTTTTACAGCGATGACATTTACATATGTTTTTGCTGCCTCAGAATCAGATGTCTCGTATGCTAAGGAATCCTGTGCTACAGAGTAACCTGCCTGTAATGCGTAGTTACCGTTTAATACAACGAATGCAACTTCCGGTGCCACTCTTGCTACCTGTTCTGCTGCGAGCTCTTCGATCTTTACGTTGTGCGGGTTCTCAGCGATATCGTTGACAGTTGCCTCTAAGCCGGCGCCGTCTTTTAAAGTGATGATGCCGTTATCCTGTAACAGTAATAATGCTCTTGCCTCGTTTGTGGTATCGTTTGGTACTGCGATCGTATCGCCGTCTGCTAACTCAGAGAGATCTTTCTTTGTTCCCGGATAGATTCCGAATGGCTCATAGTGAATGCCGCCTGCATTGACAAGGTGTGTACCTTTCTCTGCGTTGAAGTTCTCTAAGTAAGGAATGTGCTGGAAGTAGTTTGCGTCGAACTCGCCGCTCTCTACTACCTCGTTTGGAAGTACGTAATCATCAAAAATTGTGATCTCTAAGTCCCATCCCTGATCTGCAAGGATCTTCTTTGCTTCCTCTAAGATCTCTGCATGTGGTGTTGCAGAAGCTGCTACGGTAATCGTGCCGCCCTCTGTTGTCTGTGTGTCAGCTACGCTCTCGGCTGCTTCACTTTCTGCTGCAGTGGTGTCTGCAACTGCTGCATCATTTGTTTCTGCTGCATCGTTTGTTTCTGCTGCTGCGTTATTATCTGCAGCTGCATTGCCTGCTGTGTTGCTGCTGCCGCATCCTGCGAATGCAGATACTGCTAAAACGCCTGCTAAGATTGTGGTAAGTACTCTTTTTTTCATAATATGAATCCTCCTTGTTTTGCGGAGCAAAATGCGACTGCCTTTGCAGGAGCAGAGGATT
>ERZ779880.1694-NODE-1694-length-18499-cov-2.511657_pt1 | contig 18499 bp, 17 predicted proteins | sample MGYA00511555_ERZ779880 | MGnify/ENA primary metagenome ERZ779880 (study PRJEB29588, sample SAMEA2145815) | human gut metagenome | biome: human gut; feature: human-associated habitat; material: faeces | place: Denmark | collected 2008/2010 ...
AAATGAATAGACATAACTCATAAAAAATTTTAAAATAAAGAAAGAGGTGAATCAAAATGAAAAGAGCTAAAAAAATTATAGATAACGTATACTGGGTCGGAGTAAGAGACTTAAACAACCGCCACTTCCATGGTGATTTATATCCAATTGATGAAGGATGTACATACAATGCCTATTTAGTGGTAGATGATGAAGTTACATTATTCGATACAGTAGAAGAAGAATTTACAGAAGAACTGTTAGAACGAGTGGAATCCGTACTACATGGAAGAGAAATTGACAATATCGTTGTTCAACATACAGAACCGGATCATTCTGGTGGATTTAAAAAAGTATATGCCAAATATCCAAATGCGAAAGTTTATGCATCTATTTCCGGAAAGAAAAACATGATTGAACAATACTTTGATCAAGTACCTTATCAAGTCGTTAAGACAAACGATACAATCAACACAGGAAAATATGATTTCGTCTTTGTCGAAATGCAAATGATCCATTGGCCAGATAACATGTTGACATATTGTCCACAATTAAAAACTGTATTCTCAAACGATGCCTTTGGACAACACATTGTAAACTTTAACTTAACAGATGAAGGATTAGATAAAGCCTATTGTTTAAAACAAGCCAAAGAATACTTTGCGAATATTGTTCTACCATATACAACACCGGTACAAGCTAAATTAAACCTTATTCTAGGCATGAATTTAGACATTGAATATATTATGCCTGCCCATGGTATTATCTGGAAAGACTATATTGGTGATATCATTGAAACTTATAAAGGTATCGCAGCTCAAAAAACAGAGAACAAAGCCGTTATTGTATATGAATCTGTATGGAAACATACACAACAGATTGCTGAAAGCTTAGCTGAAGGATTTAGTGATGCTGGTATGGATGTAAAAGTCTATAAATTATCGGATACAAAATCAAGCATTGTCATGCGCGAAATCATGGATGCTAAAGTCGTATGTATTGGATCTGGAACCTACAACAATGTCATGGCACCAAGTGTTGCAGCTTTCCTTGAACACATTCGTCCATGTAAATTGAAAAACAAAAAAGGATTGGCCTTTGCCGCATACGGATGGTTTAACCAAGTCGCAAAAGAAATCGATACAAGGATGCAACAATCTGGAATTGAATCTTGTCACGATGTCATCAATCAATGTTACACACCAAGTGATGATCAATTAGAAGACTATTATAATATTGCAAAAGAAATCGCAAAAAAATGCCAGGAATAAATTTTCCTGGCCTTTTTAGTCTATATTCACATGTGAATTTGGCAATAAACGAAGTCCTTTAGGAATCTTGTTTTTAATTTGCCTTCCATCACTCTTGCCAAAGCCAAACGGATGCCCCTTAAAACATACAGCTACATACCCTTTTTCACATTCCTTTTGTAAAACTTCTCCATGCATAAAAAGATCCATCTCTTCTAGCGTTACTTCTACTTTTCTTTTATAGTCAAAATCTGCAACCATATAAAAAGAATGACTTGGCTCAAAACGATTCTTAATAACATCTCCTAAATATACGCCTTGACGTAATACTTTTACTTTTTTAAAATCCACAAAACAAACATCCATACCATAGACTCGATCATTATCTATATAGTAATAGTTTGGTAATGTATTCAATTGTTCCTTCAAAAATTTCTCAGTAATCTTATCTATTTTTTTAGATTTTAAAACTGGAAGTTTACCTGCAACACCGGATTCTTTCTTGAATTTTGCAATGAAATGGCCTTCACCACCATCCATTGGAAAGATACGACGCACATTTAAATCTTTAAATCCTTTTCTTCCCCACAAAACTTCAGGATCTACAAGTTGAATATCTTCATGTTTTTCTAAGAAAGATAAAACGACATCTTCATCTTCTTCCAAAGCATATGTACAAGTTGAATATACCAAAGTACCACCCGGTTTCAACATCGAATACGCATATTCTAAGATTTCTTTTTGGCGAGCTGCACAAAGCTCAATATTTTCAATACTCCAATGATTCAAGGCAATATCATGCTTTTTAATCATACCCTCACCACTACAAGGAGCATCTACTAATATCTTATCGAAACAACAATCAAATACTTTCGCAAGCTTATCTACACTCGAATTGGTTACAGCTACATTTTTAACCCCCATACGCTCTATATTGGATAAAAGAATCTGTGCTCTTTTCGCATCAATTTCATTCGATACTAAATACCCACTTTTTAAATGAGAAGCAATCTGCGTACTCTTTCCACCAGGAGCTGCACATAAATCCAATACATAATCATCTTCTTGCACATCTAAAATTTCAACGGCACTCGATGCACTTGGTTCTTGTAGATAGAAACATCCACAAATATGGTAAGGATGATTTCCCAAGGGTTTATCTACATAATAGCTTTCCTTACAAAATTGACTTGGACTTTCTAAATGATCAAATTCATTTAATTCTGCCTTTTTTAAATTAATACGCATACCACGATATAAAGGTTTTGACAAAGATTCCATATATGCATCATATTCATCTTTTAATAATTCCTTCATTCGCGAAAAATACATTTCTTGACTCATAAACCCTCCAAAACTATCTCAGGATCTATACGACATGCATAGTCTGAGCATGTTGCAGCCGCATTAAAGCCACATCCAAAAGAAAAATCAGCACCACTGTTTCTAAAATATTCTACAGTCGAATTCAAATCCTGTTTTAACTCAAACACCTCTATATGTGTATGAGGACCTGTTGAATTTCCACTATTTCCACTTTTCGCTATAACTGTTTTTTGACTGACTTGCTGGCCACTTGTTACATAGATTTCATTAGACAAGTGCGCATAACTAACCGCATATAACTTATCATGAACAGCTACCACCATACAAATCGAATTGCCGGCTCCACTTGGCCATCCACACATATTTCCAAGATATCCATTATTAGATTCTACAGGTGCATGCGCATACAATACTATGCCATTGGCTAGGGCATACACATCACTATACATACTACTTGCGATATCCAAGCCCAAATGAAGACTTCCATCTGGATATGACCAGCATCTAGCACTGATTGTACCATTTTCAACCGGATTTTGCCAAAAAGAACTATATGTATCAATCGCATAATTTCCATCAACCAAACAAGTCATACCATTGTTTTCTAAAATTTCATAGCCACCATATCCAGGTAATGCCTCATTTCCGGCAATCATAGAATCTTGGTCAAACGAAGACGAATCATCAAAATAAATCAAGCTTGAAAAACGCTCAAATAAACGCTTTTGACAATGATTTAAACGAGTTAAATAAGATTCATATAGATCAAGCTTATGCTTATTCTTTTTCCATTGTTTCTTACTTTTTAAATATTGAATCTGACTACGCTTATATTCATTGAAGCATTTCGTTAAATCCTTATCGATCCAATATGATTGAAACATCAAATCTTGTTTTTGAATCCTATTTAAGTCTAAACTATACTCCAGCTTTTTGAGTTCATAATACTTCTTTTTTTGTGTATACCTTAATTTAAGATCCTCTAATTTTTGACCTTGAGAATCCATTCTACAATTCAAATCCTCTTGTTCATTTTGAATCGCATTTGAAACATCTCTACATTTCAAAGATAAAAAACTGGCCTTACTTTCATCAATTATTTCTACTTTTGATTCTATATTTGAAATTAACCTTTCATAATCTGGCACATTTAGTGTTTGAAGACCAATAAAAAAACAGACAAAAAGAGATATATATTTCATAAAACTCCTTCTACTGTCTGTCTTCTAAATTTATTGTATTTATTTTTCTTTGTACATGCAAGCACTATTTAAAATAATAAAACATAAAGTTCCTGTCGCAACAATATTGAGTGTGCAATCTAACAATCCATAAATCAATACGATTGCGATAAAACACATCATCATGCCAAATAAGGCTGGATTTTCTTTCCTTGTATTTGAAGTAAAGATTTCTTTATTTAACACAAAAGTATAAGCTAGTACAAGAATTGTACCAACAACACCATACGATAAAATGGAATCTATATAAATATTATGTGCGTGCGGTGCCTTATGACCATGCACCAAAGGATAAAACTTTTTATATGTCTGTGGTCCCCATCCAAAAAGTGGATACATAGAAATACACATAAATGCCGTCTTCCAAATCTTGATACGAGAGGCAAACGTAGACATATCACTAATTCTAGGGATCAACGTTGGTTTTAAAAACACCAAGCCACATAAACACAACTCCAATACAATAGATGTAATAAATAATTTTTTCCAACGAACACAATATAAAAAGATAGGAAAAATCAGTACAAAAGGTAAGAGTGCTGTTCTAGATCCCGTTAGATATAACACAAAGAAGTTAAATAATGCCACAATAACATAACCAATCTTACAAAGAATGTTGTCATTTTTCACAAAACGATACATACACATGACACATACAAAATCAATGACCATCGCATAAATGTTCGCATTCATAAATGTCGATGTAATTCTTCGCTTTGGTGAATTAAAGATATGAAATTCTAAGAAGGTTCTTCCATTCGCAATTGAAATCTGATTAAATTGATACAATCCATAAATAGCTGCAAAAATAGATAGAATAATAATTAGATCACACATCTTTTCAAAAGTGTTCTTTGTGATGCTTTTTCGATAATAAGCTCCATAGAATCCAATCAACACAAATAGCCATGTATTGCCAAAACCATTCCAGTTTGAATATAAAATCGTAACAATCAATTCCAACCCGATAAAACCATATAAAAAAATAGCTCCTGTTTGATTTTTTATGGCACCCACTAATTTATGACGACAAAAAGCCTGTACCAATATGCATACAATTAAAACACTGGCGACTTGATAAGGTAAAAAAAGAAAACATGTCGCCAACAATATCATTTTTTCATCTAAACTCATAGATACTCCTTCAAAAAAAGAAGCTGGATAAACCAGCTTGATTTTAAATCATGGTGCCGACTATCGGATTTGAACCAATGACCTACGTGTTACGAGTGCGTTGCACTACCACTGTGCTAAGTCGGCATATCGACTACCCATAAGGATAGTCTTTTTTTCTAAGATTGTAAAGCAGCAATTTGTTGCTGATAATATGCGATCTGTTGCTGCAAAGAATACAACATTTGATTGTTTGTATCAATTTGCGACTGAATCTGTGAACGATCTTCATCACTAGCATCCGCCAATTCCGATTCCAAACTTTGTGCATATTGCGCATATGTATCATAATCTTGCTGCAAACTATTTAAACTAGCTTGATATTCTTGGATTTTTGAAGCATTCTCAGACTTCTTTTGTTCCTCTTCTTGTTGCGCCTTTTCTTGAGCTGCCGTTTTTAATTCAGCTTGTTCTTTACATAAATCAATAAAATCTTTTCCCGTTTTTGATTTCGATAAAGAATCCACTTCCTTTTTCAAGCTCTTTGATAAAGAACTATACACCGACTGCATATCAGCTACAGCCATCTTTTCTTCATCCGACTTTGCATCCCAACCATTTAATAATCCAACAATTTGCTGGTAGGCTGGAAGCTTCACTTCTTCTTTTGTCTTTTGAAGTTCTTTTACTTCCTTTAATAAAGCCGTATAAGACTTACCTGTTTGTTCTTTAAAATATGCATTGATTGATGTTTTTTGTTTATCTAAAAGCTTTTTATACCCAGAATTCAAGTCAATAAGTTCTAGCTTTTCAGCATCCGACATCATATTATCTCCATATTCATCCGCATACGATACTAACTTATCATATGTTTTTTGTTGAGCCGGCGAAACAATATTTTGTGGATCATAAACTAATACTTTATATGAATATACACCTAAAGCAGCTACACCTAATAAGATAAATCCTAAAATGATTTTCGTGATTTTACTCATAGGTTTCTTTTTCTTTGATTTCTTTTCTTTAGGCTTCTCTTCTTTTTCAGACTTTTCTTTCTTTGGCTTTTCTTTCTTTTCTTTCTTTTCCTTAGTTTCCTTTAATTTTTTCACTTGCGAAGGCAATAATTCATCATCATCATCATTTGACATATCTTGTAACATTGTATGTACAAGATCTAAGGCATCATTCGACTGCTCATTTTCAATAGATGAAGTTGTAAAATCATCATCCATATGTTGGGAGTCAACTTTATTTTCTTCATAAAGACGCTCTTCTTCCGCAATTGTTTTTTGCCCGCGCTCTTTTCGAAGCATATCTAAAGCAGAAGACATTGTCTTTTCTGCAAGTCTTCTTTCAGCTTCCGTCATCTGATGAACCTCTTTAGGTTTTTTCAGTTCCTCGTTATATTCTGTTTTTTTATCTAAAAGTGCTTTTGAATAAGCATCTATATTCTTATCATTTTTACTCATAATATATTTTCCTTAGTTCCAATCTATTTTAACACATTATAAGCCTTCTTTTTCAACAAATTCATAAAAAGATTTTTCTTTCGCAAAATCCTCTGGATTCACCTTCCCAACTGGCTGCGAGTAAAGAATAAACTCGTTTTCGCCATCCAATTCAAACATTTCATCACAAATTGATGTCACACAAGCACCAATTCCACAAGTTCCTAAGCCAATACTTGTACTTGCCAAATAGATATTTTCACCCACATGACCAAGATCCACTAATGCGATTCGATGGGCAAGATGACCATAACGCCATTCCGTTCGGTATGGTATGTAGCTAAAATAGAAAATCACATTGGCCTTTAAAGCCCATAATTGATCACATAAGGAAGATGCCAAAACATCTGACACTTTATCAATAGGATTTAAAAATTCAATACGATGTTCCATAGGTAAATAATGATAGGTTCCAGGATCTAATCCTTCTACATTTTGACATACAAAATATAATTCAAAACCATGACGTGCTCCTCCAGAAGGTACTGTACGCAAAGTCGCATATTTTTTTCCACGAATTTGTTTCACACCTTGACAAGTCCAAAGAATATAAGATAGTTCTAATAAGGACATTGGCTCTTGCGTATACACACGACTACTATGACGTGTATTAATAATATCTAGAAAGTTTGAACAGATTTGTAGCGTATCAAAATTTTTAGGAAGTTCAATGGATTCCTTTCGCATTGCCTCTTTTACCAAAGGTGGTTGTGGAAGTTTTTTATCTTGATCCGACTCAAATTCTTCCACATCATATTTTAATTCTGAATAATCCATATAATTCCTTTCTTTAATGAGCTAACTCATCTAGTAGTCTTGCCTTTTGACTACCAATCAATAAAACCTGTTTGTATTTTTCATATATATCAATTGTATGTGAACTTAAATACAAGGCCATTTCAGCTGACATTGTTAAATTTGTGACAAATATTGTCATTTCCTGACCATTCTTAAATGCACTTTCCATAAATTCAAACGCATTTTCTATTTGAAGTTTCAAATCCGATTCAATCGACTCCATATTTTCTTTTTGTTTAAAGAATGGTTTTGTACTACAATCAAAACGCGACTTAGAATCTAGGCTTTCATCCACACTCACCTTTTGTATCTGTTCTAAGACAAACTCATATTCATGTTTTTGAGCAACACTTAATAATTCAGCCTTCAACTTATCATGATACAAAGCTATAAATTCCTTTACATGATCCACATAAAATACATCCATATGACTTCGGTAATTTTTTAGAAAACCAAACCATAAATCTGTACAATGTTTTTCAAAAGAATATATATTCACTTGTCTTAATAAACCATCCATCACTAAATTGACTACATATACTCTTTCATCAAAATCCGCATTAAACAAACGAGCGTAGATCGTACTTGATACATTTCCATTTAAAATATCATCAACGCCATAATCATCCTGATATTTTTTATAGACCAAATAATAGGCGAAAACATCTTCTGCAATATCTTCATGATGTAAATATTCATAGATCGTATCTTGCGATATGTCCAAATGCATCTTTTCATATGTATATAATAAATACGATAAATCTTCCCAGCCTCTAGCCGTCACAAATTCCATACCATCTACACTTGTTGAAACAGTATAAAAATTGTTAGGTTTTAATTCTAGATAGCTTAAAATCATTGGATGAATATGTTTTGAGATCGCATATTCTTTCCAAACATAATAATCCGTTTCTACATGAATATAACGAATACGATCCATTGTCACAACATCAAAATCACGAACTGATTTATTATATTCACTCGGATTTCCTGCAGCCACAATGATCCATCCACTTGGGACCTTCTGATTTCCAAAGGTTTTATTCTGTAAAAATTGAAGCATTGTAGGAGCCAATGTTTCCGATACACAATTGATTTCATCAATAAATAGAATTCCTTCTTTTAAACCCGTTTCTTCCATTTTCGAATAGACACTCGCAATAATTTCACTCATTGTATATTCTGTAATTGAATAGGTTTTGCCTTGAAATTCTTTTTCTTGGATAAAAGGAAGTCCCACCGCACTTTGACGCGTATGATGCGTAATCGTATAACTGACAAGTCCAATTTGACATTCCTTCGATATTTGTTCCATAATCTGCGTTTTACCAATACCCGGAGGACCAATCAACAATAAAGGTCGTTGATTCTTAGATTCAATTTCATATTCACCAAATTGATTCTTTGATAAATAAACCTTTACGGTATTTTTTATTTCATTTTTTGCCTGTAATATATTCATATTTTTTCTTCCAATCTATACTGAATTGCCCAAGAAGGCACTTTACTTTGATCATAATCTTCTAAATAGATGAATGCCGTTTTATAAGCTGGACACTTTTTTGGATAAACGCCCTTTCCATCTGTAAAATAAAGTAAACCACAAAGATTTTGAAATACATGTTGATTCACCAAATCATTCACATAGCTAAACACCGGCCTAAAATCGGTGTTACCTCCCCCTATTAGAGTAAATGAATCCAACAAACGATTCATTTCATTTTGATTGGAAATGACATTCTCTTTTCGAATTCTGTCATCACATTGAAGGATATATACCTTACATGATTTATAAAACATATTTGAAGTGCTTAAAATACTATATGTATTTGATATAAAACGCTTCGCAAGATTTTCATCAATCGAATAACTTGTATCCAATGCAATCACAAACTCATAGATTTTCTTGACTTCTTTTGTCTCTAACGGCTCAATCAAAGGCATATTTTTATAAATAGACATACCATATGTGTAATACGACAAATCGAATTCATCCTCATTGATCTGCATTTCTTCTTTCATAATACTAAAACGTTTCAAAAATTGTGAAAATGAATACTTCGATTTTTTTGCCTGTAACCTCGATACAAGAAAAGCATCCCCATCGTCATTCTCTTTGCCTTTTTGTTTATGATCAAATACTGTCTGTTTGGCAACACTTTGCCACTTCTTTTGTACCGAAGAAGATTGAGGTATTTTTTCATCCTTTTCTTTAGGCCATGATGCATGATCATCCACCACAAATTCATAATATAAATTTTGAATATCATCCCGTGTACAAAGCCATTCATAAACCGTAATACAACTCAATCCATCCAACTTTTCAATTTGGTGATATACATCTTTTCGAGCATAGGATAAGATTCGTGAAACACTTTTTTTATGCATTGAATCCAATGTATATTCCACCACAATATCACAAGCTACATTCCAAATAAATTCTATACGATTTTTTCTTAGCCAAATATGACTATATAAACAATGCAAGATGCTATGTAAGTAAGCGCGATTTAAAAAGATCGAATTCTTTTGAAAAAGCTCAATCACCTTTAATGGATTATAATAAAAATAAACTCCATTTGTAGCACATACACTTACACGCTCATCCTCTTTAAACATCAACGTATTTAACGCTGTTAAAAAATGTGGCATTTCCATATAGAGTTCGGATCGAACAAGCTCTAATATATGAATTGCCTTTTCTTTTTCCCAATCCCTTTGTCGCATTAAAAATCCTCAAAAGAATATGCGGATGATGTTTCCATCTTCTTATTCTTTAATTCCATCAGTACAGTTCGAGTTTCCAAATCTTTTTCCATAGAAATCAATACATCTAAAGCTTGTACATCCATACATTTTTCTTCTATTAATTTTTCAACCATAACACATATATCTTTATATGTATGTAAATAAGAAGTCAAATCATGTGCTCTTAAATAAGGGATGTATCTCTCAGATCCCGTCATAAATCTAAGAATCGCAACATGAAAGATACAAGATTCACTTTCTTCTGCACATAATTTTTCAAAACAAGCATCATAACCATCAAAATCAATTTTACCGTCTTTAAAACACTGTCGCATACGAAAGCCTTCCCCTTCAATATTCAAGGCAAAGATATGGGCCGGTCCCACTTCATCATAACCCCCATTGTATTCTGGATAGAATATAGAACCATCTATAAAATCGACTTCGATATCCCAAGTGATTTGAGTTAGTATTTGTTTTAAAATTGTGATACAAAATATAGAACAGTCATAATAGATATGATTGAGTCTTAAACAATTCATAAATACATCACTGCCAATACATATTAAACTAGAAGGTAAAAATATTTCTTTTAGCTTTCGACAATTGTAGAATGCATAATCCCCTAGTTTTGTGACTGTTTTAGAAAGCTTAACACTTTCAACATCACTACCACTACACTCATAATAACTAGAAGGAATTTCATGACTTAAAACAGAATTAGATAGATCGACTTCCTTTTTAGAAAAACAATAGTTTCCTATTTCACACACAATATATCCATCAATGAATTCGGGTATTTCTATTGTGGGAGTTGATGCATACACACGCTTGATACGAATTGAATCTTCATTTATTTTTTCATAATATACACAAATTTCCATATGGAAATTATAACATAAAACAAAAAAAGACAACTACCGAAGTAATTGTCTAAATTTACAAGTGGTGCGGGTGAAGGGACTCGAACCCCCACGCCGAAAGCGCCAGATCCTAAGTCTGGTGCGTCTGCCAATTTCGCCACACCCGCATTTCCAACGTGCTCACATATAATACACTAACGCAAAATAAAATGCAAGCATTTTTTAAAAAAGAAGCTACATTTTTGTAACTTCTTAATGTAAAACAGTCGGTTGATGCATCATTTCGATTTCTTCCTGAACATAAGCCTCTACTTTTTCTAAAAGCTCATCCGTAACTTCGATGTCTCCAATCATAAAAGGGCCATCTTGCATATTGCCTTCTTTCACAAACTTAATTTGTGGAAGCTGTGACATACGATGATTTCCTAGTTGTTTTTCAATTTTCTTCAATTGCTCTAAAATAGGCTCGGCAATCTCTCTAATCATTTCTTCTTCTGTCATACTCAGTATTATAATAAACCCCCATCATTTTGACAAGTTTTAACATTTGTTCAAACTTTAATTCATTCTATTGAATCCACTTTAATTTAGAGTATCATACTAAATGAACTGCTAGAAGCATACTACTTCTAGATGTGTTCATATGCACCCTGACCTATGCTTTTTAACATAAGTTCTGGGTGCTTTTTAAAGAACCGATTCTAGTTCTTCTAATGAAATAGGACCTGGTCTTAATACTTGTAGTTTTTCCTTTGTGCAATCTACAATTGTACTTGCCTGTAATGCTTTGCACGTACCTAAAACAATTCCATCTATTTTTGGAAGTTGTTCATATACATCATCACTTGTGAGTGCTGTCTTTTCTCCAGATTGATTGGCACTTGTAACTAAGATTGGACAATTCAATTCGTCAATCACATCTAAGATAAATTTTTCATCTGGAATACGAATCGCAATCGTACTTAGGCCATTTGTATACGCTGGATCGACATTTTCTTTCACATTGACAACTAAAGTTAATGCGCCAGGCAAAAACTTAGCGGCAATCTTTTCGATTCTTTCATCCACTAAAGCGACTTGTTTCATTTGTTCTACATTTGAAACCATCATCGGAATGGGTTTCGTTTCTGGACGATGTTTTGCGCGTTTCAATCGTTCTAAATCGTCTAAATTGCCATACTTTACACCTACACCATACACAGTATCTGTAGGTAAAGCTATAATTTTATGTTCATTAAATGCACACGCCACTTCATGTACTTGATTTTTTGTATATTCTATCATGTTTACACCTCTGTCTAAGACATTATACATCTTTTATGATAAAATACACTAAGAAAGAAAGGATGTTTTTTTATGTTTGAAAACACAATCGCGGCTATTTCCACTTCTTTACAAGATGGCGCCATTTCCATCATTCGTTTAAGTGGAGATCAAGCTATTGAAATCACTCAAAAAATATTTGACCGTAATATTATGAATGCGAAAAGTCATACGATTCATTATGGCTTTATTATAGATCAAGATAAAAATCCAGTAGATGAAGTTTTAATCTCTATTTTTAGAGCACCAAAAACATATACACGAGAAGATATTGTAGAAATCAACTGTCACGGGGGTACTTTTATTACACGTAAAATCTTATCCATGGTCTTAAGTGCGGGAGCCAATCTTGCCAAGCCAGGAGAATTTACGCAACGTGCCTTCTATCACGGAAGAATTGACTTATCCCAAGCTGAAGCTGTTCAAGACATGATCGAAGCGAGCAACAATACAGCGGCTACTATGGCGATTCATGGAATTAAGGGAAGTGTAAAAAAACTACTCCAACCTTTGATTGATGATTTAATGGATATTATTGCACAAATCGAAGTAAATATTGATTATCCTGAATATGAAGATGTCGAACAATTAACAACGAATGACTTGTTACCCAAAACAAATGATTGGTTAGAAAAAATTGATCACATTCTTTCTCGTGTTCAAACGGGGCAAATGTTAAAAAAAGGAATTGATACTATTATTGTTGGTAAGCCAAACGTTGGTAAATCCAGCTTGCTGAATGCACTTCTTGAAGAAGATAAAGCCATCGTTACAGATATTGCCGGGACCACAAGAGATTTGGTGGAAGGTCAAATCCATATTGGTAGCGTTCAATTAAATCTAATTGATACAGCGGGCATTCGTGAATCGAATGATAAGATTGAACAGATTGGTATTGAAAAGAGTCAAGAAAAATTAAAAGATGCCAAATTGGTTCTTTTAGTTTTTGATGGTTCCAAAGAATTGGATGAAGAAGACAAACAATTATTAGAACTGACAAAAGATAAAATGCGCTTAATTATCTACAATAAATTAGATAAAACTGAAGCTGACAAGGATGGCATTTGGATTTCAGCTTCCAATAAGGAGATTCAGCCATTGATTGATGCCTTAGAAAATCTGTATCAAAATGATTTATTAAAAGAAGATCCATTACTTTCAAATGAGCGTCAAATTGGTTTATTGAATCTAGCCAAAGAAGATATGTTAAGGGCGAAAGAAGCCATGAATAGAATGGTAGAGCCTGATTTAATTGAGATTGATATTCAGGCAGCTCATGATCACTTGAAAGAAATCTTAGGTGAAGTTCATAGAGAAGATTTATTGGACACTTTATTCTCTAAATTCTGTTTAGGTAAATAGTAAAATGCGATGATTTAACCAATCATCGCATATTTTTTATCTACTTTATTTAATACAATACAACCATCTTCAGTAACTAAAACTAAATCTTCTACACGAACCCCCATTTTATCAGGCAAATAAATGCCTGGTTCAATCGAGAAAATCATGCCTGGTTTTACAGTTTCCGTATTTGTAGAACTTACATCTCCAAATTCATGATCTGTTTGACCAATAAAATGTCCTAGTCGGTGTGTAAAATATTCACCATAGCCAAAACTTGAAATATAATTACGTGCTGTTAAATCAATATCACATAGACGAACGCCTGGACGAATGATTTCTTCTGCCTTTTCATTGGCAACACGCACAATATCATGAATCTTTTTATATTCATCACTTGCTTCTTTACAGAAATAAGTACGGGTCATATCGGAACAATAACGATCTTTTTTTCCACCAATATCGATCACAATACTATCTCCGGCTTTCAAAACAGAATCATCTGGCATATGGTGAGGATCGGCGCCATTGGCTCCAAATGAACAAATTGGTGAGAATGATACGTCTTGACATCCTAATAATTTATATTGTTCAAAAATAAAAGTTTCCACTTGTTTTTCAGTCATACCTTCTGAAATGAAATCTCTTGTACGTTCCATCACCACATCGTTGATCTGTGAGTTTTCAATCATACATTCAATTTCTTTTTCATCTTTAATAGCACGAGTAGCATCCACATATTTAGAGCCTAATACTACTTTTAATCCCTCGCATTTTTCCATTAAAGGAATCAAGAAGCGTGCTGTCCATTCTTTATCAATGCCAAGTGTTTCTTTAGAATCAATCACACTTGCCAACATTGAAATCGAATCGTCTGTATCACTAAACCAAATTTCTTCGCAATCCTTTTGTTCAACTGTAAATAATGTATTTAAAAATAATACTTTTCTTCCTTCATCATTCAAATATAGCGCAAACAATCTTTCTCCTGGACCTACATCCACACCGGTTAAATAATAGATACTGCATGGTTCACTCACTAAGATTTGTTTAAGCCCATCTGTTTTCATTTTTTCAATCACTTGATTGACTCTTTTTTGAAACATAATTTTCCTCCTAGAAATTCAAAGTAAATTCTGTACCTTGTTTTTCATCACTAGTCACACTTAATTTAATTTTATGACTTTGTGCAATCTGACTTGCGATCGATAGACCTAAACCTGCTCCACCTTGATATTTTCTAGATTTATCAACACGATAGAAACGTTCGAATACATGTTTTAAATCTTCCGGTGGAATATAACTATCCGTATTACGAATCGTAAGAACGGGTTTATTTTGTATCTTTGCCAACTTAAAATATATCTTTCCACCTGAAGGTGTATATTTGATCGCATTGTCCAAGAAAATCAAAATCAATTGTTTTAATTGTGACTCATTTCCATGTACCTCTATATTCTCTTCCACTTCATCGATTAAATCAATACCTTTTTCAAACGCAATCGATTCAAATGGTAAAACACAATGAAAACATATATCACTCAAAGAACAATTCTGCATCGAAATTTCAATTCGATTCGCATCATTTTTGGCAAGAAACAACATATTTTCTACAAGCTTACGCATTCGATTTGCTTCACTTTGAATGGATTCTATCCATTTTTTCTGTGAAGAAATAGATTCTGTAGAATGATTTAATAACACATCACTATCGGCTAAAATAACGGTTAATGGCGTTTTCAATTCATGACTGGCATCGGCGACAAACTGTTTTTGTTTATCCCATGCTTGCTCAACTGGTTTTAGTGCCCATTTACTTAAAACACAACTTAATATAAAGAATACAAGTAATACACTCGATCCAATTTGTACAGATATAATCAACATTCTTTGAAAAGAGGACTGCATATTCGATATATCCACAAAAGCTACGGCATAACCAGAAGGAATAAGGGTATCCTCATTCACTTGATAGTTCGTAATCTTTTCTTTTTTATACGCAAACCCAAGTTTTTTTAGTACGCCCACATCCTCTTTATGTTCTACACTTTCAATCAAACTTTGTGCATCTTCTGCATATATATTCCATACTGTACGACTTGTGATCATATATTCATAATCAGAATCTGTATAGATCACAAAGGAATTCCCATTAAAATTACGGCTATTTCCAAATGAAATCGAAAAATCTTTATCTTTTAACCGCAAAGCCATTTCCAAACTTCGTTCGACATCCTTTTTATCGTGGACATAATTTGAGCAGCAAACTATGCCAAATACAGATAGTAGAATTACACTGACAAAGGACATTAAAATCAAAATGAATTTGGTCTGTAATTTTTTAAGCATCGCATACCTCAAGTCGATATCCAACTTTTCGAATCACTTTGATTGAAACTTGACTCTTTAAAAACTTCAATTTCTTTCTTAAGAATGAGATATATACTTCGACATTATTATCCATCGCATCACTTTCACTTCCCCATACAGAGATAATCAAATCATCTTTAGAGGTAATCATTTCTGGATGCGACATTAATTGTTTCATAATTTCAAACTCTTTATATCCCAAATGAATATGTTGACTTTGACAATACAACTCGCAAGTATCAAGTTGTAAAGAAAGATCTTCATATTTTAATTCATGAACGATGACTTCCCCTTTTCGTCTTGTCAGTGCATTGATGCGGGCAACAAGTTCAGCAGCTGAAAATGGTTTTGTCATATAATCATCGGCCCCTACATTCAAGCCTTTGACTTTATCCGGAATTTCATCTAATGCCGATAATAATAGTGTTGGTGTTTCAATTTTATTAGCACGCATCTTTTGTACAATTTCAAAACCATTCATACCCGGAAGCATAATATCTAAAATAGCTACATCATAATATCCGCTTAGCGCAAGGTCTAAACCTTCTTGACCATCATAGGCCATCGTAACTTGCCATTTTTGTTCTTCTAATATTTGTGCAATCGCATACGCAATATTTTTTTCATCATCCACAACTAATATATTCATATTTTCCCGCCCTTTTTTATATATTAACACACAGTTTTATATTTTCTTCATCAAATTTTATATATGCTTTCGAATCTAACGCTTTTAATTTTCTATTTACATAAGATATATAAAGTGAAACAGTTTTTACATCTACATCCACCATATTTTGCCATACTTTTTCAATCACAAGCCAAATGGGTACTGTATTCAATTCACTTCGAATCAATAAAGAAAGAATACTACATTCATATTTAGACAATTGATATTTTATATGCTTACAAGAAAGCGTCTCTTCTTTCTTATTCAATAGAATATCCTGAAATTGTAAATAAGAATCATCCACTATATTTTCTTTTAACATCACTTTGATTCGAGCAATCAATTCCTTTGTAGAAAAGGGTTTGGACAAATAATCATTGGCTCCTAAATCAAAACCTTGAACCTTATCATCTACTTCATTTAATGCACTTAAAAGTAATACGGGAATATCCATTTTCTTTTTTCGAATCAAAGATAATACTTCATACCCATTCTTTTCTGGCATCATAATATCTAAGATCAATCCATCATAAATTTCTTGAGAAATCAAACGAATGGCACTCTTTCCATCAAAACACACATCGCAATTATAGCCCGCATCTTCTAAAACCGCTTTTAATGCATGAGCCAAATTTTCTTCATCATCCGCAATCAACAATCGCATATTATCCCTCGATTATATCTTTAATTGTCTGAAATGATAAGTCTAAAGAAGCAATTTCATCGGCACATCGTTTTAACTCACTACGAATCAATTTTTCATCTTCAATATCTTTCTTATAATGAATTTGATGTTCTAGATTTGCCCAAAAATCAAGTGCAATCGTTCGCACCTGAATTTCAACGAAACATCCATCTACATTAATTATCACATGTAGACTTCGATATCCACTTGGTTTGGGATGTCTTAAATAATCTCTTACTTCCACCACTTCAAAACTAGAATTGATCCAATCTTTTACTTGATACATTTCATCTACAAATGAACAAATGATGCGAACACCAATAATGTCATGAAGTAATGCATAGTCATTGCCAATCTTTTTTAAAACACTTTCCGGCGATTTGATCCTAGAAGTAGTATATTGTATACAAGCTAATGAACTCGATTCAATCGTATTTAAAACAGAATCAAGTATTTTCTTAAACTGATCATAGTCAGATCCATAAAATTCTTTATATGTCATACCATAAACATACTAAACAACACTTAAAATTTGCTTAAAAAAAGTTAGAGTTTGCTCTCTAACTAAAGTAATATCCTTTATAATCATAATAATAGATTCGATAAATAAAACGATCATTTTTCTTTATACTCAATTGCTGTTCAAGATTTCCATCCGTATCATAAATGGATAATAGTTCTGCAATACCTGAATCTACGACAATATGATTACCTAGATTTTGTGCACTGGATACATAGGCACTAAATGGAACTTCAAATGAATTTACCAATGTATATGTACCTTCATTTTCATCCACTAAATATTGATAGTAATACGATGTTGTACCTTCTGTAATACTTGTTTGAATTCCTTCATTTACCTTCCAATCATAATCTTTTCTTGTCTTTGAGTAGCCAAAATTGTTGTTAAACATATATAGATAGTATTGACCTAATTCAAGCGAATCATCCTCCATATAGGTTACAGTATGTTGTCCTCCACTTGTCAAGAAATCGCCTACTTTTGTATATAAATATTCTGTATAATCCGTATCTTTCCAGAAATCTTCATTTCCAATGATATAGCCAATACTTGGATTTGTGCTTACATCCTTGATTTTAAGGATTGAACTTGTTTCTCGAGAAGAAAGAATAACACTATTATCATTTAAATATTGAAGTGTATTGATATGCATCCAATCCCATTTTGAGCCTTCCTTATGATTCGTGCTTTCTTTATAGCTTTTAGACACATTTAATAAATTAGGATATAAAGCTAAAATCAACACTCATACAACGTCT
>ERZ779880.1705-NODE-1705-length-18359-cov-2.724924_pt1 | contig 18359 bp, 12 predicted proteins | sample MGYA00511555_ERZ779880 | MGnify/ENA primary metagenome ERZ779880 (study PRJEB29588, sample SAMEA2145815) | human gut metagenome | biome: human gut; feature: human-associated habitat; material: faeces | place: Denmark | collected 2008/2010 ...
CCCCCAGCGGGGCCCCCATCCCCAGCCAGTGCCGCCAGTCGGTCTTAACGCCATTGAGCGCGGCCTGAAAACAGTGACGAAACTGGCGTAACTCAGCAGGCAGCGGATCGCTTGCCGCCAACGCCAGTGGCCCGAAAAGCCCGGTTTCCTCCGCGCGTTGCATCCATGCAGCTGCAAGTGGTTGAGGATGCGCAGGCGGCGTAATACGCAGCAAACAATAACGCTGTGGCTGTTTAACCGTGAAACGCCCGAGGCGAATCCCTTGAGCCACAACCTGTGGTCGTTCATTGCCGCATAATCCACCGCATAACGCATCGAATTGCGCACGGCGAAGCACCCATCCTCCGGGGCCGAAACCACTACCCTGACGATGCAGCGTTAACAGTTCGCCGCTTTCCGTCATCAGGTTAATCGCCCGCCGCCACACTCCCGCTAACCGCCAGGACTGGCGATAATTCGGTGCGCTACTACTGGCAAGCAGAGGATGGATGATCGTCATTACGCGTTCCTCAACCAATCCCCATGCTTTCAGCCAGTGCTTCCAGCGCCTGTTCAAAGCACGCCAGCGGTGCCCGCACGGTGCCTGCGCCAATCTGCCCGATCCCCGCCTCTTTATGGGCGATACCGGTATTGATGAGTGGCGTAATGCCGGTTTCTACCACGCGACGAATGTCCAGTCCCAGGCACGCGCCCTGAAAATCCCAGCTTGGGATCTGCAACTGCATATTGCGTTCAAGGTAAATTTCCGCCATCTCTTCAGATACCGCCCTGGCCGCTTCCATGCCACTCGCACCGACAAAGCGCGTTACGCCAGGCGCTGCGATCATTGCCGCACCTCCGATACCAAAGGTTTCGGTAATCGCGCTATCGCCCATATCCGGGTTCGCCTGCTCCTGCGAGAAGCCGGTGAAAAACAGACCTTGCGGAGTGTTTACAGGCGCAGTAAACCAGCGTTCGCCCAGCCCGCTTACCCGAATCCCGAACATATTGCCGTTGCGGGTCATTGCCGTGACGATGCTGCCTGCGCGGATCATCGCGCCAGCATCCATCGCCGCCTTGCAGTAAGCCATCGCGAGGTTGAGGAAGAACTGATCGGTCACGCTGAGGAAATCCATCACTTCCGCGATGTGCTGTTTATCATGATCGAGGCGAGCAATTTGTGGGGCCAGCGCACGCATTAACAGTGCTGAGGAAGCAATATTGCGTTGATGGAACTCATCGCCCATCGTAATGCCCTGCGCCATCATCGCAGTAAGATCGATACCGCGCTCCATGCGCCCCAGCGCCGCGCTTAATACTGGCATTAACACATCGCGCATCCAGCGATGGCGAGTCAGGACATCTTCGCCGTAAGCGCCAAAACGCATCACTTTGCCGATACCTTCGTTGAGGTTGCAGTACGCCCGGTTGCCGTCGGTCACGTTCTCGACCACCAGCATCGGCATACTGGCAGAAGTAATACCGCCCATTGGCCCGACGGCATTCACATGGTGACAAGGAATGAAGTTCACTTCCCCCTGCTCCAGTATTGCCAGCGCCTGCGCTTCATCTTTCGCCCAACCTTCGAACAGACATGCGCCCACGCACGCCCCTTTCATGGGTCCGGTCATCTCCTGCCAGCGCATTGGCGGCCCGGCGTGAAGCAGTGTTTTGCCCTCGTTTAGTTCGCTGATAAGTGAAGAAGCCGGTTGCACATCCAGCCAGTGTGGACGAGCGCGACGAATTTGTTCGATAACCGCAGCATTGGCTTGCGCCACTGATGTAAACATGAGAACCCCTTATTGCAAACGTTCTAATAAACGAGCCAGTTTTTTATTGCCGCCGGCGACTGGCGACCATTGGTAATGCACAACCGGTTTGCTGGCGCTTTGTAGCTCCAGCGCAAAACTGCGTAATCCGATGTTAATCACGGCGACGTTTTCCAGTAATGACGGTGTGTGTTGCTGTGCGGCAGGCGAGAGCGGATGAATTAACGCTGCCGCCAGCAAGGTGGCTTCCGGTAGCGAACTCACGACCGCAATCCCCGCATCTTCCAGCGTGGCGATTTGCTGCGGCGGCATTGCGGGTCACGTTCAGTGCCTGTCACCGTGGCAATGGCATACAGTGGTTGATTGTCTGAACGCGCAGCACAGGCTTTTTGCCAGGCGCTTACCAGCGAGGCGGCAGGATCGGCGGTCGCACCGAAGCCAATCACGACATCAAGCAGCAGCACACGCACTTGCGGTTTAGCGCCGAGATCGGTAATTAACTGGTTGCGTAAGGTTGGGTCGATCATCGGATGGGGACGCCCGACGGTGTAGAAATCATCGCCGAGGTCAATAATCTGGTGGCCATCGGCGTCCAGCATCATGCCGTGATGATGGGCATCATCGGCTTCCACGCCAAGGTGTCCGGCAGATGGAGCTACTGTGTGTTCACCCCCGCTTCGGCAGCCAGCGTACCGCCGGTATACAAACCGCAAATAAATCCGCTGCTGGCAGGCATTATCGCGTTACGTCGCGCCGTAACGCGTGAAAGCAGGCAAGCCAGGCGTGCGGCCTCATCCAGCGAGGAGGCAAACCAGACATTCTCGTCGCGGGCCACCGCCGGGGTATAACCTAAAAACAGCGCCACCGTCGGTTTGCCGGTTGCTTTCATGGCATTAACAATTTTCAGACGCACCGCTTCGGCAGGTGGTTTTGAAACAAATGCCAGCACTTCGCTTTTCTCGTCTGCACTGAGCATTTCCAGCGCCGTCAGCGCACTGATGCCGCCCACTTCACGGCTGAGGTCGCGGCCGCCAAGGCCAATCGCGTGAGTAATTCCCTCCCCTGCCAGCGCAATCTGCGAGCACAGCTCCTGAATCCCGGTACCGGAAGCGCCAATGACGCCAATGTTGCCTTCCGGCATCACGTTAGCAAAAGCCAGCGGCGTGCCGGCAATCATCGACGTACCGCAGTCCGGCCCCATCACCAGCAAGCCTTTTTCCCGCGCGCGGGTTTTAAGTTGGATTTCATCTTCCAGCGTGACGTTATCGGAGAACATCATCACGTTGAGGTTGCGATCCAGCGCCTGATTCGCCAGCTCCGCCGCATACTCGCCAGCCACTGAAATCAGCGCCAGATTGGCATCGGGTAATTTCTGACAGGCACTGTCCCAGCGACGCACCTGCGTCAACGCCTGGCTGCTGCCTGACCCCTGCGCCAGTTGTTTTAGCGCCTCTTCAAGCTGCTGCATAATCGCCTGCGCGATCCCCGCATCCGCCGCTTCGCTACGAATTGCCACGCAAATATCGTTCGGCGTGGCGTTATTAAAATCGTCATGCCAGAAACCTGTGGTATCTAATAACGCTTTATTGGCGGGCGTACCCATCATTACGGAAACATCATCAACATTTTCTGATTCGCTGAGTTTTCGTGAAATAATCATTAAACTGACCGAATCCTGAAAACACCCTTTTTTAATAAAGGCGTGGATCATAACAACTCCTTAAAAATTGCACCCATGGCAATTGCACGAGCAGTGTTAATGTGGCGATTACGGTATCGATGACAACGGGTAAATAAGGTGATGAATATCACACAGGGATTATTAACAAAAGAATTCAAATAACCGCCATGCTATTACGTGTTATTTTTTAATAAGCGTGGTTGTTTTAAAAACCAGGTTAAAAGCGAGCGGATTATCAAATAAATTCTAACTATATTTTTTTGCCTGTCTGGATCACATAATCCAGATATTTTCCCTGTATGTTAATTGCAGTCATGCTTCACACCGTCGTTAAAAAGGAAGACAGATGAAAATCAGTCGGGAAACACTCCACCAGCTAATTGAGAATAAACTCTGCCAGGCTGGGTTAAAACGTGAGCACGCTGCAACCGTGGCTGAAGTATTGGTTTATGCCGATGCCAGAGGGATCCACTCTCATGGCGCGGTGCGCGTGGAATACTACGCGGAACGCATTTCAAAAGGCGGCACCAACCGCGAACCGGAGTTTCGTCTTGAGGAAACCGGGCCGTGCTCGGCAATTTTACATGCCGACAATGCCGCCGGACAGGTCGCGGCGAAAATGGGTATGGAACATGCCATCAAAACCGCCCAGCAAAATGGCGTTGCGGTGGTCGGTATCAGCCGGATGGGTCACAGCGGCGCAATCTCTTATTTTGTGCAGCAGGCAGCCCGCGCCGGATTAATTGGCATTTCGATGTGCCAGTCCGATCCGATGGTGGTGCCGTTTGGCGGCGCGGAAATTTACTACGGTACTAACCCACTGGCCTTTGCCGCGCCGGGAGAAGGCGACGAGATCCTTACCTTTGATATGGCGACTACCGTGCAGGCATGGGGAAAAGTCCTCGACGCCCGCTCGCGTAATATGTCTATCCCGGATACCTGGGCGGTCGATAAAAACGGTGCACCAACAACCGATCCGTTCGCGGTACATGCTCTGCTCCCCGCAGCCGGGCCGAAAGGGTATGGCCTGATGATGATGATTGACGTCCTCTCAGGCGTCTTACTCGGCTTACCGTTCGGGCGACAGGTTAGTTCGATGTATGACGATTTACACGCCGGGCGTAATTTGGGGCAATTACATGTAGTTATTAACCCGAACTTTTTCTCCTCCAGCGAATTATTCCGTCAACATCTTAGCCAGACCATGCGCGAATTAAATGCCATTACCCCCGCGCCCGGTTTTAATCAGGTTTATTATCCCGGACAGGATCAGGATATTAAACAACGCCAAGCCGCCGTCGAAGGCATCGAAATTGTTGATGATATTTACCAGTATTTAATTTCCGACGCGCTTTATAACACGTCATACGAAACGAAAAATCCCTTTGCGCAATAATTATTGAGACAGGACTTTCTTATGATTACACATTTTCGTCAAACCATAGAAGAAGCGCTGCCCTGGCTTTCCTCTTTTGGCGCTGACCCAGCGGGTGGGATGACCCGTTTACTTTATTCGCCGGAATGGCTGGAAACCCAGCAGCAATTAAAAAAAAGAATGGCCGCAAGTGGGCTGGAAACACGTTTCGATGAAGTGGGGAATTTATACGGTCGCCTGAGTGGCACCGAATATCCACAGGAAGTGATTCTGAGCGGTTCGCATATCGATACCGTGGTTAACGGCGGTAACCTCGACGGGCAATTCGGCGCGCTGGCGGCGCGGCTGGCAATTGACTGGCTGAAAACTCAATACGGCGCACCGCTGCGTACGGTTGAAGTGGTGGCGATGGCGGAAGAAGAAGGTAGCCGCTTCCCGTATGTTTTCTGGGGCAGTAAAAATATCTTTGGGCTGGCGAATCCTGACGACGTGCGGAATATCTGTGATGCCAAAGGAAATAGTTTTGTCGATGCGATGAAGGCTTGCGGATTTACTCTGCCGGACGCCCCGCTAACTCCGCGTCAGGATATTAAAGCCTTTGTCGAACTGCATATCGAACAGGGCTGTGTGCTGGAAAGTAATGGGCAATCAATTGGCGTGGTGAATGCAATTGTCGGGCAACGTCGCTATACGGTGACGCTGAACGGCGAATCAAACCATGCAGGCACCACGCCGATGGGTTATCGTCGTGATACGGTTTACGCTTTCAGTCGCATTTGCCATCAGTCGATCGAAAAAGCGAAAAAGATGGGCGATCCGCTGGTTCTGACCTTTGGGAAAGTAGAGCCGCGCCCGAATACGGTGAATGTGGTGCCGGGTAAAACCACGTTCACCATTGATTGTCGTCATACCGACGCCGCCGTGCTGCGTGATTTCACCCAACAGTTAGAAAACGACATGCGGGCGATTTGCGATGAAATGGACATTGGTATTGATATCGATTTATGGATGGACGAAGAACCCGTGCCGATGAATAAGGACCTGGTCGCCACCCTGACAGAATTGTGTGAAAGTGAAAAACTGAATTACCGGGTGATGCACAGTGGTGCCGGGCACGACGCGCAAATTTTCGCGCCTCGCGTACCAACCTGCATGATTTTTATCCCCAGCATCAACGGGATCAGCCATAACCCGGCGGAACGCACCAATATTACCGACCTTGCCGAAGGGGTCAAAACGTTGGCACTCATGCTTTATCAACTTGCCTGGCAGAAATAAGGAGTCATAAATGGGATATTTAAATAACGTCACCGGTTACCGCGATGATTTACTGGCTAACCGTGCGATTGTGAAACACGGTAATTTCGCACTGTTAACACCAGACGGTCTGGTAAAAAATATTATTCCGGGCTTTGAAAATTGTGACGCGACAATCCTCTCCACGCCAAAGCTGGGTGCCTCTTTTGTTGATTATCTGGTCACACTGCATCAAAACGGCGGCAACCAACAGGGCTTCGGTGGCGAAGGCATTGAAACGTTCCTGTATGTGATCTCTGGAAATATCACTGCCAAAGCCGAAGGCAAAACATTTTCCTTAAGCGAAGGTGGCTATCTTTATTGCCCGCCTGGCTCCTTAATGACGTTTGTTAACGCCCAGGCCGAAGACAGCCAAATCTTTTTATATAAGCGCCGCTATGTTCCGGTAGAAGGCTATGCACCGTGGCTGGTTTCTGGCAATGCCAGCGAACTGGAACGCATTCACTATGAAGGTATGGATGATGTGATCCTGCTGGATTTCCTGCCCAAAGAGTTAGGTTTTGATATGAACATGCATATCCTTTCTTTTGCACCAGGTGCCAGCCACGGTTATATCGAAACACATGTTCAGGAACACGGTGCCTATATTCTTTCCGGTCAGGGGGTTTATAACCTCGACAATAACTGGATCCCGGTGAAAAAAGGCGATTACATCTTTATGGGCGCTTATTCTTTACAGGCTGGTTATGGCGTAGGGCGTGGTGAAGCGTTCAGCTATATTTACTCGAAAGATTGTAACCGCGACGTAGAGATTTAAGTCATACCACTCGCCTGATTATTTTTAGCTATGTTGGATTTTGCCACGGTTTATACCGTGGCTTTTTTTGCAACATAGCCTGATGCGCTTCGCTTATCAGGCCTACATGATCTCTGCAATATATAGAATTTGCGCGATTTTCAGGAAGGATATGGTACTCATGCCGCATCCGGCATGAGTACTGCACTCTTATGCGATATAAATCGCATCCGCTTTAAAGGTAAGGGTCAGTTTTTAATTCCCTGACCTATTTTAATGGCGCAGGCAATATTTCGCGCGCTGTTGAAGAGATTGGTTTCACCGCTGGCGAGCACTTCGGCTAAAGGTGCCAGACGTGGCAAAATGCTGAATACCGCATCAATGCCGTACTGGTGCACCACTTCCACGCCATCACCCAATACGCCAGCAATCCCAATCACCGGTACATTAAACTGCTTCGCCACCGACGCCACACCCAGCGGCGCTTTACCGCCTGCCGTTTGCGAGTCAATGCGCCCTTCCCCGGTGATCACCAGTGCTGCCCCCTGCACCGCCTGCTCCAGGTTGACCGCCCGCAGTACAATCTCAATACCCGGTTTAATATCCGCATTGAGGAATACCGCCGCCGCAATACCCATACCGCCCGCAGCGCCGCCGCCCGCCATCTGGCAGACATTAATTTCAGTTTGCTGTTGTAAAACACGGGCGTAATTTTGCAGCCCCTGTTCAAGTTCTTCGACCATCTCCGGCGTTGCCCCTTTTTGCGGGCCAAACACCGCCGCCGCGCCGCGTGCCCCTACCAGCGGGTTATCAACGTCACATGCTACTTCAATATGGCAGTTCGCCAGACGCGGATCGCATTCCTCCATCTCAATGCTTGCCACGCGCGCTAAATTGCCGCCGTTAGCCACCAGCACCTGACCGTCGGCATCAAGGAAACGCACACCGAGCGCCTGCGCCATGCCCATACCGCCGTCGACCGTCGCACTGCCGCCAATGCCGAGAATAATATGGCGAATGCCGTTATCCAGCGCATGACGAATTAACTCCCCCGTACCAAAACTGGAGGCCAGCAACGGATTACGCTTTTCAGGCGCGACCAGCATCAGGCCACTTGCTGCCGCCATCTCAATCACCGCCGTTTTCCCGTCGCCGGTAATGCCATAAAAAGCATTCACTTTTTCGCCCATCGGCCCGCAGACTTCAAGCGTCACGATGTTGCCGCCCGTCGCGGCGACCATCGCATCCACCGTCCCTTCGCCGCCATCCGCTATCGGCAAACAGATATAGTTCGCATCGGGAAAGAGGGTCGAAAACCCGGCTTTAATTGCCTGACAACATTTTTCTGCACTCAAGCTCTCTTTAAAAGAGTCTGGCGCAATGACAATCTTCATTATCAATCCTTTTTCAACAAATTATTCGATGCGTTCCCACGGAATAAGGTTATCCATAAGAACAGCCAGTAAAATCCCGACCAATAAGCCGTTACTGAGCAGAGGACGAAGCGTTAATGGAAGGTCTTGCAGATACACAGGCGGTAATGCCATTAAAAATATGCCGACAAATAACGGCAATGCGAGTCGATAAATATTGCGAGCGGTAAACGTTATTTGCTGGCTAAACACCAGCGCGGAAAAGAGTAAAGGTAGATAAGAAACCAGCATGACCGCACTACTCACGGGTAAAGGGATACTGCAAAACAGTCGTGTGAGTGCCGGAACCAGCGCCACCAGCAGGCAAATAACGCTGCCATAAATAAACGAACGCCGCGTGTAATCGCCAGTCTGGGTTAATAAACCAATGGATGAAACAAACGGTGAAAATGGAATTACTGCCAGCGGCACGGTTATCAGTGTCATAAATCCGGTCGCCACAAAGCTGCGACGATAACGCGTATTCCCCGCGCCCTGCTGCGGATAAAAAACATCCGTGCCCCGAATCGCACCGTAGGTATTGCTGATATTCACCAGACCTGTAATCACCGCCGTCAGAATAATCCCCGGCGACAAAGCACCGCCACTGCCGAGCGGGAACCACTGCCAGTGCAACTCACCGGAGAGCGAATGCGAAGAAGGAAAGCAAAAGTACCACAACAACCAGCCGGTTATGGTGCCGACCAGCAGGCCATAACGGGCAAAACGTTGCGGCAGAAAGATAATCATCGCCAGTACCAGGCACATCACCGCCACCGAGAGCGCGAACGGCGGTAACTGAATTTTAAAATTCGGGTCGGCTATGCCAAACGGCAGCCCGAGCATACCTTTGAAAAAGATAGTGGTCAGCTGCGCGCCCAGCATCAACATAAACAAGACCATCACCGACGGCGTAAATAACCGCGCCAGGCGATGACCTAATCCGCTAAAACCAATCAACATCGTCAGCACGCCGGAGAGTGCAATCCCCACCGCCAGGCTGGTAGCGATATCGTTGATCGGTGTCCCGCGCGATGCTTCGCCAAGGGTGATAGTTAGGATGGTTCCCCACCACAGGCCCCCCGGCCCTTCCATAATAGCGCGACGATGACCGCAAAACGCCTGAGCGAAGCAGGCCAGTGCGGTAGCAAGAAAAGCATATTGCGTGAGCGTAAGCAGGCTACTTTGCGGCAACTGAAAAGCAGAAAGTAGCGTAGGAGGAACCACAACCGTGTTGCAAAAAATAAAGAAAAACCACTGAAATCCTGATAACAGGCTTTCGCGGCTAACTGCAAAATTGAACATAAACACACCTTAACCGGAGAATGCCCGCCGCAAGGACGGGCATTGCAGGGGCCAGATTACTGCTGATGTTTAAGGATAAATTGACCTTTCGGCGCAACAGGGAAGCCCTGTTCGATGTCGTAAATCACATCACCACGTAAGATGGTTTTCGTGATACGCGCGCCAATGGTACGGCCAACATACGGGCTGACTTTGTGGCGATATTCCAGATCGTCATTGGTAAGAACATAGCTGCTATTCGGCTGAATGAAGACGAAGTCGGCATCTTTTCCTGGGGCGATACGGCCTTTTTGCTGCAGACCAAAAATATCTGCTGCGTTAGTCGCCATTAATTTGCCGAACATTGGCAGAGACATTCCGCGTTTCTGTACCGCTTCATCGAACATCACGTCCATACAGTTTTGCAGACCGGCAATACCGCCCCATGCTTCCATGATGTTGCCGGCTTTCATTTCCGGAGGGCATGGTGAGTGGTCGGAAACCAGGCGGTCGATTTCACCGTTAAACAGTTTTTCCCACATGCCTTTCTAGTTTTCCAGATCGCGGATCGGCGGTGAACACTTCGCCAGAGTACCGATTTCTTCGAACTGATCGGTATCCAGTACGAAGTAATGCGGGCAGGATTCACAAGTAACGTCCTGACCTTCCTGACGTGCACGAGTCACTTCTTCAACGCCTTCCGGGCTGCTGATATGGCAAACGTGCAGACGGCAACCGGCAACTTTCGCCAGATACAGCACGCGGCGAATCGCTTCCACTTCGGTAAATACCGGACGCGAAGCCACATAGTCATGGGCAGTTACGCGACCTTCACGTTTCGCTTCTTCGCCCAGTGCGTCACAGATCAGCGCGTTTTCGCAGTGCACCAGCACCGGCTGCCCCAGTTCGCCCAGCTTCTGCGCACCTTTGAAGAACTGCCAGTCGTTTACATCACGGAAGTCGTTGTCGATACCGCGATCGCCACAGGTCGCAACGAAGCATTTGAAGCCGACAACGCCCACTTCATCCAGCTCATGCAGACGGTCGATGTTGTAAGACACCAGGCCACCGAGTTGTGCCGCATCGATAGTCAGCTTGCCTTTAGCGGCATCGAACTTCAGTTCAATTGAAGCGCGGTCAACCGTTGCAGGCAGCTGGTTGAGCGGCATTTCGATCATGGTGGTGATACCACCTTTTGCCGCTGCGCGAGTACCGGTTTCATAACCTTCCCAGTGGCTACGACCCGGTTCAGAAATATGGGTGTGCGCATCAACCATGCCCGGCGAAACCACCAGACCAGACGCATCCATAACTTCTTTTGCATCGCCCAGATCCTGACCGATAGCAGCAATTTTGCCGCCTTTAACGGCGATATCTACAACGCGAGCTTCGTTTTCTAAAATAACGGTGCCGTTTTTAATGATTAAATCAAAAGACATAACAAACTCCTTGTAAAATACAGATTGGTTTTTAACTCAAGCAAAGGCGACGATGACGCCGACAAACCATGAAACACGCGATAACGGTTCCATTAAGGGAATAAACTTACCGCCAAGAGATAAAATAACGGCCACCAGAGTTACTGAAAACGCGGTGAGGTTAAAACCGTTATCGTAATATTTATAATCGCCAGGTGCGGTGTACAGTTCATCAAGATTAATTTGCCCACGCATCACCACAAAATAATGCGCCATCATGACACCAATTACCGGACCAAGCATTCCGCCGATAATATCGAGGAACAGATAAATACTGTCCTGATTTTCCATTAATTTCCACGGGCAGATCAGCAGGCTGATAATACTGGCAATCAGTACGCCGTTTTTATAGGTCAGTTTTGTCGGTGCAATGGCAGCAATCTGATAACCAGCCGGAATAATATTACCAGTGGCGTTAGTGGAGATAGTCGTCATCAGAATAACCAGTACCGCAAAGAACGAGGCAAACAGGCTGTCCCAACGCTGAACAATATCCAGCACGTTCCAGGTATCAGCGCCGTAATGAATACTGGCTCCGGCAATAATACATACCCCCGCGACCGCAAACAGAATATAGGCCACAACTAAACCCAGCGTTTGCCCCAGCGCTTGCTCACGAAACGAGTGGGCGTTTTGCGTAAAGTCGGATGCGCTCACCGCCGGTGCCGCCCAGACCGCAACTACCGCGTTAATCACCACCAGGAACAAGAATCCACTGTTTTCTGCTTTCTGAATACCGCTCGGAATGTAGTCAAAGATTGGACCGAGCCCGACCAGCGAAATCGCCCAAATCGCCATACCGCCGAAAACGATATAGATGCACGGGTTAAGAATGGCAGTGAATTTATTTAAAACTTTGCCACCGCCAAAACCTATACCAACGTTGACCAGCCAGAAGAGTAAGAAAGTAATTAAGCCCGGTAGAGAAAGGCCTAACAGAGTGAAATCACCACCGAGAGTCAAAAATCCCGGCCAGATTTTGCCAATCAGAATCAAGCAGGCCAGTGACCCCGCGTAACATTGCAGGCCAAACCACATAATGGCAGCAATACCGCCTCTTAATAATCCGGGAAACAGTGCGCCACGTACGCCGTAAGAAGCACGCAGGATCATGGCAAACGGTACGCCGTATTTACTGCCCGCAGCGCCGTTTAATACCATTACCGCGGCAATGAAAAAGGCGCTGAGGATAATTGCCAGCATAATACTAAAGGTAGACAAGCCGAGAATAAAAAAGCCGCCGACCATCACATAATTGGGAACGTTATGAACCGAACCCATCCATAAGGTAAAATAGTTAAATGTTTTCCAGGTCCGCTGGCTTTGCGTTTTCGGCAATAGATCTTCGCTATAGCCGCGTTGCTGGAATAGTTTTCTCTGATGTTCCATAAATCCCTCTTAATTTCACGTATCGAATAACGTTGTTTTAATCTAGCTATGAGGAAAAAATAAAATAAAAATATTATTTTTAATACTGAAGCAACATCTTTGGCTGCTTTCTTTTTTAATATTGCTGGCCGATTCATTTTTTGATATCGGCCATTTTTATTGCGGGTATCAGGCCAGTTTATGGTTAGCCATTAATTCCAGCGCCTGCACTAACGCAGAGTGATCCAACTGGCTGCCACCGTTTGCCGCGCAGGTATTAAATAACTCCTGGCAGGTCGCAGTGTTTGGCAGGTTCAGAGCCAGTGCCTTCGCACTTTGCAGTGCCAGGTTGAGATCTTTCTGGTGCAGCGCAATTTTGAAACCTGGATTAAAGGTGCGTTTAATCATGCGCTCACCGTGAACTTCCAGAATACGTGAGGAAGCAAAGCCGCCCATCAGCGCCTGGCGCACACGTACCGGGTCTGCACCGGCTTTTGAAGCAAACAGCAGAGCTTCAGAGACCGCTTCAATATTGAGCGCTACGATAATCTGATTTGCCACTTTGCAGGTTTGACCGTCGCCGTTACCGCCCACAAGGGTGATATTTTTACCGAGCAGTTCAAACAGCGGTTTAACACGTTCAAATACCGCTTCGTCACCGCCAACCATAATTGACAACGTCCCTTCACGCGCGCCGATTTCGCCGCCGGAGACTGGCGCATCGAGATAATCGCCGCCCAGTTCATTCACCTGACGAGCGAAACGCTTAGTTTCAATCGGGGAAATGGAGCTCATATCAACAATGGTTTTGCCCTTCAGCGAGGCTTTGGTACAACCATTTTCACCAAACAGAACTTCTTCAACCTGAGGTGTGTCCGGCACCATAATAAAAATGATGTCCGCTGCTTCCGTTACCTGGCGCGCGGTGTCGACATTAACAGCACCGAGTGACAGTAATTCATCAGCAACCGGTCCAATGGTCGTGACATGTAATTGATGACCGGCACGCGCCAGATTAATGGCCATCGGAGTACCCATAATGCCTAAGCCAATAAATCCCAGTTTCATAATTAACCTCTTTTTAAATGTCGCTATTCCTGAATTCAGACAACACGATCCCCTGCCAACTTAGCAGCCTAAAAAAGCATTGTCTGAATAGCGTTACGTTTTAACGGTACGGATCCATCCAGCGTAAACCGGCTTCCGTGGTGGTTTGGGGTTTATATTCACACCCAACCCAACCGTTGTAGTCAGAATTTTCGATTACCTTAAAGAGATAATCATAATTAATTTCTCCGGTCCCCGGTTCGCCGCGATGCGGATTATCGGCAATTTGCAGGTGACCAATTTTATCAGCCCATTGCGTCATAGTGTTGGTTAATTCACCTTCCATCCGCTGCATGTGATAAATGTCATACTGAATTTTCAAATTGCAGCAACCAACATCATCAATCAATTTCAGCGCCTGCCGAGTTCCGGTGAGATGGAAACCAGGAATATCAAAATGGTTAATAGGTTCAATCAGTAATAAAATATCTTCTTTCATCAGCATATTCGCGGCATAACGCAGGTTTTCTACAAGCGTTGCGTGAATCTGTTCACTGCTGAAACCAGCCGGCGTTTTACCGACCAGACAGTTAATATTTTTATTACCCAGCGCACGGGCATAACGAATCGCTGCTGCTACGCCATCCCGAAACTCTTCTTCACGGCCAGGAATACAGGCAATACCGCGCTCCCCCGCCGCCCAGTCACCCGCCGGTAAATTGTGCAGCGTATGTTCGAGTTTATTACTCGCCAGCACCTGTTTTAATTCTTCAATGTCGTAGTCATAAGGAAACATAAATTCAACGCCGCGAAAACCACACTGCGCAGCTTTCTCAAAACGGGCGAGAAAATCATATTCACCAAATAACATCGATAAATTAGCAGAGAAACGTAACATTATTTATCTCCCTTATTCATAGTGCATGAAGCAGGTTTCAGTCGGTGCATCCGCTGCGTTATCGGCGATATCTTCAAATTCCATGACGTTATCCAGTTCGCTGCCCATCGAAATATTTGTCACACGCTCGAGAATAACTTCCACGACTACCGGTACCCGATATTGCGCCATTAAGGCTTTCGCCTGTTCAAAGGCCGGTGCAATATCTTCCGGTTTGAAGACGCGAATAGCTTTACAACCTAAACCTTCCGCTACTTTTACGTGGTCGACGCCGTAACCGTTCACTTCGCTGGAGTTGATATTCTCGAAAGCGAGTTGCACGCAGTAGTCCATGTCAAAGGCGCGTTGTGACTGACGAATCAGGCCGAGATAGGCGTTATTCACCAGCACATGGATGTACGGAATGTTGAACTGCGCGCCAACGGCTAACTCTTCAATCAGGAACTGGAAGTCGAAGTCACCGGAAATCGCCACCACATTGCGTTTCGGATCAGCGGCACAAACCCCCAGCGCCGCCGGAATCGTCCAGCCTAACGGACCAGCCTGACCACAGTTGATCCAGTGGCGGTCTTTAAAGACATGCAGCATTTGTGCCGCAGCGATTTGTGACAGGCCAATGGTGGTGACATAACAAACATCGCGACCAAAGGCTTTGTTCATCTCTTCATACACGCGCTGCGGTTTCACCGGCACGTTGTCGAAATGGGTTTTGCGCAGCAAAGTGCGTTTGCGCTGCTGGCAATCGGCGACCCATTCTTTACGACACGGCAGACGACCCGCTTTTTGCATCTCCTGCGCCACTTCAACCAGCAGTGTCAGCGCCGCTTTAGCATCAGAGACAATGCCGAGATCCGGACACAGCACGCGGCCAATTTGCGTCGGCTCAATATCGATATGAACGATTTTGCGCCCTTCGGTGTATTTCTCTACCGAACCGGTATGACGGTTAGCAAAACGGTTACCGATACCAAACACCATGTCGGACGCCAGTAGCGTTGCGTTACCGTAACGATGCGCGGTTTGCCGACCCACCATCCCGGCCATCAGTTCATGATCGTCCGGGATACAGCCCCAGCCCATCAGCGTTGGGATCACCGGAACGCTGGTCAGTTCAGCAAACTGTTGTAACAGTGCAGCTGCGTCAGCATTGATTACCCCGCCCCCGGCAACAATCACCGGACGTTCGGCCTGGATTAACATTTCTACAGCTTTTTCGATCTGCATACGGCTGGCAGCAGGTTTGTAGACCGGCAGCGGTTCGTACATGTCAGGATCAAACTCGATTTCCGCAACCTGAACGTCGAACGGTAAATCCACCAGTACCGGACCCGGACGACCAGAACGCATCAGGTGAAATGCCTGTTGCAGCACGCGAGGCACCAGCGCCGCTTCACGAACTGTAACCGCCATTTTGCTGACCGGTTTAGCAATTGCTTCAATATCTACGGCCTGAAAATCTTCTTTATGCAGACGGGCGCGCGGTGCCTGGCCGGTAATGCACAGAATAGGAATGGAATCAGCAGAAGCGGAATAGAGCGCGGTGATCATGTCCGTGCCCGCAGGACCGGAAGTCCCCAGACATACGCCGATATTCCCTGCCGTTGCGCGGGTATAACCTTCCGCCATGTGCGAAGCACCTTCCACATGACGCGCCAGAATGTGACGAATACCGCCGTGCTTACGCATCGCTGAGTAGAACGGATTGATTGCAGCTCCCGGAACGCCGAAGGCGGTGGTGATACCTTCTTTCTCCAGCACATACATTGCCGCGTCAACGGCTCTCATTTTTGCCATTTTATTCCTACCTCTATTAATTGGAAAAATTTTCCAACTTTCAAATTTTGTCAAAAAAACCCGCTCCGCAGAGCGGGATGCGACAGACACTATGGATGTGCTTTCAGTCCCAACGCCGTGCTGATATCGCGGGCGGTGTCTCTGACCAGCTCACCCTGACTGACAAAACGATCTTCTGTCAGTCTTGATGAAGGCCCGGAGATGGAGATAGCGGCAACAACGCTACCTACATCATCGTAAATTGCTGAAGCTATGCAATTCAGACCTACAACATGCTCTTCTTTATCTACGGTATAGCCCAGTTCACGCGCTTGTTCCAGGTCCTTCAGCAGGGTGGGCATATCCACAAGCGTAGTTGGCGTAAACTGCTGCAAACCGGTTTGCAGAATGATGCTCATCAACTCCTCTTCCGCCAGCGGATAAAGCAGCGCTTTGCCCGCACCGGAAGCATGCAGTGGCAGACGACTGCCCAGTGGCGCGCACATCCTGACCATCGATTTACACTCTAACTGACCAATTAATACCGCTTCATTGCCGTTACGGATCGCGACATTGACCGTTTCGCCGGAAAGTAACATCAGGCGGCGCATAAACGGCCCGGCGACGGAGAGGACATCGCGGTTATGGATGTACGCCGCACCGACGTTAAAGACACCTAATCCTATATGCCACCAGCCTAACTGACTGTCCTGATAGACAAAATCCGCTGCCTGTAAAACCTTCAGCAAGCGAAAGGTCGTGGAGAGCGGCAAATCCAGATTGAGAGAAATATCGCTAACCGACGAACTTCCCCCACTTTTTTCCAGATATTGCAGAATCGCAATTCCCCGCTCTAATGCCTGTGCGCCCTTCTGTGCCACAGGCTCCGCCTGTCCTGGCCTGCCGCGCCGTCTAACTTCCGTCATACCTACGTTAACTCCGACCTACAAGTGAGCATAAACAATGAACAATTAGTTTATCTTATGCAAGTCGGTTGCAGGCGTCACGCAAAACAGAGTTCCTGTTCAGGAATACTTTCAACATCACAGTTGTCACTGCCGCCGCGATCGATGGTCAGAAAATCGGTGACGCGCTGCCAGGCGAAAAGTGGGTGATGCCAGACGTTACGATGGTAATTCACTCCCTGTTCGCCGTTGGTAATAAACGCCCGCAGGGTTGACAGGTCTGGTTTGTCGTCACCTAACGCTACGACCACCACAAACACCTCACCTTTCATCGGGATAAAGGCCTGAGTACCCAGCGGATGACGTTCGAGTTCGTGAATGGTCAGCGGCAGATTCGCCGGTTGCGCTCGGTTAATGCTGATAAGCGTACGGTCTTGCTCAAGAATCTCAACCAGCGCCAAATCGTGGTAACGCTCCACCAGGCCATTGTTAATATGGAAAAAATCCCGTTGCTGCGTTTCGATTACGTCGCCATAAGCACTAAAGGCTTCCTGACTTAACGGTAATACCTGAAGTTTCATCTTTTTGTCCTTGTAACATAATTCCGTTCAACCAGCGCCGACCGGTCAGCTTGGTTTCAATAACAGGCAATCTAAAACCTTAAGAGAACAACATCAACACAAAACTTGGAATATTTTTCCAAAACTAGATTTAGTCCACAAATTGAACAGGGTTATCATGTAAAAATACTGATAAATCAGAGGATAAGAAAATCACGCAACTTGCGGATTTAAAAGGGGATACCTGAAGATGTTCGATCCAGAAACCTTGCGGACTTTCATTGCGGTTGCTGAAACAGGAAGTTTTTCAAAAGCGGCAGAACGATTATGTAAAACCACGGCGACGATCAGTTATCGCATTAAACTTCTGGAAGAGAATACCGGAGTGGCGCTGTTTTTTCGCACGACTCGTAGCGTAACGTTGACAGCGGCTGGCGAGCATCTACTTTCTCAGGCCAGAGACTGGCTGAGCTGGCTGGAAAGTATGCCCAGCGAGCTGCAACAGGTGAATGATGGCGTGGAACGCCAGGTGAATATTGTCATCAACAACCTGCTCTACAACCCCCAGGCCGTCGCCCAGTTGCTGGCGTGGCTGAATGAACGTTACCCCTTTACCCAGTTTCACATCTCCCGACAAATCTATATGGGCGTCTGGGACTCGCTATTGTACGAAGGTTTTTCACTGGCTATCGGCGTCACGGGAACCGAAGCGCTGGCAAATACCTTTAGTCTTGATCCCTTAGGATCGGTGCAATGGCGATTTGTCATGGCGGCGGA
>ERZ779880.1708-NODE-1708-length-18312-cov-5.263734_pt1 | contig 18312 bp, 24 predicted proteins | sample MGYA00511555_ERZ779880 | MGnify/ENA primary metagenome ERZ779880 (study PRJEB29588, sample SAMEA2145815) | human gut metagenome | biome: human gut; feature: human-associated habitat; material: faeces | place: Denmark | collected 2008/2010 ...
CGGGCGGTGCTTTTTTGCGGCCTGAAGAGGCCGCACTGTTCACATAATGTGCAACAAAAATCAAATTGGTTATTGACAGCCTGTACTAGATATTGTACGATATACCCGCTCTCAATACAAAATAAAGCGGTTTTCCGCACAAGATATTGTGTTTTCGATTACGAGGGGGAGGAACAGAAAGATGAAGATCATCAAGCGAAACGGCGCAGAGGAGAACTTTGACATCTCCAAGATCATCATGGCCGTCACGAAGGCCAACGCCGCCGTCGAAGAGTGCGACCGCATGACGCCGCGGCAGATCCAGCGCATCGCCGAGAGCGTGGAGCTCGCCTGCCAGGAGCTGGGCCGCAGCGCCGCCGTGGAGGAAATTCAGGACATGGTCGAAAAGCAGATCATGGCCCACGGTGCGTTCGAGGTCGCCAAGGCCTACATTACTTACCGCTACACCCGCAGCCTGGTGCGCCGCGCCAACACGACCGACGACCGCATCCTGAGCCTCATCGAGTGCAACAACGAGGAGGCCAAGCAGGAAAACTCCAACAAGAATCCGATCGTCAACAGCACGCAGCGCGACTACATGGCCGGCGAGGTCAGCCGCGACATCACGAGCCGCCTCCTGCTGCCGAAGGACATCGTCGAGGCGCACGAGGAGGGCATCATCCACTTCCACGACGCGGACTATTACGCGCAGCACATGCACAACTGCGACCTCGTGAACCTGGAAGATATGCTCGAAAACGGCACGGTCATCACCGGTACGCTCATCGAGCGGCCGCACAGTTTCTCGACCGCGTGCAACATTGCGACCCAGATCATCGCGCAGGTCGCCTCCAACCAGTACGGCGGGCAGTCGATCTCGCTGACGCATCTGGCCCCGTTCGTGCAGGTCAGCCGCGAGCGCATCCGCCGCGAGGTCGAGGCCGAAATGCAGGCCATCGACGCGCATCCGGGTGAGGAAAAGCTGGCCGAGCTCGTCGAAAACCGCGTGCGCGAGGAGATCCGCCGCGGCGTGCAGACGATCCAGTATCAGGTCGTCACGCTCCTGACCACGAACGGACAGGCCCCCTTCATCACCGTATTCATGTACCTCAACGAGGCGCGCAGCGAGCAGGAGAAGCGCGATCTCGCGCTCATCATCGAGGAGATGCTGCTCCAGCGCTACGAGGGTGTGAAGAACGAGCAGGGCGTGTGGGTCACGCCCGCGTTCCCCAAGCTCATCTACACGCTCGAGGAGGACAACATCCACGAGGATTCGCCCTACTATTATCTCACAAAGCTTGCCGCAAAATGCACGGCGCGCCGTATGGTGCCCGATTACATCAGCGAAAAGAAAATGCTCGAGCTCAAGGGCGACGTGTATCCCTGCATGGGCTGCCGCAGCTTCCTCACGCCCGACCGCTTCACCGACGCGGGCGTGGGCAACATCGCCAACGCCGGCAACTACGAGCCGGGCAAGCACAAGTATTACGGCCGCTTCAATCAGGGCGTCGTGACCATCAATCTGCCCGATGTCGCGCTGTCCTCCGGCGGCAACATCGAAAAATTCTGGGATATTTTTGAAGACCGGCTCGAGCTGTGTCACCGTGCGCTGCGCTGCCGCCACGACCGCCTGCGCGGTACGCTCTCCGACGCCGCGCCCATCCTCTGGCAGTACGGTGCCTGCGCCCGCCTCAAGAAGGGCGAGCCCATCGACCGCCTGCTCTACGACGGCTACTCCACCATCTCCCTCGGCTACGCCGGACTCTATGAGTGCGTGAAGTACATGACCGGCAAGAGCCATACCGACCCCGCCGCCACGCCGTTCGCCCTGTCCATCATGCAGAAGATGAACGACAAGTGCAAGGAGTGGAAGACTGCCGAGAACATCGACTATTCCCTCTACGGCACGCCGCTGGAGTCCACGACCTACAAGTTTGCCAAGTGCCTGCAAAAGCGCTTCGGCATCATCGAGGGCGTGACCGACAAGGGCTATATCACCAACAGCTACCATGTCCATGTCACCGAGCCGATCGACGCCTTCACCAAGCTCAAGTTCGAGGCGCAGTTCCAGCACCTCTCGCCCGGCGGCGCGATCAGCTACGTCGAGGTCCCCAATATGCAGAACAACCTTGAGGCCGTGCTGCAGGTGATGAAGTTCATTTACGACAACATCATCTACGCCGAGCTGAACACCAAGTCCGACTACTGTCAGGTCTGCGGCTGGGACGGCGAGATCGAGATCGTCGAGGACGGCGGCAAGCTCATTTGGCGCTGCCCGAAGTGCGGCAACACCGATCAGGACAAGATGAACGTCGCCCGCCGTACCTGCGGCTACATCGGCCTGAATGACTGGAATCAGGGTAGAACGCAAGAAATCAAAGAACGTTATGTCCACCTGGGTGGCGACGAATGAACTACGCGAAGATCCGCAACTATGACATCGCAAACGGAGAGGGAGTCCGCACCTCCCTCTTCGTAAGCGGATGTACAAATCACTGCCCCGGCTGCTTTAATTCAGAGGAGCAGGATTTTAACTGTGGTAGACCATTCACAAAGGAGACTATCGCAGAGATCCACAAAATGCTTGCCAACCCTGTTATCTCAGGGCTTTCTCTACTTGGCGGAGATCCGCTTTGCCAGGACTATGGCGGGATTTATGATCTCATTGATCTTTGTTTCTACACGCATTCAATCGGTAAAACCGTGTGGCTATGGACTGGATTTATCTGGGAGGACTGCTACAATCCGCTTTTCCCGGACAAAGACGAGGATAACCACTCGTCTGCACAAATGGCTTTACTGACATCATGTGACGTTGTGGTTGACGGCCCCTTCAAAATGGAGCTGTCTGACCAGATGTTGAAATGGTGTGGTTCTGCAAATCAGCGGGTCATCGACGTACAGAAAACCTTGCGCCAAAAGAAAGTTGTCCTATATGAAGGTGAACACTATGAATGAAAAGATCGAATTTCGCTGTCCCAAATGCGGGAAGCTCCTGGACAGTATTACACTGGATTATCGGTTAAAGTGGCTATGTAGCAAATGTGCCGAGGATCAATCTGATGTTCTGCACTGTGAGCGTGGATGTAAGGTTAAAGCCGTGGATCTGGACGCCGGGTTGAGCTGTGATTCCAAACAGGCTCATGAGCTTTTGACAGAAGGTCAGGTCTACGAGGTTGAAAAGATTCATGTCGGTGGTTGGTGCTCCTCTATCCGGCTCAAAGAGTTTCCCGGTAAAGAGTTTAATACCGTACACTTCATTCGTTACGAATAGGAGGAAATATGGAGACTGTTGAAATTTTAGCAGGTGGCGAATTTGCCAATGCCGTAAAAAGTCTTGGCCTGACATCTGCCGTGTGTACTTACCATTATCAGCCTCAGCCTACGCATTGGCGTGAAGAATACCAAGTTTGGCTATTGTCCAAAGAGGATTTTGACAATATCTGTGCTATCGACAACGATGACTGGAAGGATGATTGGGGCTGGTGGCGTCACGCTTATGGTTCTAATCTGGGCGCTGTTGACTGCGCCTATGTTATCAATGGTGAAAAGCTGATGGCGTGGGATGGTCTTCAGCGTAAAGAGTGGTGTCGGGATTGCAGTGATTGCGCCGGCACCGAAAAGGACAAGGACGAATGCTTTCACGACCATCAGTACCCCGACATTCTCATTTATCTTTGCGATGAAATTGGGGCTTCTACCGAGCGCAATGTTTGCGCTTGCACGATTGATCTGGCACGGCAAAACAACCTAACCCTTGCAGAGCTTTTCAAAAAGTATCTGGGATAGGTGGTGATGGTTGTGATCAAAATTCTCATATTAACCGAAGATCGTGATACTTGGGTTCAAAAAATCACTTCCGAATTGCGCAGTTGTACCTGTCGCAAAATGCTTAATCCGTATCAAATCCAAAGCGGACTGTTCTTTTTTGAGATTCGATCTCATTATTCAGAGAATTGCAAAGGGGAATGTTGGTCTTGTGTTATTTTGGATCAGTATATCCCTCATGAGCTGGAAGTCTGTGTACTGCGCCCATGTGTAAAGAACAGTATCATCCGCACAAAAAACTATCAAATTGGTTGGGAGGCAAACGAAAATGCTCATCATTAACCTTTTTGGCGCTCCCGGTGCTGGTAAATCCACCGGAGCTGCCTATGTCTTCTCTCAGTTGAAAGCTGCCGGCGTTAATGCCGAGCTTGTCACCGAGTTCGCCAAAGACAAGGTATGGGAAGGAACAAAGGCCGTTTTCGAGAATCAGGCATATATCTTTGGCAAGCAGTATTTCCGCATCAGCCGGCTTGAGGGCAAGGTCGATGTGGTGATTACCGATTCACCTATCCTGCTTTCTGCGTTCTATAACGACAACGACCACGTGCTGGGTGAAGAGTTCGATAAACTGGTTTTCAAAGTTTTCGACTACTATAATCGCATCGACGTATTTGTTCATCGGGTGAAGCCCTATAACGAAGCAGGACGCTTCCAGACCGAGGAAGAGAGCGATGCGATCAGCAAAGAGATGCTGCGTTTCTTGGATAAGTATGGTGTTAACTGTCTGCATATCAACGGTGATTTCGCAGGATATGACAGCCTGGTTGGTACCGTACTGGATGCTTTGGCAGCAGACGGCAAGCCTATTGTCTGCCCGCACCCTTCTGATTCGGCAGAAGCGCTAACGATTAAGGTGCGCTATCTCAGCGACAAAATCCAACCATTGGAATATATCGACGGCAAGTCTGACTGGGTTGACCTTCGGGCAGCTGAGGATGTTGAGCTGAAGACCGGTGAGTCCAAGCTGATCCCCCTGGGAATTGCTATGCAGCTTCCCAAGGGTTATGAAGCAATCGTAGCTCCTCGCAGCTCAACCTATAAGAATTTCGGCATTCGTCAAACCAACAGTATTGGCGTAATCGACGAGACTTACTGTGGCGACAACGATCAGTGGTATTTCCCCGCCCGTGCAGACCGCCATACCGTTATTCATGCCGGCGATCGCATTTGCCAGTTTCGCATTGAGAAGCACCAGCCCCAGCTGTTTTTCGAGTCAGTCGATACGCTGGGCAACGCTGATCGAGGCGGTATCGGATCTACTGGGAAGCGGTAAGCAATGTCTGAGTATATTAACCGAGGAACTGCGTTTGATGCTGTAACCGATCTTGCAGGGAAAGCCTCGACGCGTTCGGCTTATGAAGCTGTATGGAAATCAGCGAGAGCGTTGAAGAAAATTCCTGCCGCTGACGTTGCGCCGGTGGTGCATGGGCGGTGGATACGACCGCATTGGAGGAACAATAATTATTGCTGTGACTGTTCGGAGTGCGGCGGTGAAGCAATGCATAGAGACTATCAGTGGAATAAAAAGGGCGTATACCCTATCTGTCCCAACTGCGGGGCCAAGATGGATGGGGGTGCTGATAATGGATGAGCTGAAATCATGCCCGTTCTGCGGAGGAGAAATTGAAGAACGCGGTGGGCAATGCAATTACGGAAAGAAAACTATGACGCTGGATTTGAAGTGCAAGCAATGCGAGACGATTTTCAAATTCAAAAGCAAGTGGAATGAGAATCCATATCAAGAGGCGGTTGCAGCATTTAACCGGCGTACAAACGTGAATGAAACACCGATTTCACCCACATCTAAATGGTGTGACAATCAGTCCGTAGACGAGCTGGGCAAAGTAATCTGCTTGGCTCATCTCGCTGAGGCCAGAGTTCCAGACTGTCCATACAAAAGTAAGGAGGAGCGAGCGAGTGCCAAATATCCTTGCTCCGACTATGAAGAGGTGAGAACATGAAAGGTCTATTCCGAAAACGCGGCGGCGGTAAAACGACCGCATTAGTTTACACATCGGCGACAACCGGATATCCGATTGTCGTACCAACTACCATCAACAAGCGTTACGTAAAAGACGTGGCACGGCGGGCAGGTGTATCTATCCCCGAACCGATTGTTATGTCTGAGGATACCAGAGGCCGTCGAATTGGTGGTGTACTCATTGACAACGCCGAAGAAATTATCCGGGCGTATGCTGCAGAGCATTTCAACGCCCCGGTCATAGCCTATACCATAACGGTAGACGGGGATGGTGATAGCGCATGAGCCTCCTCCCTAATACGGTCGTCAATGGCAACTGCTTGGAAGTCATGAAGGAAATTGATGATGCGAGCATTGACATGATCCTTTGTGATTTGCCTTATGGGGCGACTCAGAACTCATGGGACTCGGTTATCCCGCCTGCTCCGCTCTGGGAGCAGTATGAGCGGATTATCAAACCGAATGGTGCGATCCTACTGTTCGGCCAGGATAAATTTACCGCTACCATGATGCTCTCTAACCCTAAGCTGCACCGCTACAATATCATCTGGGACAAGGTGCTAAAGAGCGGATTTCTCAACGCCAAGAAAATGCCGCTTAGAGAGCACGAGGATATCATGGTGTTCTACAAATCTCCGCCGCCATATCATCCGCAAATGACAGTTGGCGAGAAAAACCACACCAAGGGCAAGGCCGTAGGGAAACAGGCGGAAGACGTTCATTCTAACCGGAGCTACGGCAACTATACATTGGTAGAGTCGCCAGACGGTAACATGAAGTACCCAGCGTCAATTTGGCGCTTCCCTAAACCCCACCCGTCCGTAGCGCTCCACGCCACTGAAAAACCTGTTGATCTGTTGCGCTACGCAATCCGTACTTACACTGACAGGAATGCAATCGTCCTGGATAACTGTTGCGGCACCGGATCTACTCTCATTGCTGCCAAGCTGGAAGGACGCAGATACATTGGGATTGACAATGGCGTGTGTGATAAAAAGAAAAGCCCTTACTATGGAATGCCTTGGGCGCAAGTAGCTCAAATCAGATTGGAGGCGATCGACCATGAACCTGCCGATGAACCTGAACGACATCGACCTTTGGGAGAAGGAACTACTGAAGGGGTTTGCACTCCCTCTGGGGTTTCTGCCTGAAATCGGTGAAGTAGTGAACATTCTCGAACCGTTCAAAAGACTGACTATTTCTTATGGAGGAATATCTGCCCATCAAGAACTTTGAGTTGTTGTATGGCTGGTGGAAGCAGCACTATAAAGCGACCCTGAAAGACTGCGACAATCCACAGGCCATTATCCTCCATCTTGCTTCAACAGACTGACAACAAACTTCATTAGCAACAAAGAAAATCACGGCTTCCCTCTTGACAAATTGGGAGGCCGTGATTATACTATGTATATAGCAACAAAGTAAATTATTCTACCATTATAGGAGGACTGCCAAATGAAAGTAGCTATGGTAAAGCATAAGCCCTATGGCAAGGTGTTCTGGTTCGAGATCCCTGAGCACCTTGTAGGCAAACTTCAGCCCGGATTTCGCGTGGCCTGTAATACAGCACGTGGTCGGCAGTATGGCACCGTAGTGGCTGCGGATCTTGACGAGCAGGATGTGAAAGAGGTTATGTTGGCCTCCGGCGCTACCTTCCCGCTCTCCACAATCGAAGCCACCACCCAGAAGGTACCGATGGGCATCATCAAGATTCCGGGATATATAGCCCGCACAAAGCCCAGCGATGAGAAGATCGCAAAGCGTTTTCTGGAGTTCTATCATACCGGCCAGTTCAATACTAATGTTGCCCTGGACGATAACGCCGTCTTGATTGACGGCTATTCCGCCTATCTGGTAGCGCAAAAAGTTGGCCTCGCGTTCCTCCCTGCAATCTACAAGGAGGTCTGAGGTATGCCCGGATTTGTAAAACCTACAAGAAAGGTCGTCAACATTGAAGACGCCTTTGGAGAGCTGATTGGGAAGAAACTCATAAAGGATCTCCATGACAATGAGGAGATTTGCCCTGTTTGTCATGGTACCGGCCTCCGTATCGAAGATAATCCTTATGGGTTGTCTGACGACCCCGATAAGAGAGCCGGCCAATTCCCCTACAAGCACCAGTCTATCCAGTTCTGCCCGAACTGTTATAACGGTGTTGTACGTTTTTGCCCCGACTGTGGAAAGCAGATTCCGAGATACCGAACACTTTGCGACTGCGACGCCGTTGTGCAGCGCCGCCAGCAGGAAGAAAACCGCAAAGAAAAAGAACGGCTCGAAAAAGCAGAAAAGCACGAGCCGAATGCGCTCGGATCATTATTTACAATGGCACAAAGCGACTTTTACTCTCACAACGAAGGATATTTCAGCTGTTGGGAGGATTTCTTTGATAGCTGGAATGAAGATCGTGAAGAGTTCACGGAATGGAAAGAGAAATATGGGCGCACGTCCTATTTGCTGACTACCAAGCACGCTATCCGTATTCCTTGGGAGGAGATGAAATAACAATGGCAAAGAAAAACGACAGTCTGGGCGACCGCATGAAAGGCTATGAGGGTGTTTCTCGCAACTTCTTAACCCGCCGTGTGCCCGCGATCATCCGACTTGACGGCAAGGCGTTCCACACCTTCACGAAGGGCATGGAAAAGCCTTTCGATCTCGTACTGACTCAGGCTATGCAGGAGACGATGAAGCATCTCTGTGAGAACATCCAGGGCTGTGTGCTTGGTTACACTCAGTCCGATGAGATCACTCTGGTGTTGACAGATTATGCTACTATCCAGACCGACGCCTGGTTTGGATATAACATTCAGAAAATGTGCAGCGTTTCGGCGTCGATGGCAACTATGGCATTTAACAGGGAGTTTGAACGTATCGCTGAGGATTGGTTTCACGACAATGGCCCGTATTGGAAATCTATCGGTGTCGATGTTGACGTCGATCTTACCATATATAAACGGTACAATGCCTACCAGAAAAAGATGTTCACTGCCATGTTCGACTCCCGCGTTTTCTCTGTCCCAAAAGAAGAGGTCTGTAACTGTCTGATCTGGCGACAGCAGGACGCAACCCGAAACAGCATTGAGGCCGTAGGTCAGGCCAATTTTAGCCATCACGAGCTGCACAAAAAGACCTGCAACATGATTCAGGAAATGCTTTGGTCTCAGCGAGGCATTAACTGGAACGATTTCCCCACAGAGCTGAAGCGCGGTTCCTGTTGCATTAAACGGCGGTTTGAAGAAACCATCGACGATCCTCGCAACCCCGGCCAGAAAATTACCGTATGCCGTAACAGATGGATCATCGACCACGAAATTCCCATCTTCACTCAGGATCGGGAATATATCGAAAGGTTGATTTAAGGAGGCCATAAAAATGTCCCATATCTATGAGAATGATACGAAGCCCATTCTGAGCAACCCTCCGTATCTGTTGCAATTCATTTTGTCCGTGGTGCTGTCTGTGCTCTGTGGAGCGACCATCATGTTCATGTGGAACTGGTTCGTTGTTCCTCTCGGACTGCCCATGATTGGCCTGGTGCAAGCGCTGGGGCTTGACTCACTCATCACATTCATCGTGACTACCAGAGTCAATACTAACCCCGACCCGTTCTGGGATCGTTGGATTACTGCTATCACCCACGCACTTCTCACACTGTTCATCGGGTGGCTGCTCCACTTCTTCATGTAACCCAGGAGGATATCACAATGGATACACAAATGGTATTGACCCACACGGGTAAAATCTACTTCAACCGATCGCTCGGTTTGGAGTTTCTTACCGTGGGTGACTACGGCAAAGAAAACAACATCAAAGCCGATTTCCTCGGCTTAACCAAAAAGATTGAGGGCGTTCAGCACCACGACGTTGACCTTATGGACAAGTGGGTTGCGACTATCAGCAGCCAGAAGGGATGCCCCATGAAGTGTACCTTCTGCGATGTTCATAAATACGGCTTCTTCGGGAATGCCTCTCTGCCTGATCTCGAATATCAGATCCGCTACATTATTGAACATGAGGATGTCCGTTTTACCAACCGTTTCAATGTCCACTACGCTCGCATGGGTGAGCCGACTTGGAATCCTGCGGTGCTGGATTTTACTGAGTCTCGATTGGACGACCTGGTTAAAGAGTGTGGTCTTCACGCTGTCACCATCCATCCCGTAGTTTCCACCATGATGCCTCGCAGCAATAACGACCTCTCCAGCTATTTGAAGCACTGGTGCGAAATCAAGAATACCCAGCGGCATGGTGAAGCTGGACTGCAACTTAGTATCAACAGCACTTCAGACGACCAGCGGGAAGCTCAGTTCGCCGGCAAATCTCTGAGCCTGAGAGAAATCGCTAATATCGCCAGCGATTTGCCTATGCCGGTTGGCAGAAAGTACACGTTGAACTTTGCTGTAACCGAAGCAACGATTTTGGACGCCAAAGTGCTCGACTCCCTCTTTGACCGCGATAAATTTATCGTCAAGATTACTCCGATCCATCAAACCAAAGCTGCCCTGGAACACAACTACGATATCACTACCAGCTACGACGATTACAGCGTCTACGACAAATTCGAGCAGCCCTTGCTTGATTTGGGCTGGGACGTAATCGTGTTTGTTCCCAGCAAGGAAGAGGATTCCGACCGCATTACCTGCGGCAACGCTCTTATTAGCGAGGTATAATACAATGACTGAACAAGAAAAACTAATCAATGTCGATCTGTATGGTGACGGTAGCCGTAACTCGCGGCTTCGCGCAGAGTACATTTATTGCGATCATGCTGATGTGTGTTCGGTATACAAGGAAGGAAAATGCTTCCGTAAAACGACACTATTTGGCGTTCGTTGTGAATTTGGCCGCATAGCCTGTGTTGATGGCGGCACAAAGAAAACCAAGATGTACGGTCGTGTTTATAGCGAGGCCAAAGACTCTGAGCGATACCATAAGCTCTCTTACCCCAACAACACCTACATCGCAAAAATCGGCGACGGTGCTTTTCTCGCGCCACCCTATGTCAGAATCGAACGCGGCCCGGATTCCAGGCTATTCTGTCATAATCCTGGGTTCGGTTGCAATCGTCTCTTTGTCTCTATTGACGAGCTGACGCCAGACAATATCAATCGAATTTGCACCTACCATCCGCGTGCTATGCTTGGTGGAGAGATTGAGAGCTATCAAACAGAAACCATCCCGATCTTTCTCCACCAGTTGTCCAAATTATTCCCAGAGCAGTATAGCACTTTCATCAAGGCGTTCCCAGATTATGAGCTGAAGGCTCCTGATTATCGTGGGAAATATGCGAAGCTGTCAACCTGCAATCGTGAGCTAACCTATCGTGACGCTCATGGCAACTCTTTCCGTTTTGACGGCGATGAGTTGGTATGTGACAAGTATCGGATTGGTGGGTTCATGCCGTTCTCATCCTCTGGTTACGCACAAATGCGTATTCCGGTAACAGATGATATGCAGGTAAAAATTACCGACAGCAACCAAGTCACGGATCAAACCGTTCTTATATAGACACAAATTATGAGGTGAAATAAAATGAATACAGAAGTCATGTTCTCGTCCAGAGCTATGGACTGGGCGACGCCGCAGGCGTTCTTTGACCAACTGGATTCGGAGTTTCACTTCACCCTCGATCCCTGCGCTGATAAGTCCAATCACAAGTGCGACCGGTACTTTACCGTAGCAGACGACGGACTGAGACAGCCGTGGGGGGGGGCAGACGGTCTTCTGCAATCCACCGTATGGCAGGGCTATCAAAGACTGGGTGAAGAAATGCTCCGAAGAGGCCAAGCAGCCTGACACCACCGTGGTACTGCTTATCCCGGCCCGTACAGACACAGCCTACTTTCACGATTACATCTATCAGAAACCCAATGTGGAAGTCCGCTTCATACGTGGCCGGCTGAAATTTGGAGACGGAAAGAACTCCGCACCATTTCCCAGCATGGTAGTCATTTTCCGTTAATAGCAACAAAGTAAATCAATCTGAGGTGACAAAGATGAAAACCCATACTCTCAAATTCAAGGGGTATCATGGGCGACCCAAAAAGATTGCTGAGATCCGTGATCTGAACGAAGCAGGCCAGCCCAAATCCGACCAGGATATTTTGGATGAGGCGTTTTTGCTGATCCATGCGTTCTGCGCCGAGCGCAATTTCAAAATCTATTACACCCGTACTTGGAATCACAACGGCGTCACCATTTTTGATGTAGGAAGCCATACAGAGTTCTTTCATCTTACCCCAGCGGTCAGTCTCTACGCAGACACCACTTCATCAGAAAGGAGCGAACAGAATGGCTAAGGTTTCAACCAGAACCCCGCCGCTCATTTCCCTTTATTTCTGCCAAGAAAGAGGCGACCCTGACTATGGGTCTTGCCTCTGGGCAGTTTTTAACTTCGATCTCGAACGGTATGAGCTGTCCATTACATCCGACTGCGGAAACTACGCCTACGGTTGGGTTCCTACGCACAAGAGCGAGAGCTTTATGCACCTCATGGCAAGGTTAGACTCCGGCTATTTGCTGGATAAACTCGCCAGCCCGTGCGTTATCAACGAAGAAGCCACCTTTGAGGCTGTAAAAGAACTCATGGAGGCTTGGGGCGTTGATTTCTCAGAAACAGATCGTTGGGGAGATCCCGTATTCGACATGGACGAAATCAAAGACTGTTGCTATCAGAGCAATGAGCGAGATGTCCATGATGCCTTAGAGAGGAAGTTCGAGGGCACATCTATGGAAACCTGTGACGACTACGACCTCTGGAGCTGCATTCAAAAAGACTTCACAACCAATGCCAAGAAGATCGTGCAGGTCTTCATGGAATACATTCGGCCTGTGTGCAAAAAGATTTCTGATGACGAAAAGAGAGGTTGAGATGGCAGCAATAAAAATCCCCAAGTATATCCGCCAAAAAATGCACCGCATCGCTCACCTTCACGCTACAGCAAACAAAGAAATGCAAGTAGTAGAAGCGTGGCTGGAAAATCAGGGCTTCGACACATCCATGCAGGGACTGAGATGTGGAAACGGCTATTCTCTTGAAGAGCTGGATTATGGAAATGATTGCACCGACGAAGATGTGCTTAGTTCTCCGAGAAAGTATATCTGCTTCTGATGGAGGGCGAGATGGGAAAGAGAAAACATAAAGCTCCGCAAATGCCAGCTTGGTTTTGGTACGGCATTGTAGACGGCTGCTGGTGCTGCAAAAATCGCCATAACTGCAACCAGTGTAAAGAAGTCCGTAAACACCGCAAGCAGCATTTCCCACCCAAAGAAAAAAGTAGGCATGGCAAAGCCGATCATGATGATCGAGGAGAATAACCATGAGAGCAACAAAGCAATTCAATAACGTAGACACCCAGAGCAAAATCACAATTAACACTGACGAGCTTCAGGCCATGTTGAGTTGTGGCCGGTATTCTGCCATACAGATTGGCGAGGCTGCTGAGGCTCGTATCCAGATCGGGAAGCGAATCTTCTGGAATGTCGAAAAGATCAAAAGCTACATCAACTCTATTTCTGTATAGGAGACTGCCGTATAAACACTTACCTGACCATCATGGTGACGGTCTTAGTTCTTACTCAGATTGTCCGTATCGTTCAAAACACCATCCAGCTTCGCCGGCAGTATAAGCTGTTTCAGGCTCAACTCGGACAGCTGGATGACATCACCCAAGAGGATCTTGATATGCAACGCAGGGCATATCGTTTGATTGTGGACTACTTAGAACGCCATGAAAAGTAATACCGTTTGGAGAACCATTTTCTTCTGTATCAAACGGAAGCATCCAGACTGGAGTAACAAGCGTATTACCGCTTGCACCAGATACGCATACAGGAGGAGCTAACTACAATGTCTGAATACATTAAGAAAGATCCGCTAATCGAAATCGCAGAGTAGCAAGGCCATGTGACCATTGATGACATCATCAATGAGCCTCCTGTCAATGTCGCCCCGATACAATACGGCCAGTGGATTTTGCGTGGCCGTAAGATCTTGTGCAGTAAATGCAGAGCTGTATTTGAGGAACTAAAAGAAGAGGAGCTGTTCGAGGTTAAGGCAGACTTGCCATACCTATGTGAGATTGAGAAGTTCTGTTTGGTTTGCTTTGTTCAAACTCATATCAGATATTGCCAGGAATGCCTTGGCAGTAATGGGCACTGCCAAGAGTGTAACGACTGGCACCATTTGTTCCGCAGAGACTGGCAACGGACGTATTGGAGAAGGAGGTTCTGACCATGAGCAATAACGCGAACTGCATCACTTGTAGGCACAAAAAGGACTTCTTAGTTCCGTGCGATTGGCTGAAAAACCAAAGAGCAGTGATTATGCCGCCCTGCCCAAGATACGAATCCGAAGAGGAGGATACCGATGCCCGAATTAAACTTAAAGCCATTACCTTGCCCATTTTGCGGCAGCACAAAGCTGAAAGTAGATCAGAAAGCAAGCAGTAATACGAAGTGGAACCCCGAAACAGGGAGATGCGATAAACTGGTCGTCGTTACAGTTCGTTGCAACAAATGCCACACGAGAGGCCCGACAGTCTCTATGTACGCAGGGTGGTATGATCGGCCTGTCCAGACTTTGAATAATGCTGCTATCGAAGCCTGGAATCGCCGCGCCATAGAAGAGAAGCAAATTGATGTAGTCTTTTGCCGGGAGTGCAAGCTACAAGGCAACTGTTTCACAGAAGATCATTTTAGTTTTGCTGGGATTAAAGATCCGTTCTGCTGTGTAGGAAAGCGGAAAGAAGGTGCCGACAATGAGCATTAACGACGCAATCTGGCTTGGATTTACCTTGCCTAATTTGAAACCGTGCTATGGGAAGTGCAATCTTTGCATTTGGAAATACAACGGCGGATGCTCTGAATGGAACGGGTAGGGCACTAATTAGAAAATGCAAAAAAAAGAGCGTAGGTGAAAACCCTACGCTCTTATAGCTTTAGACTTCTTCACCGTTATCATTACTAATGAACCGGCCTTCAAAATGACAATCCATAGCATCGGCAATTTCTATCAATTCTCTCTCGCTGAAATTGTCTCGCTTCAACTTGCCGCTGAGATTTTGAGAGGTACATCCGAGTCGAGAGGATAACTCTTTCAGGTTCATATTACGCTTGATCAGTGCGATCCGAATTTTCTCAGCCATTGGCATAATAGCACCTCCCAACTTTTAATTTCATTGTAAACCGAACAACTACGAAAATCAATAGAAAATTTCAAGAGTAAGTAAATGATGATTTTCTTCTTGACACAGGTAATCACTCAAGATATTATGTAACTGGAGAATTACCACCCATACAAAAGCAAGGAGGAGATAGTATGGCTGGATTAAAACGAACGGACAACAAAGGCCGTATCCTTAAAGACGGCGAGTCCCAGAGAAAAGACGGGTCGTACCGATATCGTTACACTGATGCTGACGGCATCCGTCATGACGTGTATAGTAAGCGGCTCGTTCCCACCGACCGCGTTCCTCCGGGCTGTAAAGATGACCTTAGTCTGAGAGAAAAGGAACGCAAAATCAACCGTGATCTGGAAGACGGTATCAAGGCTGCGGTCGAAAACAAGGCTACGCTCAATGATCTGTTCGAGCTGTATATGGCAAACAAGCCCGAGCTGAAAGATACCACTCGTAGCAATTACCTCTATATGTATAACAAGTATGTGAGGAATGATATTGGCAAGAAAAAGATAGCCAGTATCAAATATTCAGATGTCAAGGCTTTCTATAACAAGCTCATCAAAGAGAAGGGCTTTAAGCCTAACTCTATGGAAATTATTCACACCATCATTCACCCCGTATTTACTCTGGCCGTCCGTGATAACTACATCCGTATCAACCCGGCTACCGGAGCAATGGCGGAAATCAAAAAGAGCCACAACTGGGAGAAGCCAAAGCGTCACGCGCTGACCATCGCAGAGCAGACGGCATTTATTGACTATATGAGGAATCACAAGGTTTATAATCATTGGCTCCCCTTGTTCACTGTCTTGCTTGGTACTGGATGCCGTATCGGTGAAGCCATTGGTCTGCGCTGGGAAGACTGCGACTTTAACGAAGGAATCATCAGTATCAACCACAATATGGTCTACCGAAAGTATGAGGAAGACGAAAAGGCACGTTTCCATATCGTAACACCAAAAACAAGCGCCGGCGTCCGTATTGTGCCTATGTTATCAGAGGTCAAAGCCGCTCTGCAGTCAGAATGGGAAACACAAAAAATAGTCGGGTTCAATGAGTCCGTTGTCGATGGGTATACTGGCTTCATTTTCCAAAACCGCTACGGCGATCCGCTCTCTCCTCATAGTGTCAACCGAGCTATTGACCGCATTTGTGCCGCCTACATCGAAGATGAAACGGTGCTGGCCGATCAAGAGGGGCGAGATCCTGTATTGATTCGTCACTTTTCTGCTCATAATCTGCGTCATACTTTCTGTACGCGGTTTTGTGAGAACGAGCGAAATATTAAAGTCATTCAGGAAATCATGGGTCATGCTGATATTGAAACTACCATGAACATCTATGCCGAAGCTACGAAGGAAAAGAAGAAAGAATCTTTCTCCAACCTCGAAGGAAAAATCAAGATCTCTTGAGGAGGATTTCAATGGGAAAGCTGATAGATCTTACCGACCGCACATTCGATATGCTGACCGTTATAAAAAGGGTTGAGGACAGAAAACCAGGCCGTCCTATGTGGTTGTGCCGGTGTGAGTGCGGCAATACCGTTGTCGTGTCCTCTACAAATCTGCTACGAACCAATGGTACAAAATCATGCGGTTGTCTTCGGCATACTCCCTCTCCCACCCTCATTGATTTGAGGGGCAAAACATTTGGCAAGTTGAAAGTAATAGAGAAAGACCCAGACTCAAAACCAGGTAAAGCGAAATGGATCTGCGAATGCAAATGCGGAAACATCGTGTCTGTCCTCTCCGATAGTCTCCGCAATGGGAAAACCAGATCCTGCGGTTGCGCCCGATCTCAGATCAAGCATGACCTTACAAATCAGACGTTCGGTTTTCTTAACGTAATCGAGCCGGTAAAAAACGAGAGGATCAAAGGTAATGAAACTCGCTGGAAATGCCTCTGCCAGAATTGTGGACGCACCGTTGAGGTTAGCAGCTATTGGTTGAGGCATAGCGATCCCTATGGACACTGTAAATGTACCAGATTTAACAAACCTTTGTAAAAGCCATTTACAACCCCTCTGAGCGCTTCAAATCTTAAAGGTGAAACTACCCTCGAACAATTTAATCGCCGCTCCTGCGTTGCCCAGCGGCTCCGCTGGCAAAAAAAATAGGGTACAGAAATCCATTGTGGAAATCTGTACCCTTGTTTTATAAAAAAATAGGGAGCCAGCATTAAGCCAGCTCCCATAGAAGGTTTTACTTGTGACGATATTCTTTACACTTCGTTTCCAACAATACGAAGTCATTACACCTTTTCGCCAACGGTGTCTTGTCACCATTTATTTGCTTATGCTTATATAAAGCAGCTGCGTTCTTTCTGATTTTCTCTTGAATTGATTTAATGAACCGATACTCTGCCAAAAGAAGTGACCTATATGACGGGTCTCTTACCTGGTTAAAATTCACATATCGGCACTCCGAAATAGGAACGGGGAACATATTATTCAAATTGATTACAGCATAATCCTCAACCTTTAGGAAATCAAGCCCTTCCTTCATCTTTCTATGCTTTGGTTTGAATGAAGAAAGCGGGGCAAAATAGTCAAAGCCATTGATCTGTAAAACCACCCCTATGTACTTTCGTTCATTAGCTTGTCCCTTTTGACGATTATGAAAAAGGTGTGGCGCATATGGAACCAAGTAGTCAATATACGCGGCATCAATTTCATAAATCTTTATGCTTTCCATATTCCCTCCATTCAAACAGAAAGGGCGGGCACGAAGCCCGCCCTCCTGTTACAATCGCATTCTGAGTAGCGAAACACTCACTTGTAACTTTCTTGATCATAGAGTCAAGAGAAACTCACTCGATAACTTTCTCACTTAGGGCTGAGATACACCCCTGTTAAGAGTATTCCTACTCCTAAGTATATTATAAGTGCTTCACCCGAATTTGTCAAGTAGTAAAGTCTGCCACATAATGAGCCATCCAGTCAGGCATCTTCGCACGGAAGGTATCTGGCAACTTTTATTGTCGAGAGGCAAAACGATTTTGTCAAACAAGAGTATGGCAACTACTCCACACTCTTCACCAAGCATCGCTTGGGTGATCTTGCCGATCTAAAATTGTTTTTGAAATAAGAGGCTCTTCCAACCCTCCATATTTCAACTTCTCAACCCGCATAATTTTGCTGGGGTAACTCTGGGGTTTTGAAATGAAATGGGGTAAAGCTGGGGTAAAATGAAAATCGCTTCTCAAATACCACAACTTTTCGCTCTTAAAACAGGCGTTTTGCCTTGTTTTTAACCCATTTCAGAATATTTTTCAAGTATTACTCTCCGAGGGTCTTCATTGTGGGGAACAGGATGACCTCCCGGATGGTGTCCGCGCCGGTGA
>ERZ779880.1726-NODE-1726-length-18115-cov-6.610631_pt1 | contig 18115 bp, 17 predicted proteins | sample MGYA00511555_ERZ779880 | MGnify/ENA primary metagenome ERZ779880 (study PRJEB29588, sample SAMEA2145815) | human gut metagenome | biome: human gut; feature: human-associated habitat; material: faeces | place: Denmark | collected 2008/2010 ...
TTAAAATTTTTACCTTTTTTAATCATTTTAGAGAAAAATAATGTTTTTATTGAAAAATAATAAAAAAACTCAGCTTATGAACTGAGTTAAAAAATATTAAAATAATTTTTTAAATACATCAACTTTATCTAAATGTTCCCATGGAAGATCGATATCATTTCGACCAAAATGCCCATAAGCTGCTGTCTGAGCATAGATAGGACGTTTTAAATCTAATGTATCAATAATGCCCTTAGGCGTAAGCTTGAAATTTTTACGAATTGTATCTTCGATTAATGCCTCAGAAGCTTTAGCTGTACCAAAGGTATCAACCAAAACACTTGTTGGTTCAGCAACACCAATTGCATATGATAATTGAATCTGACAGCGTGAAGCAATACCAGATGCAACAACATTTTTAGCAATATATCTTGCCATATATGAAGCGCTTCTATCAACCTTAGATGGATCCTTACCAGAGAATGCTCCACCTCCATGACATGCAGCACCACCATATGTATCAACAATAATCTTACGTCCTGTAAGACCTGAGTCTCCTTGAGGACCTCCAACAACAAATCGACCAGTTGGATTAAATAAGAATTTTGTATTTTCATCAATTAAATTAGCAGGAATAATTGGATCAACGACATTAGCCTTTACATCACGTGCTAAAACTTCCATATCAACTTCAGGTGAATGTTGAGTTGAAATTAAAACTGTATCAACACGGAATATTTTACCATTATCATCATATTCAACAGTAACCTGTGTTTTACCATCAGGACGTAAATAAGGAATAGTACCATTCTTTCTTACATCCGTCAAACGCTTAGCAAGTCTGTGGGCTAATGTAATTGCCATTGGCATATATACATCAGTTTCATCGCAAGCATAACCAAACATAATACCTTGGTCTCCTGCTCCTTGCTCATGACTTGAAGTTTCATCAACACCCATTGCAATATCAGGTGATTGTGGATCAATCGCAGTCATTACCGCAAGATTTTCCGCATCAAAGCCAAATTTACCACGAGTATAGCCAATTTCAGCTACTTTATCACGTACAATTTTTTGTACATCAACATAATGAGATGTTGTAATCTCACCAAATACAAAGCATAATCCTGTTGTTACAACAGTTTCACATGCAACACGTCCGTTAGGATCATGAGCTAAAATATCATCAAGAATTGCATCACTAATTTGGTCACAAATTTTATCTGGATGACCCTCAGTTACAGATTCAGAAGTAAAAAATCTAGGCATTTTCAATAACCTCCTTAATTGCTCTAGAAAGCTGGTCTGCACAACTTGTTGGTCGCGCACCACATGTGTTTCCACTTAAAATATTCATAATTTCTTCCATTGGTTTACCCTCACATAGTTTACCAATAGCCTTCAAATTACCATTACAACCACCAATAAATTTAAGGTTGTACATACGTTTTTGTTCATCATAATCAAAATCGATTTGTTTTGAACAAACAGCTTGAGTTTTATATATTTTATGTTCCATAGTTACCTCCTAAAAATTATCATATATTTTCTCAAATTCATCACTAAAACGAATAAAACGTTCAAATAAATATGAATCAAAAAATTGCTTATATTCCTTATTTAAAGTCTCAATTGCCATTTTATTGGGATATGGTCTTTTATAACTTCTTAAGCTTCTTAAAGTCACATACATATCACTCAACAAAATAATTTGTTCTTCTTCTGTTTTTTGTTTAATAAGTTTACCACTATTTTGAGTTTCTATGGTTGCCCCTTCAACACTTGTTCGAATTATACTATCTGCTAATCTATCAAGTTCAAATCGTTTGATAATTTCATTACCAAGCTTTGCTTGATTACTTAAATGAATAAAGCGTTCATCCTTAGATGCAATTTTATCCGTATTAAGATCTACGTGCATGTCAATTGTAATTCTTGAAAATTCATATAATTTGGAAGCTTTAGTAGTAGAATAACCTAATATTTCTGAAAAATGCTTTGAAACCATACTTACTATCTCAATATGCTGTCTATCATCATCAGAAATAATATCATTTGACAAAGTAACATCAAACATTTCTTTCACAATGTCAGTAAATTCATCCTGTACCTCTTCACGTTTAATTAATTCAAGACGTCTTTGGTCTTGCATATATTGAGTTATTGCAACAATAACATATAAAACAAGAATAAATGATGCTAAAACAATTGTTCTTAAAATTATATCAGCGAAGGCTTCACTTCTTAAGAATTCAATTATTTGTTGAAAAGTATTACCTTCAAAATCAGTCGAAATCATATTATAGGTAATAGTAAAATGTAAAATTGTAATTATTACAATAAACCATTTGGATATCGTTTTTAAAAGCTTTTTGTTTTGATACAAAGAAACAATAACAAGTGCGTAATAAATAAGCATATATCCTGCCTCACCAAAGCTTGCACCACTTGTTTTCATTTTCATATAAATAATAACAGACGACAAAAACATATAAAAGCAAGCTATATACATTGCAATTGTTTGATGCATCATATCATCTTTATGAGTATATATCATTTTTTTTAATGTTGAGTTTATTAAAAATGTTAACGGAAACAAAATAGCTGTTAAAATCCAGTTTGAATTTGTTTTGGTAATAAACGATACAATAGTCATTAAGGCTGAATATACAAGGTTTGAAACGAAAATAATATTTTTTATTACGATATTTCTTCTAAATAAAACCTGAGTTTCATTTGATATATCAATACCATTTTCAAAGCCAAACCATTCATTAAACAAAGATGAAAACGATCTTTTTTTGAAAAATTTCACAGCAACACCACCTTAATCAACAAAACTATTATATCACAAAATATTAGATAATAATATCATTAAGATTAAGAAGCTTTTGACCATTAAGAAAATCCTTAACGTTCATCCGTTTTTTTCCAGGAATTTGCAGTTCTAGAATACTAATTGCGTCCGTTTTACATTTGACTATTAAGCTTTTTTTAATATTAATAATCGTTCCAGGTGAAGCATCACTATCGTTTTTTTCAATCGAAGCCTTATAAATTTTAATTCTTTGACCATTATATTCACAATATGCACCCGGTTCATCTGAAAGTCCTCTTATTAAATTAAAGACCTTTCTTGCATCAATATTAAAATTAATTTTTTCTTCCTCGGGTGCAATATTAGGAGAAATAGTAGCTTCTTCTTCATTTTGCATAATTCCCTCATTTTTGCCATTATAGATATCTTCAATATTCTCCATTAATAGATTTTTACCTAATATAGCTAATTTTTCAAATAATGATGAATTATTATCACTATCTAAAATTGGAATTTCACTTGATGCATACATCCTTCCAGCATCCATCTTTTTTACCATTTCCATAATAGTTACACCCGTTTTGTTATCACCATTAATAATGGCTCGCTGAATAGGAGCACCTCCTCGATGATGAGGAAGTAATGAACCATGAACATTAATACATTTCTTATATAAATTTAAAATTTTTGTTGGAATAAATTGGCCATATGCAGCAGTTACAATCATATCTGCCTTAATATTTTTAAAATATTCATATTCATTTTTTATATGTTCAGGTTGAAACAATTGAATACCTAATTCAAGTGCCTTTAAGGCCACTGGGGGATTTTTTAAAATTCCTTTTCTTCCTTCAGGTTTTGCTGGTTGTGATACGACGAGCACAACTTCATATTTTTCATTTAGTGCCTCTAGTGATGGAACAGCAAAATTAGGAGTTCCCATAAATATAATTTTCATATAATCACATCCTTTTTATTGAAATAAATACTTTTCTTTTTTTTTGAAATCTTTGATTAATTAAAGATAAAATTGACATGTCCTCATCATCAAGCTTAATCGTAAGCTCATATTGATATTTATCCTTAACCTTAAAAATATAATAATTGACTGGACCCAAAACTGTTGCATAGGTTTGTGCACTTATAAGTCTTTTAACTTCATAAATCTCTTTATAAGCTTCTTCTTTATCCTCTGATGAAACAATAATCTGAATTAAATTTTTAAAGGGCGGTGTTTGAGAAACTCTTCTTGTTTTTAACTCAACTTCATAAAAAAGGTCATAATTATGTGATTGAGAAGCCTTAATAACGATATTATCTGGGTTATAGGTTTGAATAATAACCTTACCATCAGTACACGCCCTTCCGGCCCTACCTGATGCTTGTTCAAGTAAATCATATGTTTTTTCATAAGCATCATAAAATGGCATTTTTAGACCTAAATCAGCATTCACAATTCCTACTAAACTAACAAGTGGAAAGTCGAGTCCTTTGGCAACCACCTGAGTACCAATTAAAATATCAGCTTCATGGTTTGAAAATTTAGTTATAATTTCATCATGACTATTTTTTTTCGTTGTCGTATCTGAATCCATTCTTATAACTCGTGCCTCAGGCAACGCTTTATTAAGCTCTTCTTCAAGTTTTTGCGTCCCATCACCAACATATTTTATATAAGGGCTACCACATTTAGGACATACTGTAGGAATAACTTCCTTGTAGCCACAGTAATGACAAACAAGTCTTTCCTGATTTTTATGATATGTTAAACTAATATCACAGTGAGGACATTTTATTTCTTCACCACAGCTTCTACACATTACAAAAGTTGAATATCCTCTTCTGTTTATTAACAAAACAGCCTGCTCTTTTTTATTTAAGGTTTCAATTAAACTTTGTTTTAAACTTCTTGATAAAACGCTTCTATTTCCTGACATTAATTCTTTGCGCATATCAACTATAAATGATATTGGCAATTGTTTATTATTAGCTCTTTTATTAAGGGTTAAAAGCTTAATGTCACCATTTAAAGCTCTATAATTTGTTTTAACACTTGGAGTTGCACTTCCATAAATTAGAGGACAATTATGATATTTCGCTCTTTTTTTGGCAACAAAATGTGCATCATATCTAGGATTATTATCCTGAATATAGCTTTCAGACTGCTCCTCATCCATAATAATAAGCCCTATATTATCCATAGGAACAAATAACGCCGATCTAGCACCTACAACAATTTTAGCTTTACCTTCTTTAATTCTTCGCCATTCATCATACCTTTCGCCTTCTGACATTTGACTATGCATAATTGCAACCAAATCATTAAAACGAGCTCTAAAGCGAGAAGCCATTTGTGGAGTTAAAGAAATTTCTGGTACAAGCATAATAGCATCCTTACCATTTTTTATTGTATCTTCGATTAAATTTAAATAAACCTCAGTTTTACCTGACCCACATACACCCTTAAGCAAAAATTCATTAAATCCTTTACTTTCTTTAATCTCATTATAAGCCTTAAATTGTTCATCATTTAGAATTACCTTTTTATCAGGAACCTTATTCAAGGAAGTACTCCTATAAAGTTCATTAAAAAGAATTTCAATTGCACCATTATTAGCTAAAGTTTGAAGAGCTGATTTTGAATAGCCCATATCATTTATAAGCATACTATAATCACAATCACAATTAGCTTCTTGAAGATATTTGATAATTTCTTCTTGTTTTTTTGATGAAACCTTTAAAGTATCCTTAAGTCTTACAAGTTTTTGATATTTTTTATGATTTTTCTCCTTTAAATCAGTGAAAATATCGACAAAACCTTTTTGCTTTAATTTTTTTATTTCGCATAAAACATTCTTAAATTCATCAAGAGGTACAATATTCCTCTTACCTTTTATTAAATTAATTGAATTTAAACTATTATCATAATTTTTAAAGTCTACAAGTTTAACATAATTTGCTTTTAATGATGATGGTATCATCATTAAATAATTTTCTATTAAAAAAGAAAAATATTCGCAAGATAATAAAGCACCAAGTTTAATAAGCTCGTCATTAATTACTGGTTCAAAATCTAAAAGACTTATAATTGATTTTAGGGAATATAAAGATTCCTCTTCATTATTAAGATTTATAACAAATCCCATTAAATTTCTTTTACCAAAGGGAACGAATACGCGAGAACCTACTTTTATGATGCTTTCATATTGCACTGGTACTAGGTAATCATAGGATTGATTTAATTGATTATTTTTTATATCTAATACTACACTAGCAATCATAGATCCTCCTTATAAATTTAAAAAAGGTCCATAATGGACCTTAATGTTAATCCATCATTCAAGCTTTAGCACCGAGCTAGTAAGTAGGGGTTGCTGAAGGGTCATTGAGCTTGTCTCTCACCTTCTCTTTATGGTAATATTCAAATTCAATTTATTATATAATAAAACACATTGAAAAACAAGTTTTTTTATTCACTAATTCTAAAAATCATAATATTGTTATATTATCCGCAATCTGTTCATTTAAAATACCCATACCTTTAAGTGGTTTGCTTAAGGCTTTAAGTAAAATAAACATTAAAATTGACTGAGGAATTAAATATACAAGATTTTTAGGAAGTTCTGCTGTTAATAAATAAGCCTTGAAGGATATAGTTTTATCATTTATTAACCACCACCAATATGTTCCTAGCAATGTATTAACTAAAAAATTTACAATCATTCTTGAAAACAAACATTTCATAAAAGTTATTTTAGTTTTATATAAGCATAAAGCATATATTAAGCCTGCTATCATTGCAGAAATTGTATATCCTGGAAAGTATAAACCACTTGGTTTAATCAAAAAGCCTATGTTATCAGATAAAACACCTATTATCATTCCTGCAAGAGGACCATATAGCATTGCAATTACACTAAATATTAAATAGCCTATCCCAATTCCTAAATTTGAAAATCCCGATGGTACAGAAATGAATTTAGAACACATCATTAATGCAAATAAAATTGAGATAGTAACCATGTTTTTTACATATTTTAATTCCTTAAAAGAAGATTTTAAATAGTTTATATGAAATGGTGTTTTATAGATATTTAGATTATCATACTCCACCTTATCTATTATCCTTTCTTTAAGCTTAAATGACAAGATTCCTAAGAATAAAACGGAAGTTAAAATTCCAACACCGAAATATAAAAAGAAATAAATGTATTCCTTTTTACCTTCATTAAGAATTATAGTACTATTTAATATATCTTTAGCATTATCATCTTTAATAAATATTCCATCACGATTTTTAAAAGTGGCATTAGAATCAGATATAATAATTATTTTATGCAAAAAACGGCGAGCTTGTTGCCAAGTATTAAAATTCCGTTTTTCAGTTCTTATAATCGCATAATTATCATAATATGTTATGCTTGTACTTTTATAAACCTTGTTTTCATCAATATATGAAAAAGACGAATACGGATATTTTACTTCTCCTTTTTCATTAATATATTCACCATTAATTCGCTCTTTTTCAATTATATTCTTAACATTAACAATATAATCTAAACTTAAATTAATATTTTCATTTGACTTAAAAGTAATTTCATATGTTACGTTTTTAGGATTGTAAAAATAATATATATATGATGCAGCAATACCACCACATAATATTCCTATTAAAAGAATCATAAAAATATGACCTCTCAAAACTTTTAAAAAATGACTAAATTTTGACATAAAAAAAGACCTCCATAGAGATCCACGAAAATATAGTGGATCGCAATGCCACCGCGAGTTTTTCTCTTCGTCTATCACATTATCCTAGGTGATAGCACTTTACGCGACATTGTCTATGGAAGTATTATAGCATTATTAATTATATTAAGCAATATTATTCATTTAAATTGTGATTAAGCCATTCAAGCATCATAGAAAACCATCTCGCAACATATGGATTTTCTTTTCTTTTGTCCTTAATGCCGGTTGTTTCATCACTTAGGCTCATTCCATGAACTCCTTCTTGGAATATATGACATTCTGCCTTTACTTTCTTAGCCTTTAAAGCCTGTAAAAGTTCAATTGAATTCAATACTGAAACTGATTCATCTGTAATTGAATGCCAAATAAAAATAGGACATAAATCACTTGTTATATGACGTTCAAGAGACATTTTTTCAAGATTTTCCTCATTATAATTATCTCCAAGTAAAGCCTTAAAAGACCCTTGATGCCAAATATGATAATTACTTGATATTACAGGATAGCATAAAATTAAATAATCTGGTTTAGAACAAAAGCCATATTCATTATAAAATAAAGCATTAGAAAGAGCTAAATGTCCCCCAGCTGAAAAACCAATGGATATAATTTTATCATTTCTCGAATCTCTTCTAAGTTCTGATATAGTTTTAGCTAAGAGTTTTTGTGGATAAGGATAACTATCTAAAGTTTCACGATAATTTAAAACAGATGCATGAAAGCCATTTTCATTAAACTTACTTGCAACATTAAATGCTTCAAGTAAGGAGGTATGGTCATAACCTCCACCTGGAGCTATTACAACCATATGTCTTTTTTTATCATCTTTATAACATGTTGTATAATAATTTGCATCATCAAGCATTATTTTTTCCATTATTTATTAGTCCCTTCAAGCATTTGAATATATGCAAGTTCAATTTTTAATTTTGATTTTGATGTTTCATCAGTTGCTTTTTTTAAACATTCAGTAAAGTGTTTTTTCTTAGTTCTAATTATCTCCTTAAATAAAGGTGTTTGATTTTGCCTTAAAACAGGTCCAAACTTCATGTCAAGCAAATCATATTTCATTCTTTTTGACAAATCAAAATGTCCTTCAATAATTACATAATTATGCTTGCCATCTTGAATTAAAATTTCATTGTCAAAAACAAAATATTTTGAAATTAAATTAGCTCTTAACTTTTCAATTTCTGAATGAGCATCAATAATAATTTTTTTGAACTTTATTACTTTCTCATAATCATTAAGAATTATATTAGAAATCAAAAGTCCACCCATTCCAGCAATAACAAGTACATCCGCCTCTTCATTGAAGTTTTTAAGACCATCTGATAAAATAAAATCACATTTATCTGATAAATTTTCTTTTGCTACATTATTTCTTGCATTATTAAGTGGGCCTTCATTGATATCTAAAAGATAACAATGGCTAACATTATACGACTTTAAGGCCTTTATAGCCGTATAACCATGGTCACATCCACAATCAACTAAAGAATTAGCATCTTTGGCTAAAGATGCTATTAATTCTATTCTATCCATTATTTTTTAACTAAAAAATCCTTTAATTTTTTTGAACGAGATGGATGTTTAAGCTTTCTTAGGGCCTTAGCTTCAATTTGACGAATACGTTCACGAGTAACACCAAATTCTTTACCAACTTCTTCAAGAGTTCTTTGACGACCATCAAGAAGACCAAAACGTAATCTTAAAACTCTCTCCTCACGATCAGTTAATGTAGCAAGAACACTATCAAGCTCTTCTCTTAGTTTAGCCTTTGCTGTATACTCATATGGATCAAGAGTTGTTTGGTCAGCAACAAAATCGCCAAGTGATGAATCTTCTTCTTCACCAACAGGAGACTCAAGAGAAATTGGTTCTTGAGCAATTTTTTGAATAGCTTGAACCTTTTCAACTGTAATATCCATCTTCTTAGCAATTTCTTCGGCTGTGGCCTCACGTCCATATTCTTGAACTAATTGACGTTGAACACGAACAAGCTTATTAATTGTTTCTACCATGTGAACAGGAATACGAATTGTACGGGCTTGATCAGCAACAGCACGTGTAATTGCCTGGCGAATCCACCATGTTGCATAAGTTGAGAACTTAAAGTCCTTCTTTTCTTCAAATTTATCAACCGCTCTTAAAAGGCCCATATTGCCTTCTTGGATTAAATCAAGAAATTGTAGTCCACGTCCTGTATATTTTTTTGCAATTGAAACAACTAAACGAAGATTGGCCTCAGCAATCTTATTTTTAGCATCATCACCACGTTCTGCAATATCAAGTAAACGTTCATACTCTTCGGCTGGAACTGTGTTATTATCATCGGCCTCAATGATATCAAGTTGTTTACGAGCAGCTTGACCTTCTTCTACCTGTTTAGCATATTTTTTCTCATCCTCAAGACTTAATAGAGGAATTTTTCCAATTTCCTTAAGATACATTCTTACAGGATCATCAACCTTAATAGAAGGAGGTAAATTATCAAAGTCATCTATTGAAACCTCTTCCACCTTTGATGCGTCAAATTCTTCTGTTATTTCATCCTTAGGTTCTTCTTCAAGAACACTAATCTTTTTAGAAATTAATTCCTTAATTATTTTTGCATATTCTTCAGAATCTTCGTCATAATAAGCAGTTATTTCAGAAACTAAAACATAATCTAGTTCCTTTCCTTTTTCGATTAATTGTTGTAAAACTGTTTGAAATTCCATTCTTAATTCCTACTTCCATTAGTTTTTTTGTTGATTTTATATAACTTTTTAAGCTTTTCAACCTTTAAAAGTAAATTTGCAAGCTTTTCATTTTCTTTAAGATTTGTAAATCCTTGATCAATCTTATCAATTTCTTTTTTAGGAGAATAATAAATTAATGCCTTAAGACATTCGTTCATATCATCTTCTGAATATTTATTCATATCATCACCATTTTCTTTTAAAGATGTTATATTTGTTATATAAGCATTTAAAAGATTTTGATCAAGAACATGAACAAATTCGCCTTCATTAAATTCTTTATGATAAATATAGTAGTTATCAACTAATTCTAACCATATTTTTTGATTGATTTCTTCTAAATATTCTATAAAAGGTTTTTCTAATGAAGGATTTTCTTCAATCTTTGAAGCATATTCCTTAGAAAGCTTACCATAATTTAAAAGTCTTAATTCTGCTCTAGCATGTCCTAAAATTGCCTGCGTTATTCCTGTTTGTTCTTCAAAAGGAACATTAGCAATTTCATTTGATCTTTCTATAATTATATTTTGACTATTTTGATTAAAATCAATCATCAAAGAAGCTTTTGAAACATTCATTACATTTGCAAGATTCTCTAAGACCTTGTCAATCAATATTTGCGATGGATTAATATGTAAATAATCAAAAACTTCATTTTTAGCAGCTTCTATATCACTTAAATTAGAAAAATCACGATTTAAAGTTGCATATTTGACAATATATTCAGATGGTTCAATTAAATGAGTATTAAAATATTCTAAGAAAGCTTCTTTACCATATTTTTTTACATATTCATCGGGGTCCATACCATCAGGCAAAATAACAAGTCGAAGATTTATATTTTGACTGGCAAATAAATGAATAGCTTTAACCATAGCCTTAAGACCAGCTTTATCACCATCATAGCAAACTACAACATTTGAAGCATATTTACTAATAATTTTTACTTGCTCTGATGTTAGAGCTGTTCCCATAGAACAAATAGCTGTCTTAATACCACTTCTATATGAGGCAATTACATCCATTTGTCCTTCATGCAAAACAATTTGATGAAGTTTTCTTGCCTCCGGTATCGCATCATATAAATGAAACAAAGTTTGCCCTTTTTTAAAAATAATCGTTTCTGGTGAATTTACATATTTTGGTTGGTTAGGATCATTTACATAAATACGACCACTAAATGCAATAACATGTCCTCTTTCATCCTTAACAGGAAACATAATACGACCTTTAAATAAATCATAGAATCCATGCTCACCATTTTTGACAAGTCCTAAATCACACATATCAAGTTCATTAAAACCAGCACTCTTTAAGACATTATAAAGTGCATCCGGTTTATCAGGTGCAAGACCAATCTCAAAGGCATCTATGCTTTCCCTATCAATACCACGATTTAATAAATATTTAATCGCTTCATCACCAGAGGTCGTATTTGTTAAATTATATTTAAAAAATTTATGAGCTGTTTCCATTATTTTATAATAATGAGAATAGTCAGGTCCGATATTTTCTTCTTTTAAGCCTTGAAGCTTAATTCCTGCCAAAGATGCAAGTTCTTGTAATGCTTCAGTGAAGGAAATATTTTTAATTTGCATTAAAAATTTAATTGGATTTCCTCCACCACCACAGCCCATACATTTAGCTATTTTTTTAGAGGGGGAAACCATAAAGGATGGTGTCTTTTCATTATGAAATGGGCATAAGCCTTTATAGCCAGAACCAGCCTTTTCTAAGGAAACATATTGACTAACAAGGGCAACAATATCAGTTTTTTCAATAACTTCTTCAATTTGTTCCTGAGAAATCATAGCTTAAGCTCACTCCATTCAATTAAAATTCAAGACCTTTTTCAATATATGAAACTACATCATCAAGATTTAAAGTTACTTGTTCCATACTATCACGAAGACGAACAGTAACTGTATTATTATTAATTGTATTATCATCAACACAAATTACAAATGGCGTACCAATTGCATCTTGACGACGATATCTTTTACCAATTGCTTGAGCCTCATCATACACACAAGAAAAATGACGTGCAAGCATGTCATAAACCTCATATGCCTTTCCTTGATGAGCCTTCTTAATTAAAGGTAAAACAGCAACTGAGTAAGGAGCAAGATGAGGAGCAAGATGTAAAACAGTTCTTGTATCACCATTTTCAAGTGTTTCTTCATCATAAGCACTAAATAAAATAGCAAGCATCATACGCTCTACACCAACAGATGGTTCAACAACATAAGGAATATATCTTGAATTATCTTCAGGGTCAAGATATTCCATTGAAGTCTTAGAATGCTCCATATGTTTTCCTAGATCATAATTAGTTCTTGATGCAATTCCCCATAGTTCACCAAAACCCCAAGGGAAATTATATTCAATATCAGTTGTAGCATTAGAATAGAATGAAAGCTCAGATGCCTCATGGTCACGATATCTAAGTTCATCTTTATTGATTCCCATAGAAACTAAGAAATCCATGCAATGCTTTCTCCAATAGCTAAACCAATCCATTTCTGTACCTGGCTTGCAGAAAAATTCTAATTCCATTTGTTCAAATTCTCTAGTACGGAATATAAAATTACCTGGTGTAATTTCATTTCTAAATGACTTACCAATTTGACCAACACCAAATGGAAGCTTTCTTCGGGTAGTTCTTTGGATATTTTTAAAGTTAACAAAGATACCTTGGGCTGTTTCTGGTCTTAAATAAACAGTTGATTTTTTATCTTCAACAACACCCATATTAGTTTTAAACATTAAATTAAATTGTCTAATATCAGTAAATTCCTTACTTCCACATTCAGGACAGCAAATATTATGCTCGCGAATAAATGTCATTAGTTCTTCGTTTGACATTCCATCTCCTGTAATTTCACCTTTTGAATAATCCTCAATTAGCTTATCTGCTCTAAAACGTGAATGACAACTCTTACAATCAATAAGAGGGTCCGAAAATCCGCCAATATGTCCGGATGCAACCCAAACCTCAGGGTTCATTAAAATAGCACTATCAAGACCTACATTATATCTTGATTCTGTTACCATTTTCTTCCACCATGAATCCTTAATATTCTTCTTTAATAGAACACCAAGAGGTCCAAAATCCCAAGCATTTGCTAATCCACCGTAGATTTCACTACCTTGAAAAACAAAGCCTTGATCCTTTAAAAAACTTACTAATTGTTCCAAATTTATCTTGCTCATAAATAGCCCTCCATTCGATAATTATACATTGTATTATTATATCACATTTTTCAAAATTTTCAATTATTTACGTGTTTATTTTTTTATCTTTTCCAAAAAAAACATATTTTTTTAATAATATCATATAATTTATTGGTGAGGCTTTGAAGCACATTAAAGAATTTATCAAAAATAACTTTATGATGGTATTAATTTCAATCATATTTTACCAAAGCTTTTTAACTATTTTCTTTTTTAGTCAAACTAATTTAAGAATACTTGGTGCACTTATTGTAATTTTAGCATTAAAAATTATATTTTCTGAATATAAAGATAAAATTAGAGGATTTATACAAAAGCATAGGAAAGATAAAAAATGATATTGGGCAACCAATATCATCTTTTATTTATATTTATGAAATTATTTACTAAAATTATATGGATTGCAAACTCTAGTACCATCCTCAAGAATAACGGCAACAACAGCACCTTTAAATTTAGCATTCCAAGCATTTACTGTTATCTCAAATTTTAATGTGCCTTTATAATTAAGTAGCCATTCATATTGTTTACTGCTTGCTGTATACAACTGTAAGCTATTTCCTTCCGCATCTTTAAGAACAATATTTGAATACTTAGGATATACAATTTCTTCAACTGAAGCTTCTACAATATAAACCTTACCTGTAGCTGCCTCACTTTTAGCAGTACATAAATCAATTATGTTCTTTAGTGTGCTTTCTTCAAATGACTTATTTGAATAGGTATTATTTCCACCTAAAACTGTAAGAATTTCAGCATCTTCAAGATGAAGTTGACCTAACTTTTCACCGCTATTATTAACGAATTTACCTTTGACAATGATCTCTTGACCTAAAGCAATTGTAGCAAGCTGAGCAGCATCTGTACGACATACAATCATACCTGTTTCATCTACAAGATAAAATGCTTTTTGATTTACAACTCCTGCAGCAACAACACCCTTAACAATTACTTCAGTACCAAATTCTTTTTTATATACATCACTAATATTAATAGAATCATATGTTACAGGCTTTTTATATTCAATCTCAATTGTTTGAGACTTACTTGTACCATTATATGAGACTGTAATAGTTATAGTAGCTTTACCATAATCTTTAGCATGAAGAACAACCTTATTATCACTATTATCAAAATAAAATACATTTTCATCACTAGATGAATATGAAATTGTAGCATTTTCAAATCCTAAAAGTGTTGATGAAACACTTGTCAAAAGTTCAGTTTCAGGATCGCCCTCATATGATGAATCAAATTGATCCATTGCATAATAGTTTAGAACAAAATCATTTGTATTTGCTACATCAAATTTGTAATTTTCGTCTTTAACTGAAACGGGAATAAAACGCCAAATACATCCAGAATCTAATGATTTAGCATTAATTGCAGATAAATAAACAGTACAAATTTTACCATCAAAAGGCTCAAGATAATCTAAATCATTACCATTAGCCTGAGTATAAACATATGATCCTGTTGTTCCATCTAAATCATTAATATAATAATTAATAAAGCCATCCCCTGGTGCTTTTTTAATAAGGGCATTAACCTTATAAATTGTTGTTGAAATATCTTCAGAAACAGGAGTATTCATGACATCCTTAACAGTAGAAGATTTAACCCAATCATAATTAACTATATTTGTCTTATTATCATTCTTTTCAAGACGACAATCAACTAACTGATTACATCCCTTATAGCCATACTTTGCTGCGGCTGTTTGTTCCTTTTCAAGGATATAATGAGTTTTCTTTCCATAAAGAGTAATATTATTACCTACATTAACTTCACTTGTAATTGAACCATTAGAATCATATACATAAATTGAATTGGTATTGTCAACTAAATAAATTCCATTTGGTTTCATTCCAGAAGCATATGTAATTTTAGCAACTGTTCCTGATACCTTTACTAAAGAATCATCAGCCTTTAATCTTGCATCATTAACTGATACCTCTTCATATTTTGAAGGATCAAATTCATTTTTTCCTTTTTCAAAGCTTATAATCCAACCACTCTTTATTTCAGGCTTACTATTAAATGTAACAAGAGTTGCATACATTAAAACAGTATCTCCAACCTGAGGCTTATCTAATAATTCGCTATAACGCTTTTCCCCATCAGCACCATAAGAACCATATACTTCTAATGTACCAGTTTCGTCCTCAAGAATCATTTGTCCATATTGAACATTACTTATTTTTTTAATTTTTCCTTTAACATAATATCTTGTTTCGGCATCATTTGCAGCACATTTTTCAACAGCTTCAGCAATATTAAAAGGATTATCCTTCTCACCCTTTTGTGCCGTCACAAGACTAGAGCTTTGACCTCCATTCGTAGTTGTTTGAACATTATTCTTACAACCTGCTAACATAATGGTTGAAGCAACAACACCTGCGGCTAAAAAGCCCAAAATTCTTGTTTTGTTTTTCATACGTCCTCCAATTTATCCTAAATCACTCCACCATTACATTATAGCATTATCTAAATATGATTACAACGAATTTTTGATATATATCGACAAAATGTTAAAAGTTTAAAAAAATTGTTATTTACTTATAATTTTTAAATTGATACATGAACCTACTAATTTTATTAGTTAGCTTAATGTATTTTGATGCACACGTATAATTTGGCTCAATATCACACATTAATAAATATGAAAATAAAACCATAAGCTTAAAATATTTTTTAGAATATTTTTCATCAAGATATTTATCTATTATTTCTAAATGATTAATTTCTAGGCTATCAAAATCTAAAAAAACCTTATAAAGATCATTTTCAATTACACCCTCTTTAAGATACTTGTAGGAAATGAAGCTATTATTAAAAAAGTGAACCTGGCTAGGAAAGCCATGGTTAATTCCTACCTCGACATCATCCTTAATCATTTTAAGACGCTTTATCATTTTATATATTTCTAATTTAATATCTAAAATAATGTGATATTTAGATAAATAGATCCAGCTTAAATCATTTTTTACTGGATTAAGCTCAATATTTCTAATCTTCATTTCAAGCATATTAAAGCGATCATTGGCAATTAGGGCTATTTTCTTATATTTTATTTCGGCCATTTTAGGTTGAGGAACCTTTTTGGCAGTTTTCTTATGAAGCAAAGAAATTGTTTTCAAAATTCCATCATAAGCTTCATAAATGCTTTGATGATTTTCGTAATAATTATATAAAAAATAAGTATGATTTTCATGTTTAGCAATTTTAAGAGGTTTTAAAAACGGTAATTTGTCGTTTTTTACTTTAAGATAATTAGTATATTCAATTTTACTAATATCCTTTATAACATAATAATTTTCTTTATCGTGCGCAATAATCGTTTGTAATGTTAAGTTGTCAAAAATCTCTAAATGAAGATTAAATAGCTTATTATAATCAGTCATAGCTTCTTAGTGTCAAAACATTTGTTTCCTTATTAAAGCACTTTTCAAATTCTTCTTCTTGTAAATTGAATTTACTCATTACCTCATCCTTATCATGAACATAAAGTTTAGTTATTTTTAAATAATTTGATGAAAAAGAATCAAACAAACTTAAAAAAGAATCCTCATCATTATGAACAACTTCAATAATTTCTTTATTATCTTCTCTTTTTTGAATTATATTACCAAGCATTTCTTGGTATTCTTCCTGAATAAGCTCAGATTCATTTTCTTTTTTATCATTATCAATACTTTCTTCTAATTGATATTCCTTATTGTATTCTAATTTTTCAGCATTTGAATTATTTACGGGAATTTCCATAGGCTCTTCATTTTCTAAAAATTTATTTTCATCAAATTGATTATCTAAAACTTCCTTCATATCATAATCAATATCAATATTATATTTAATATTAACACCCTTATTTTCAACTGCACAAAGCTCTAAATCAATTAAATTGACATCTAAAACATTCATTTCATCTTTTAAAATTTTCAGTCATGTTGTGATCTAGATACGTTAAATCAATCATAATAAAAAGCTTTAACACATCATTTTTCACTTCATATTTATCAATTCTTTTTAAGTAGCTTTTTACTGCAAGGATATTTAAAACATCAATAAAACGTTCCTCGAAAATGTTTATTTTCATTATCTCACCTAAAAAATAATATGCAATATAATTTATTTTAATGCAAAGTAGATAAATAATCGTTTCTTTATAAATCATAACTAAATCATATTTTAAACAATAAAAAAACATCTTTAAATAATCATTAAATCATTCAAATTATTTAAAGACGCAATTTTAAATAAATAGTTTATTATTCTAATGTAAGATACACATTTACATCTTTTCAATCTCATCAGTTGTAAGTCCTGTAGCTTCTTCAATTTCTAAGGTAGTTTTACCTAGCGATTTTAATAATTTAACTAGAGATACAATCTTTTCTTGTTGATTCATTATTTGCTCATCTTTTTGTGATAGTAACTCTTTTTGGGCTTGAAGTTCTTTCGCATTTTTGTCAAAACATTTCAAAAACTTTTTGTACCTTTCGAAACGTACTTTTCCTAACTTCATTTTATCATTTTTTAACATTAGATTGCAAATGATGTATCATTATCCTACCTTTGTAATATTCCC
>ERZ779880.1740-NODE-1740-length-18012-cov-4.585343_pt1 | contig 18012 bp, 10 predicted proteins | sample MGYA00511555_ERZ779880 | MGnify/ENA primary metagenome ERZ779880 (study PRJEB29588, sample SAMEA2145815) | human gut metagenome | biome: human gut; feature: human-associated habitat; material: faeces | place: Denmark | collected 2008/2010 ...
GGCCGGCGCCGCCGGCGTCTCCCCGATGGCGATTGTCCGCCGTACCTGGATTCCAATGATTCTCGGCATCATCACAGCCATCATTGCCAACGAAATCTTTATCGGCTGATGCATCTCCGGCCAACGGTCTGCTGGTTTAAGACTGTTGGCAAAACCCCTCCCCCTCAAGCGCCTGCTGAAAGACTGCTCCTGCGTCTTTCGGCAGGCGTTTTTCATGGCTGCCGGAAGTCAGACACTGGCTCAATATCCGCGTCGGGGGATCCTGTGACGTGATAAGTCGAGCATGTTTCTGAACCTTGCTCGAGACGGCGAAGAGAGCCGAAATCCCCCGCAGCATTCTGTCACGCTTCCCGCTCCGATAAAGAGGTGAAGAGCAGTCAGGCCTTCGTTTCTCTTTGCCGTTCTCCCATTCAAACGAATTAATCAGGGTTAACACCTATTTGTAACGACATATTATTCGTTTTCAAGTTAGCTAAATTATGAGTGAGGGATCATAAAACTTGGGAAACCCTTCTTTTTATACTGACCGGTCAGTCATTGAATACAATTAAATTTGCCGTCCACGAAAGACGCCCTCTAAACCCGCTTCTGATTGAAGTCTGAGGAATTTGTTCGCAATATGCTCACCATCGGCATCGACCTCGGTTCGACCACGGTCAAATACGCACTTTTGTCGGAATCGGGCGTACTGCTCTCTCACGACTATGTTCGGCACGGCAGTGCGGTCAAACAGACGCTTGAAAAGGTGCTTCGCGCACTCGCGCTCAGAACGCATGACGCGCCCGTCCATGTGCTTTTTTCGGGTTCCGGAGCTTTGGGGCTGGCGGATACGCTCGGTGCGGGCTTCGTGCAGGAGGTCATCGCCGCTTCGCGCTACCTCAAGCACCGAGCGCCCGATTTGGATGCCGCCATTGAATTGGGCGGAGAGGACGCTAAGCTCCTCTATTTATCCAACGGCGTTGAACTGCGCATGAACGAAGCCTGTGCAGGCGGCACAGGCGCTTTTATCGATCAAATGGCATCGCTCTTGGATGTTGATGCAGCCGGACTCAACAAACTCGCGAGTGAGGCCGAGATCTCGCATCCGATGGCATCGCGCTGCGGCGTGTTTGCCAAAACCGATTTGGTAGCGCTCTTGAACGGCGGCGTGCCGAAGTCCGAAGTGGCCCGGTCGGTGCTTGACGCAGTCGCTGAACAAACCGTGAGCGGCCTCGCCTGCGGGCGTCCTGTCAGAGGCAAAATTGCTTTTCTCGGCGGACCGCTCACTTTTCTTTCAGAGCTTCGCGCCGCCTTTGAACGGCGTCTCTCGTCGACGGGGACAACCTTTGCTTCCTTTTGCGATGCGCACTGCGCCGTGGCCATCGGCGCTGCCTTGGAAGGCATGGATCCGGCCTCCCGAGCGCATCGCTCCCGCGTCTGGCATTCGATTGACGATTTAGTCCGTGAGATCCTCTCCGCAGCGCCGGAGAACCGCGGCTCGGGGCTGCCGCCGTTATTCAAAAATCCGGCAGAACGGGAAGCCTTCACCGAGCGCCACCGCCGAGAGTGCGTTGAGCGTTCGCCCATCGAAAATGCAGAGGGCGACCTCTTTCTCGGGGCCGACCTTGGTTCAACCACCGTCAAGGGCGTCGTGCTCGATGCTCAGGGGCGCCTCCTTTACAGCTGGTACGAACAAAATGAAGGGCAGCCGCTCGAACGCCTCTATCGTGCCGTAAAGGCGCTCCTCTGTGTCGTGCCCGCCAAAGCACACATTCGGCAGGCCTGTACCACCGGATACGGCGCAGACCTCGCCCGAGCGGCGCTCGGCGCCGCATTCAGCGAAGTCGAAACGCTCGCGCACGAACGCGCTGCCGCCGCCTTTGAACCCAATGTGAGCTATGTCATCGACATCGGCGGCCAGGACATGAAATGTCTGGAGGTTGAGCACGGCCTCATCCGCAGCGTGAAGCTTAATGAAGCCTGCTCATCGGGCTGCGGCTCTTTTCTGCAGACGTTTGCCAAGCAGCTCTCGCTCACGCTCCCTCAATTCGTTGAGGCTGCGCTCGCTTCGAAGGAACCCTGCGACCTCGGCACCCGCTGCACGGTTTTCATGAATTCCAAGGTGCGCCAAGCCCAGCGCGACGGCGCATCGCTCGAAGACATCGCCGCGGGCTTATGCCGTTCAATTGTCAGAAATGCGCTCTACAAAGTGCTGCGCATTCACGATCCGGCAGAGCTCGGCGAACACGTCGTCGTTCAGGGCGGCACGTTTCTCAATGACGCCGTTCTGCGTGCTTTTGAGGAGCAGATCGGCCGCCCCGTTATTCGGCCGGACATCGCCGGACTGATGGGCGCCTACGGCGCAGCGCTGATTGCCATGGAACGCACCAGCGCGGCAGTGCCGGAAATCGACCTCGATCCGGCAAAGCTCGATGCGGGCAAAGTCATTCAGCGAGAACTGCTTTGCCGCGGCTGCGGCAATCACTGCCGCCTCACGATGAACCGTTTCCCTTCGGGCGACAAGTTCTTTTCGGGGAATCGCTGTGACTTCGCACAGAAAAGCGCGGGTGCGGGCCGACGGAAGAAAGCGTCCTTCATTGACTGGAAGCTCGAACGGCTCTTTGCGGGCGAACCGCTCCCTTTGGAAGCGGCCGCCATGGGCGTTGTCGGAATCCCGCGCGCACTCAATACCTACGAACACTACCCCTACTGGTTCAAACTTTTCAGCTGCCTAGGCTTTCGCGTGGAGCTCTCGCGCCCGTCCGACCATGCCCTCGCCTCGAGCGCCTCCGAAACCGTGCCGTCGCAGAGCCTGTGCTTCCCGGCGAAACTCGCTCACGGCCACGCCGCTGACCTCGCCCGCAAAGGCATTGCAGACATCTGGATGCCCTGCGTGCCGCTCGAGGGCCCCAGACATTCGGGCGAAAAGCATATCGACGGGCGCTTTGCCTGTCCCGTGGCGGGCGGCTATCCGGAAGCCATGCGCCTCTCGCTCGCCTCCACGCTCCCGAACGCCCGCATCCTCACGCCTTTCGTAGATCTTGAGTTCCCCGAAAGCGTCGTTCGCGCGGTCACATCCGCGTGGCCTGCCCTTTCCCCCAAAAAAGTGCGTCAGGCGGTCGATGCCGCTCACGCAGCGCTCGAAGACTACCGCGCAGCATTGCGTCAAGCGGGCGAAGCACTGTGGCGCCGGCATGAAACCTCGGGCGAACCGCTCATCGTGCTCGCCGGGCGGCCTTACCATCTTGACCCGCTCATTAATCACGGACTCCCCGCCTTGATTGAATCCATGGGCGCTGAAGTCGTCACGGAAGACGCCGTAGCGCACCTCGCAGCGGTTCCAAGCGACATCGAGGTCGTCAATCAATGGACCTTCCACTCGCGCCTCTACCGTGCAGCAGCGCTCGTACGGGAGAGCCGATCCGCAGAGCTCGTGCAGCTCATGAGTTTTGGCTGTGGCATCGACGCCGTCACCTCCGAGCAGATTGAACGCCTTCTCGCTCAGCGCGGAAGAATCGCTACCACCCTCAAAATTGATGAGGGCGATACGCTCGGCGCAGCACGCATTCGACTGAAGTCGCTCCTGGCCGCGCTCGCAGATCGCCGGCGCAGCGACCAGAAAGCGGCGGCGGAGAGCCTCGAAGACATGACAAAGTCTACGGACACTCCGGTGCCGCTCGACAAAATGCTCGCCGACCGCGTGATCTATGCGCCGCAAATGGCACCGATCCACTTCCCGGTGATTTGCGCCGCATTAGGCGCAGTCGGCTGGCGCGTGGAGCTTTTGCCCGAAGTACGTCCTCAGGCGATCGAAGAAGGCTTAAAGCACGTGAACAACGATGCCTGCTACCCGGCAATCGTCGTGATCGGGCAGCTTCTCGACGCTTTGAAGACGCATGCCGTTGATCCCGACCACAGTGCGCTGCTACTCGCTCAGACGTGCGGCCCCTGCCGTGCCACAAACTACCCGACGCTGCTGCGATGGGCACTCAAAGACCTTCACCTGGAGAGGGTGCCCGTTGTGTGTCTCTCGGGCGGAAGCATTGAAGGCGCGCAGACCCTTAACGTGGGGCTCGGCGGCCTCAGACGCCTCATGCTCGCAACGCTCTACGGCGACATGCTGCAGCGCCTCTCGCTTCATGTTCGCTCCCATGAGCTTCATCCGGGCGATGCGCAGCGTCTCGTTGACCGCTGGACCGCCAGAGCCGCTCAAGCCGCGGCCGCCGGAGATGCCCGACGCTTTGCTGACGACGCCCGTGCCATGGTGCGCGACTTCTTCGCTGTGCCGATGGACGGCACAGAGAAGATTCGGGTGGGCATCGTCGGCGAAATTCTACTTAAGTACCATCCCGCCGCCAATCTCGGCATCGTGCAGGAGATCATTGATGAAGGCGCGGAACCGGTGCTCGGTGACCTGGCCGCATTCTTCCTCTACTGCCTCTATGACCACATCAATCAGGCCAAGGTCTTCGGCGGACCGCGCCTGAAAGCCATGGGAGCCTGGCTGATGATCCGCTGGTTTGAGCATCTCCGCGGCATCATGCGCAAAGCACTTGACGGAACACCAGTGGCAGGCGTGTCGACCCTCGCGGAAGACCTCGAGCGCATTGACGGACTTGTGTCCGCCGGTCAGGAAGCCGGCGAAGGGTGGCTCTTGACCGCCGAAATGGTGGAGTTTATTCACTCCGGAACGCCCAACGTCGTGTGTCTGCAGCCCTTTGGGTGCCTGCCCAACCACGTTACCGGGAAAGGCGTCATCCGGCGGCTCCGCGAAGAAAATCCCCTCGCCAATATCTGCGCCATCGACTTTGAAGCCGGCACCTCTAAAACCAATGTCTCCAACCGCCTGAAGCTTTTTCTCGCACAAGCAAGAGAAAACTTCGAGCGGGGAATTGCTGTTGACGAGCCGGTGCCGACGGCGCACCGCATCATCCCCATCACGCCGTCAGCCAATATTGCGGTTGATGCATCCGAGAGCCCCCATAAGGACCGCGGCGGCGGTCAGGCGGCCTGCTGACGCTCCGACTGCGTTCATTTGAATGCGGTTTAAAATCGGGTAGAGAGTGCCCTTGCGGACACTCCCTCCCACACCGCAGTGCTCAATCAGTGCTGAGCGTTCGGACGTGCCGTTCGGCATCCGGCGGTTTCCGAGTTAGTAGTAGAGGGGGACTCAGCGCATCGCGAGGAGGCTGTAGAGTCCGTGTTGTTTGAAGAAAGACAGCGGGAACGCGTCGCGCATGTGGCGTGCGTTGGCATTCCACCACGCTCCACGCCCGTTGTTGGCGGACTTCCACGCGCGAAAGTCATCCAAGCCGCGACGTTGAAGTTCTCGTTCGCGTGTTCTCGGTCGTTTCCATGCAATCCACACCAACTTACGAAGATGGCGTCGGATGTGTATGTCGAGCGCCGCGAATACGCCCTTGCGGTTGTCCAACCTGAAGTACTGCCGCCATCCGCGGAGGATCGCATTGAGCTCCCCAATCGTTCGAAAGAGTGACCCGCCGCGCGCCCTGTAGAAGACGGCACGAAGCTTATCCTTCAGCCGCTTGAAGCTTTTCGGGTGAACTAGCGGTTGTCCCGTCTTCCCCACGAAAGTGTAGCCAAGAAATTTCGCTCGTCGAGGGCGAAAGACGCCGCTCTTGTCGCGGTTAACCCGCAACTTGAGCGTCTCCTCAATGAACTTGATCGTGTTTGTCAACACGCGATTTCCTGCGCGCTCGGACGCAACGTATATGTTGCAGTCGTCGGCGTATCTACAAAACTTCAACCCCCGTTTCTCCAGATACTTGTCCAGTTCGTCGAGGACGATCAGGGACAGGATCGGGCTGAGGGGGGACCCCTGCGGCGTTCCTTCGTCTCGGGGAGTCACCAGCCCATCGGCCAGAATGCCCGTACGGAGGTAGCGCCGTATGAGACGGATGAGCATCTTGTCCCTGCAGTTCCGTTCCAGCACCGAAATCAGTCGATCGTGATTGACGGTGTCAAAGAATTTGGCAAGGTCCATTTCGACAATCCACGAGCATCCTTCCGCTATGTAGCGTTGCGTTTGCTCGATAGCCTGATGTGCACTGCGCCCCGGTCGAAATCCGTAACTGAATTCCGAGAATGTGGGATCGAAGTGCTCGACCAGCACCTGTGCGATGGCCTGTTGGATCAGACGATCCTGTACAGTGGGAATCCCCAGCATACGCGTGCCGCCGTCAGGTTTTGGAATGTCCACGCGCTTCACGGGCGAAGGAATGTACCTCCCTTCACGAATGTGAGCGCAAATGCTCGCCCAGTGGCGGCGAAAGTGTCCTTCGAGCTCGTCGACGGTCATTCCGTCTACGCCCGGAGCACCTTTGTTGACTCTCACACGCTTGCATGCCAAGAGCATGTTCTGCGCCGAGAGGACTTTCTCCAGTGAAATCACTGAACCTCCTGCTTTCGTCCAGTGCGTGGCCCCTCTTTTCAGCTTTTGTCGGCCTTTGGACTCACGTCCTCCCTCAGGCTTCCGGCCATCGGTTGGTGTGGGCTCTACTCTTCAAATTCGACTTGCGCTACTGCCGTCGCATCGGAGAGTTCCACGCTCTCTACTTACATAACTCAGATTCGGCCCTTCATGACGAATAATTCGCCTTACTACGGCCTCGGCTGACTTCCATACCGATATCCCTCAGCCTCTCGACCTCGGTAGCCTTGCGGCGTCGGCATAGATCTCCCCAGGTATCACACATGTGCTTCGCCCCCTACCTGCCGGATATACGTGCATCCCTTCCGTAACAGTTTCGGGTTAATCGATCGTCGCCGACTCTCCCGAGATACACGCCTCACATCCGATTCCTGTTCGTCAGGCTGGTGCTTTGTTATCGGCTTCCTCCATCGAAGTCGTTGCCTTCCCCGACTTGCCGAGTTGCTAGTCCTTCCCCTGTTCGGGCGGACAGCGGACTTTCACCGCATAGACACATGTGCGCTGCTGGGCGCACAACAAAAAACCGGCATCCCCAAGGAATGCCGGTTTCCTAACTCACAAAGGCTGAAGTCAGCGCTTGCAGCTGCTGGTGCAATTAGAACTTGTGAACGAGGCCAAGACCAAATTCACCCTTCTTGGTCTTCGTCTTGTCAACAGCTCCGCTCACAACGCCGGTAACCTTGAGAGTACCTTCGCTGTATGCCGCAAATGTGTAAACCATTGTACGCTTGCTGAACGGATAAGAATAAGCAGCAGAAAGACCCCAACGATCGAAGTCAGCCGTCTTCACAGCCTTATCCGCTGTGGCGTGGGTTGAGGTGACATCAGCACTCGTTTCACCGTCGACATAGTTAGCCTGAGCATAAACGGTGCCGCCAAGAACCGGAGCAGTCGCACCAAGTGTCAAAGCGTAACCTTCAAGACCTTCGCCATCAACAGCGGCAAATCCTGTCTGGTTTTCCTTGATGTCGGTAACACTGTAGCCGCCCATCTTGTTCTCGTTCTTGCCGTACTGAGCCATGCCGTAGACCTTGGCAACGCCGAAGTCATAGGAAGCGCCCCATGTCACGCCGAGAGAGTCTTCGGAATTCGCTGGAGTATTAGCCGCGTTCAAAACGGTATCCACGACGAGGCCCGTGCTGAAAGCGCCGAGCTCATACTTGGCACCAAGACCGGCATAACGGTCGTTGTTGCGTTCGTTGCCGGCAACTTCCTGGCCATTGCGGTTGAAGGAGTACTGAGCATAAACCTTGACGCCGGCGAAGGACGGCGTGACATAGGTCACGGTGTTGTCCATACGATCGCGGTCGGAGAGATTAAAGAGACTCTTGGCGCCGGCCGTATCGCCCCAGCCCGTGCCGAAGACGGTGTAGCCATAAACCACATTGTAGGAACCAACGCCGGCAGAGAGCGCGCCGACACGGCCCATAGAGAGGGTGCCGAAATCACCTGTCACGAAGAGATTGGCTTCACGGCCAAAGAGACGGCCGCCCTGCGACATCGTGCCGTCATCAGCAGCGAAGCCGTTTTCCAGAATAAAACCAACCTTAACGCCGTTGCCAAGATCTTCCGTACCCTTCAAGCCGAAACGGGAACCGGAATTCTGACCAGCCTGTTCTTTGAAGGTATTCACAGCATCAGCATCACCAACCTTCGAGTACTGATAGTTGAGACCAAGGTCAACGACGCCGTAAAGCGTAACGTCAGCGGCAGCGGCGCTACCAGCAAAAGCGCCCAGGACAGCCAGAGCAGCGAGTGTCTTTTTCATTTTCAGAGCCTTACTCAATATGTTTGAGTTATCCTGCTCTGCGGGGAGGGGCGGAGCAGGCTTGCGTTAGGCAGCCTGAAGTAAAACCGGCGGCCGCTCCGTCCAAAGAATGACCACCGGTGGCTTCTGACTGCTTAAGGAGCTTAGGCTTGCGCCTGAACTCAAACGGCATTCTTTCATTAACCCCCGCCACAGGGTTTTCACCTAACTCGCCTTTGTTTTTATTTGAATTTCAAAGTGTTATAGACAACTCGCCCCGCTTTACCGCTTCGCCAAATGTATCTTTAATACAACTAAATATTTGAATACGAGGTGAGTGCTACAACTGGATACGGCTCCATTCAGAGAGCAGCAAAATCACACTCATCAAAGCCTGAACTCCCGAATAACAGATCCCGAACTCGAGTAAGTGAGGTTAACGATCTGCGGTTTTGCTATGTCAGCCCCATAAAAATGAACAAATAAATTTTGAAAGGCTTCTTTTTTAAAATGTTATCTCTCATCTTAATTCGTATCTTTTTGTGCTTTAGTGATGTAAAAATCTAGCGACAAGTTTTATGCCATCAAGGAACCCAATGCCGAGGCTTTGTGCTGCATCTTCGCATATCAAACATCACGGGATCAGATCACCAAGAAATCCTAATGCTTGGTCCGCAAAAATGTCGTCTGCTTTGCAGCCGATTCCATCATCAATACCACTGCCAAATTTCCTCAGTACGCCCAAAGAGCCTTTTGTTTCAGCCTGGAAAAGACTTTGGTCAATGAGACAAGTTATCACCATGATTTCCCAGACGATCCAGCCCCTACCCCAGCTGCTGCCAAGATAAATGCAGCTTTGTGAAAGACCCGCGCTTGAGGTTCAGTCGGGTTTTTGCACAGCTGTGAAGGAAGCGGTGCTCCAGCAGCTGCCGCAGCAACACCGAGCAGTAACACTGGTCCCTTTGCTTCACCCATACCCCCCATACACACACAAGATGGCGTTGCTGGCCGACTGTATGCGGGTAGACGATGCACTCAGAAAACGCTCTCCAGCAAAAAATAATTTTCCCGTTCACACAGAGCAATGAAACGATCTTCATTCTTAATGAGGCACGAGAAAAAATACTGATCGCCAAAACAATTAGCAAATTGATATATTAAAATATCAACAGCATCTTGATTTAAGTCAATGCGTCCGCCTGTTTTATAAAGAAACTTTTAATGATCTTAATGTTTAAACCATTAAAAATAACCGCAAATTCAATAATAAAATTGATAAAATAAAATTCGATTTTATTTACAAACAGCACAGTTTAAACAGCATTAAGCATATGACGCAGAAACTATATATTTCTTAAGACAATAAGCATTCATTGCCTCAGAGATCAATTCTTGATTTCTTTATTTTAAATAAATAATCTCTTCGGTTAACTGGTCATTCTATAAATGAATACTTAATTTGCTGATCCTGCGAGCAGGCTTCTCATCGCCCTGGAGTATCACTCGAACCAACAGCTTCTAGATTCAGGATTAACCTGCCCCCATGCGTCGAGATATGAGTGATGCCTGTTCTACTGCGATTTCGCGAGCCCTGTGCACGAGCTCATCGCGGTAACGCAGTGTTGGAATTGAAACCGAAACGGCGCCGCAGGCGACATTCTCGCCGTCGAGTACTGGCACTGCGATGCAGCGGATCCCCTCATACTGCTCCTCGTCATCCTCCTCAACACCAGTGGAGCGGATCAAGGCGAACCGCTCTCGGAAAAGTTCTATTTTGGACTGAACCGTCTCACCCCCTTCTGCGGCGATCTGTGAAAGGAGTCGCTTACGCTCCTCTTCTTCGGAAAAAGCAAGGAAAATTCGGCCTGAAGCGCTGTTTATCATTGGGAACGTACTTCCGAGACGCACTTCTTGCCGCAGCGCGTGACTCGAAACCTGCTTGTCAATCACGAGCATCTCCGTGCCCGAAGGTACCGCGAGATTCACAGTCTCATCGATCTCAGTCAGAATACGTTCCAAATAAGGACGAGCTATCTTGAGGAGTCCGGTCTTTTCAACCACCTTGCTGCCGATCGAAAAAAGTTTATAGGAGAGCGAGTAGCGGCCGCGGCGCTTTTCCTGGACGACGAAACCCTTGTCAGCGAGCGTGAGCAGGAACCGATGCACACTCGTCTTAGGCAGCCCAATCTCTGTGGCTAGTTCGTTAAGTTCCCAAGAACTCTTTTTTGAGAGTGTGTCGAGCAAATCACAGACCTTTTCAACCGAACCGATCGTATAGTACTTCTTGCCTTCATCCATGGTGGAGCTTCCAGTTCCTGTATGTTGCAGCGCTCGGGAACAGAGCGCTGCTCTGCATTATTTACAAATAATTATGCCGCATCACGGAATGGTATCCTAGAGATGCGGCATAAAGAAAATCCTGCGGATCAGTGTCTCAAAGTTTCAGCCGCGATACGGCCGCATTCCCGAATGACACAGTAAGCATAGGCAAGGACAATGAAGGAGATGGGCAGCCCCACAATCGTGAACATGCCGCGCACAGAATCGACGCCCCCCGTGGCGACAAGCAGGTAGCCGATCACACCAAAACTTACGCCCCAGATAATCTTTAACCAGCGCGGCGCCTCGTCATCGACGGAAAGATTCTTCGTCGACAAAGTCGCCATGGTACCCGTAATCGAATCAGCCATTGTCGAGAAGGAAAAAAAGACGGCAATTATGAAGAAGGCTGCAAGAATCTTCGCGAAGGGCAGTGTCGAGAGAATCGTGAAGATCGTCACTTCAAGCCCCTTTTCGTTGACACTCTGCCAAACATCCATAATACCGGTGTACTGAAGCCATACAGTTGTGCCGCCCCAGATCGCGATCCAGACGATACAGAAGAGCGTAGGAGCGCCGATATTCATGAAAATGAATTCACGTACGGTGCGGCCTTTGCCAAGACGAGCGAGGAAAAGACCGATGATAGGTGCGTAGACAAAGAAGGAAGCCATGAACATAATGATCCATGACTTAGACCAAGTCTCGTTCCCAGCCATCGTTGGCAAAATCACGCTGTGTTCGAAGAATCGGTTGAAAAACACACCGAGAGACTCAGTGCCTGCATCAACAATAAAGCGCGTCGGACCAAGACAAAGCACATAAACCATTAGGCCGATGAAGACGATCGTGCAGAAGCTCGAGAGAACACGCATGCCCTTCTTGATGCCTGTGAGGCATGAGACAACATAAACGGTGACCATGATGGCCGCAATCGCGAAGACCGTGACCCCGTCAATCGGCAGACCGAAGAAAAAGTTCAGTCCCGAATTGATCTGCATAAGTCCGACGGCCATCGAACAAGCGAGCGCGCCCACGATGCAAAACAGACTCACCATTGGAACGACGGTTTTCACGACGCCGTAAACTGAACTCGAAAGGTAGGGTTCGAAGATTGAGGACACTGAAATCGTACGGCGCCGATTGTAGGCCATGAGCGCCACGCCCACGGCGCAGAGCGAATACATCGCATACTGGGCGATCGTCCAGTGCAGCATCGTCTGGGAAATTGCGAAAAGACCCGCCTCACGTGTGAAGGGCTGCGCTCCTGCAGCTGCAGGGGGTGCGGCCATGTGGAAGATCGGCTCGCCCATCGCCCAGAAGAGGATACCCGTGCCAATACCCCCCTTGAGACTCATCGAGAACCACTGCCACATCGTGTATTCAGGCTTCGCGCCTGCCCCGCCGATCACCACATCGCCCGCCTTGGAAAAAGCGAGGCCGAAAACCAGCAATACCAGGATAAGCGCGAAGAGCACAAGCCACCATCCGAAGTTGTCACTCACCCAATTGAGCCCAGCATCGAGGATTGAACCGAAGAGCTTTTGATTTGCGATTCCGAGCACGATCACCGCAATGCCAATCAGGTAGCTCGGCCAGAAAACACCTTTAGCAAGTTCGGTTTTTTTCTTGAAAACTGTCATGTTGTTACCCGTTTAGTTGTCCCATATTATGGGATTAAATTCCGCGTATTAGATATAAAACTGTATAAGTACTGAGTGGGGATAGAGCTCCTCACGGGCCAGTGTTTGGATCCGGCCGGCGTCGATGAATTGAGGGTTGAAAGGACAGCGTGGTCAGTTGAGCTCAGGCATTGGCGCGGGCTTATGGTCTCGCAAAGAGCGCCAGCGTTCGGCTTCACCGCTTGCGCGCCAGCGTTCAAACCTGTCAGTCTGCCCAAAGATATAGCTCGAGTAGCGCACGATGTACCAAAGGTAAAGCATCACGACGAAAGCCATCGGCAGCCCTATCAGAGTGAAGAGACTGCGGATCGCATCCTGTCCTCCAGAAATAATGAGCACATAGGAAATCATGGCGATCACAATGCCCCAGAGAGCCTTGATCAGCACCGGCGGTTCCTCGCCCACACTCGCATTTTTCGTTGAAAGCACGGCCATGGTGCCTGTGATCGCGTCGGCAAGCGTTGCGAAGGAGAAGAAGACTGCAAAAAGAAAAAAGGCACTCAGCATTCTGCCCTGTGGAAGCGTAGAGAGCAGCGCGAAGATCGTACTTTCCATGCCGCTTGCCTGAACATGCGCCCAGATATCGAAAGTTCCGCTCCATTGACACCATACTGCCATGCTCGCCCATGCACCTATCCAAAGGATGCAGAAAACAGAGGGCGCAAAGATATTCATCCAAACGAATTCACGAATGGTCCTACCCTTCCCAAGGCGCGCAAGGAACAGCCCAAGAATGGGAGCATAAACAAAGAAGGAGGCAGTGAACTGTACATCCCAATCACGCGACCAAGTTTCACCTGGCGCTAGCGTCGGCAGGATAAGCGAATGTTCAACAAAGTTGTTGAGATAGTCACCGAAAGCTGTGACTGAGAGATTCATGATGAACTGCGTAGGACCGACCGCCACAGCATAGATCATCAGAGAGGCGAAAATCGCCGTACAGATCTTTGAGAGTATATTGAGGCCGCGCTTGATACCAAGAAGCGCTGAAATGGTGTAGACAAAAGCTAGCATCGACACGATCACGAACCAAACCATCGGTGAGGGATCGATGATGTTGAGGAATCCGAGACCTGAACTGATCTGCATAATGCCCACTCCCATCGAGCAGGAGACGGCACCGGCAATGCAGCAAATGCAGGCAGTATGGGTAAAGTCCTTGATGATGAGGTACACGCGCGGACTCACAAACTCCTCAAGGAATGTAGTAATGCCTAGCGCACGGTGAAAGTTCCAAGCAAGGATGCCGACCACCACAGCGCAGAACGTGTAAAGCCCATATTGAACCAATGTCCAATGTGTAAAGGTTTGAGCCACGGCAAATATCGCAGCTTCACGCGTAAAAGGTCCAGCACTGGCTGCGGCAGGAGGCTTCGCCATGTGAAAGATCGGCTCGCCCATGGCCCAGAAGAGAATCCCCGTGCCGATGCAGCCGTTGAGTGCGATCGCAAACCAAGTACTGTAAGAAAAGTCAGGTTTTGCGTTCGTTCCGCCGAGGCGGAGATCGCCCACGCGAGTGAAGGTGAGGCCAATAACGATGAAGAGAATGCTGAGTCCGAAAAGCAGCAGGAACGCACCGAAGTTGTCCGAAAGAAAGGCGAGCAGCCACTCAAGACTGCTGGCGAGGCGCTCCGTCCCCGCTGCGCCAACAATGATGAAGCCGAGCGTAAAGGTGAGCGCTGGCAAAAGCGTACGAAAATTAATTTGCTTGGGGGAGAGAACTAAGGGCATCAGCATTACTCATCTGTACCGCATTGCGGAATGTAATTCTAAATATTTAGAGTTTAGATATTTAGTTCTAGTCTCGTACCTTAGGAATAACCCGCATTCCTTTGTACGCTAAAGCACTCTTTGGACATGAAAAAGCCGAATTTACCCCACCAAGAGAGCGAAGCTTCACAAGGCGTCCGAAACAACCCCCGTCAAGGTAAGGCGCATCGCCTTAAATAAATGCTGCGACGGAAAGCTCCATTGTTGCGCCTGCAGGCAGTGCCTTGACAAAGTATGTAAAGCGTGCAGGTTTATGTGTGCCAAAGAAGTGTGCGTATTCGTCATTGAAGACAGATATGTCAACAGCATCTGTGAGTGCAATGTCAACGCGAGCGATGCTTTCAAGATCACCCCCGCCTGCACGCACAATGGCAAGGAGATTAGCGAGAACCTGACGCGTCGAGGCGCAGGTTTCCTTCTCAAGCACTCCGGTCTTCGGATCGAGCGCGATCTGGCCCGAGGTGAGGATCATGCTGCCCGACTTGATGCCGTGCGAATACGAACCGAGTGCTTTGGGCGCATCAGGAGCATTGATAGTAGTGAATGACATGGTAAGAATTCCTTCCAATGACCGAAGAAGGTTTCAGACGCATAGCGCCCAGTCCCACTTCGGGAAAATTGATAAAACTTTTCGCCCAACGGTCTTGGAGATCGTGCGGGCAAATTCAAGAACGCCCCACCGAGGGACTTTTAAGACAACTCTCCGCACACGCAGGCATTGTCGACACGCTCCACGGTGTAAGTAAGATCCTGCCGTTTCAGGAACGCATGCAGTTAACCGCTTCGTTAAGGTTTGCCGGCTGCGCTTTTACGTCCCTAACAACAAATCCCTTGCCGATAAACCTGAAAGGTATGTCATCAACTGCGGCAGTCTCGACAAACGGCCAAAATTCGTGCTTGAGGAACCAAGGAGCAATCTGTCAATGAATGCGGAGCTTAGAACTCCCATCAGTCATCTTGCCCCTGGTGGGGATTGCTTCGAGTTTGACTTCTTCAAACCTCACCCTGAGCGTTGAAGCCTTCGTAGATCAATCGCACTGTGGCACCGAGCGTACAGATCGGTTCGGGCGGCAGCCATGAAGGTTTTTCATCATTTTGCATGTAGGACAGCTCCTCGCTTTCGATGCCGTTAGCCCATTCAGCGAGAAAGTGACCCATGGTGTAGACCTTGGCGATGCCTGCTCCCTCGCCGACACCAGCAAAGAAGACATTGCCGCGGCGACCGAAAACAGGCTTGGAATTCATCGTGAGATGAATCATGCCGCCCCAGACGTATTCGAAGTTAACGTGCGAATGATCAGGGAAGCGGTTATCAAAGGCCTTACGCAGCAATTTCTGCGAGTGTCGGATCTGCTCAGGTGAACACGTATAGTAAGTGCCGTAAAGCAAGCCGTTGCGGACGAAGAGACGGTTGTCTTTGGTGAAGCGAACCGTAGTACCCGCAGAGTTGGCAGCAGTAACTCCCCAGGGTTCGATGCCGCGGAAGTCCTCCATCTCTTCTGCCGACAGCTGGCGCGAAAGCGCACCGTACGAAATGATCGGACAGAAGCGGTGATCCGAGAGGCCAAGTTCCTGCAGGAAAGGACCGGTAGTGACAATCGCAGCGCGGCAGCGCACCTTCTTGCCGTTGAGCAAGATCACGACAGGGTTCGTCTCGCTACCGGCAATCTGCATCACCGGAGTTTTTTCAAAGATATGCACATTGGGCCCGAGCGTCGTAAAAAGGGCACGCACGACTTCAGCCGGATTGATGAGAACTGAACCAGGATTGAAGATCGCTCGGCTATAGTAGCCTGTGCCGAGCCGCTCGGCGAGCTGCCTGCGGTCAAAGTCGTCGTACTTCATGTTCATACGGTCGAGGATCTCTCGGTCATGGTCGAGAATCTTCCAAAAGCGCTTTTCGCGGGCAGCTAAATACTTGCCGTGTTCACTCCAGTCGACGTCGAGCTTGTTTGCCTTCACTGCCTCACGCATCTTGTTGATCGCGAAGACATTAAGGCGTACCGTCCATTTCTCGTCCTCGGGCGTAAGGACGTCATCACCGAACTTATGAGGCACATCGATCAGGAATCCAGCGTTTTTACCAGAATCATTCGATCCGATGCGGAGCGCCTCAAAAACAGCTATTTTCGCATTCGGATAGAGTTCCTTGAGCCGTGTTGCAGCTCCAAGACCACCATATCCGGCCCCCACAACAACGTAGTCGTACTCGTCAAGGATTTCGTCCTCGTGGTTGAACTGGTGGTTTTTATAGGTTGAGGTTTCTAGCCAGCCGCTCACGCCGAGTTCGGCGGGATAGATTTTCACGGATTGCATAACTATTTAATTCCGCATTATGGTATTAAATACCGTTTATTTTCGATAAAAAATAGAAGAGATCGTTCGACTGTCCTATACCGCCGCACTCCCTCCATTTTTCGAAGTGCAGACTTGATACGGATGTACATATTCTTTTCTCCGATACCAGGAGAGAAAATTATGTATCGACGCTCTTCAATAGTGGAAGAAACCGGCTCGGGCAGACAGGAGAACAGGATTGCAACCCGACCGTGATCCTCCCGAAGCATCTTTCAGAGGGGAAGATACTCGGGATTTGAGCCCTAATAAACCTCCCCTGCCAGAATTCAGGCTGTTCAATCAGGCCCAAAGATCACCGATTGTGTAGCCTTCAGTGAGCGGGTCCGTCGGGTCAAGCACTAGATTGCTATAACCATAGATCCATGACTGACCGCCGACTGTGGGAACAACTGCGTCGTATTCACCAACCTTCACCTTTTCGACGAGTTCGCCCGTATAGACGATGCCAAGCAGTCCTTCATGGCGGAACTTCTCGTTCAGTTTCAGTTCGCCCTTGGCATAAAGCGTGGCCATCTTTGCACATGTACCCGTGCCGCAGGGGCAGCGGTCAAGTGCACCGATCCAAGTAGAAGGATTATCAAAATCGACGTTCCCAGAAGCAACCGTTACTGCGTTCTTCCAGTCCGCATTTGGATTTGTCGTCGGTCCGGAAAGCTGCGAGATCGTGATTCCTACATCTGGATAGTCCGGATGATGAACAGGAAGCTGGTCCTGAGCAGCTCGCAGGATAAGAGAGGAAACACGGGTTATTTCACGTCCCATTTCGGGCTTGAGTTCAAGCCCCTTGAACTGACGCACATCGGCAATCACGTACCACATGCCACCCCAAGCCACATCTACTTTCACTTTACCGAGATGCGGAACATCTATTTCTTTGTCTACATAAGCAGCAAAAGCCGGAACATTCTTAAAAGTGACCTGAGTCACCTTGCCATTGTGGCACTCGGCCTTAATTCCGATCAGGCCGGCTGGTGCTTCGAGAATGAATTCCGTAACAGGTTCGACCATCGGAATAATGCCGGTCTCAAGGAGCACAGTTGCAACGGAGATCGTATTGCCGCCCGACATGAGCGGATACTCAACCTGCTCCATGATGATGTAGCCGGCAGCGGCTTTTGGATCTTTCGGCGGAACAAGAATATTGCAACAAAGGGGCGGGTAACCGCGCGGTTCGCGAAGAAGAAACTTGCGCAGAGCATCGTCGTGTTCACGCAGATAGACCATCTGCTCATAAACGCTGTTGCCCTTAAGGGGAGCCACGCCGCCCGTGACGACACGCATCGGCTCTCCCGAATGTGTCTCCACACAGTTGATGACACGCTTGAAGCTCATGAAATTCTCCTTGTAGCTGGAAGCTGTTTGTTTATAAATTCCGAATTACGGGACGTTGTTCCGCATTTCGTTAAATGAATAATACTTCCTCTACATCATTTTGTTTAACCGGATAAACTCCTACTCATAAAGAGTTAGTTTTAGCACTGTTCAACAACCGAGCGACATGCATGGTTAAGGCGATGCCAGCAGCCTTCTGCAGACTGCATCGAGATAATTCTTGCGTTATATGGAGGATCTGGACTCTGCATGTGCCCATGAAAACCAAACCACTTCACCAGCACCAAGTAGCGAAAACCCCCGCAGACCGAAATCTGCAGGGGTTCGTATAGGGAGCCTGGCGATGACCTACTTTCACTGGAAATACAACCAAC
>ERZ779880.1743-NODE-1743-length-17969-cov-9.035950_pt1 | contig 17969 bp, 22 predicted proteins | sample MGYA00511555_ERZ779880 | MGnify/ENA primary metagenome ERZ779880 (study PRJEB29588, sample SAMEA2145815) | human gut metagenome | biome: human gut; feature: human-associated habitat; material: faeces | place: Denmark | collected 2008/2010 ...
ACTATTGTTGCACAAAAATGGAGGGATGACAATGTACGGACTATGGAGCGGTTACCGAGGTTTTCCTCGGGAGCCTTTTTACATGCTTTTATGTAGTTAAGTAAAATCGAAAAGTTCTAAAAAAGTTCTATTTTTCTATTTTTTTATGCTTTTCAGAGCCTTTTTACGTTCTGAATCAGTATATGTATTCTTTAACATATCCATCATAGTAAACATTTGCTTACGTCCCTCATCATTGAGAACGTAGTAATCAGACATAAGTTCATGCAGCTTCGTCAATTCATCTCTGCCACAAAGAGAGAGTAATGGGAGCATCATGTTATTTGCGTAGCGTTTAATTTGGCTAGCATCCAAGAGTCCGTTCAAGTTGTCCGGAAATGCAGGGAGTTCCTCTCCTTGCTCAAAAGGGTTATCCTTGCAAATCAGTTTAATATCAATATCTAATACATTGGCGATTCTCAATGCGAAATCATATCGTACAGAAGAATCTCGCTGAATAATTGAATAAATCGTAGTTGGACTAATATCCGTTTGGCGACATAAATCACGTACGGTCATTCCTTTATCATCAAGTGCTTGTTTTAAATTTTTTCCATATCCCATAATGAGCACCTCCTATACGCAGTATTATACAACAAAAAGTTTTTGTACGCAATTAGTAATTTTTCTATTGACAAATTACGCAAATAGGATTAATATAAATAAAAAAGTACGAAATGCGTACAAAAGAAAGGAGGAGTATCCATGCTGAGTACAAACTATTTAATGACTGCAGAAGAAGTAGCAGAAAAATTGGATTGTTCCACAGGTCATGCGTATAAGTTAATTCGTTCCATGAATCAGGAATTGAAGAAGCAGGGTTTTTACGTAATCGCTGGGAAAATTCCAAGAGCGTTTGTGGAACAGAAATTCTTTGGAATGACATTGCAAGCACAGTAGAAAGAGAGGTGAGGTAAATGCCTGCATACAAAGATAACGTACACAACACATGGTATTGTATGTTTTACTTCGAGGACTGGACTGGTCAGAAGAAGAAAAAGAAAAAATGTGGATTTAAGACCAAGAAAGAAGCGTTGGAGTGGGAAAGTGAATTTAAGCTTACTGCAAATGCAAATATGGATATGAAAATGGTTGATTTCATAGAGATTTATTTCAGAGATAAGAACGGAGAATTAAAAGACCGTACAAAGAAGAATAAACGATATATGATTGAAAATCGTATTGTACCATATTTTGGAGATTGCAAGATGAATGAGATTACTGCATCGGATATTATTCAATGGCAGAATGAAATGTTGCAGATGAATTTCTCCGATTCCTATTTACGTATGCTTCAAAATCAAATGACAGCTTTGTTTACACATGCATCAAAGATTTACAACTTAAAGAATAACCCATGTAAAAAGGTTAAAAAGATGGGGCGTTCCGATAGTAGGAGCTTAACGTTTTGGACATTGGAAGAGTACGAGAAGTTCCTTGCTTCGCTTGATAAGGACTCAAGATACTACGTACTATTTGAAACACTGTTTTGGACTGGGATGCGTATAGGGGAACTGTTGGCACTTACCAAGGAAGATGTTGATTTGAGAAACAATCAAATCAATATTAACAAGACGTTTTATCGTACCGGTGGAAAAGATATTATCACATCGCCAAAAACAGAGCAGTCCATTCGTGTTGTAGAAATACCACAGTTTTTAGCAGATGAATTGAGAGAGTATTTGGAGCATGTATATGAATTACCAGATACAGAACGTATCTTTCCGGTTGGACAAGAAGCGGTTCAGCACAAGTTAAAATATCACGTGGAACAATCTGGTGTTGAGAGGATTAGAGTACATGACCTTAGACATTATCATGCATCCTATCTTATCAATCAAGGTGTAGAGCCACTTTTGATTAAGGATAGACTTGGACACAAGGATATCAAAATCACATTGAATACCTACGGACACTTATATCCAAATCAGCAGAAAAAGGTGGCGAATTTATTAGATGCAAACAGAACAAAAAAAGAGTCTTAATGGCGGCAACCATAAAGACTCATTGATAACGGAATAACTTCTGTCATCTTCTAACTAAAGATATTATAGCAGAGGTTATTCCATCTATCAATCATTAAATAAAGATTTATGGAAGGAGTAACATGGAAAACTTAAAAATTATCAATATGGCAGATGTGGAAACCAAGAAAGTAGAGTTTCTTTGGTATCCATATATTCCCTATGGGAAGCTGACAATTATACAAGGCGACCCAGGGGAAGGGAAAACAACAGCGGTGTTGCAGATAGCAGCACTTTTGACCAAAGGAGAGAAGCTTCCAGAGGATGATCAGGAACGTGAACCTGTGAACGTTATCTATCAGACTGCGGAAGATGGGCTTGCAGATACGGTGAAGCCTAGATTGGAAGCTGCAGGAGCAGATTGTTCGAGGGTGCTTGTCATTGATGAATCAGAGCAAGGACTTAGCATGTCGGATTTACGCATTGAAGAGGCTATAAAACAGACGGGAGCAAAGCTAGTGATTCTTGACCCGATACAAGCATATCTTGGCTCTGGAGTGGATATGCACCGTGCAAATGAGATACGTCCAGTAATGAAACACTTAGGCGATATAGCCGAGAAATACAACTGTGCAATCATTCTTATCGGGCATATGAATAAAGCAAGTGGTAGCAAATCTACATACAGAGGACTTGGCTCTATCGACTTTCAAGCAACTGCAAGAAGTGTGTTGATTGTCGGTAGAGTAAAGGATGACCCTACTTGCAGAGTAATTGCACACGATAAAAGCAGTCTTGCACCGGAAGGACAGTCGATTGCCTTTCGATTAGACAAAGACAATGGGTTTATGTGGGAAGGGCCAATCGAACTGTCCATAGAGGAATTGCTTAGTGGAGAACCTAAGATAACGAAACTCAAAGCAGCCATAGATTTCTTGACGGATTTTCTGTCAGATGGTCCTAAGCCTAGTACAGAAATCTGCGAAGCTGCAGAGGCAGATGGTATCAAAAAACGCACGCTGTTTACTGCTAAAGAAAAATTGGAGATTTCAGCTACCAAGGTTGGCGATAAATGGTATTGGGGTTTTTGATATGAGTAGAGGGAAGATTGCAAGAGTGCAAGAATGCAAAGTATATATAACATTGCAATCTTGCAACCTTGCATTCTTGATTTTGGGAGGAACGTATGAAAGAGAAACAAATTCAGATATCACAAAAGCTTTTTATCACGCTCGTAAAATGTTTTGTGCTTGATATGGAAGTGGATTGTGAAGAGATAAAGAAAGAACTAAATAGGAAGTTGGATGCTGTGGCATTGCGACAGTTATACAGTACATATAAAACAGCTCCAACGGATGCGGAGAAAGAGGAAGCACGCCAAAAATATCTCGATGCAAAAGGAGTACCTACGAGCTTTCGATGGTAGAGAGATTTTCTCTTTGAGCGATATATAACAAGTACGTGACACGTACTTGTAAGTATAGCCAAGGAAGAAAGCGGATGGTGTGCGACGACAAAATCATTGACTTCGAGTAGCAGTGAGCTGGTAGTCGATAGTCAATGATTGCACAAGGGAAGGCTTCGCCTGGGAGTGTAACTCCCATTGAGAATGGGTAAGGCATCGCCAGGGCAACGCCCTACGAGATGCAGTCAAGGCGGCAGCTTTGTGCACTCCGCACAGGAGCGAAATACGACTTGATGTCCGTAGGATGTCAAGTCTGGTATTGAGCCATAACTGTCAGAGCCAGTTATGGACTCACCAAAATTACAGAACAGAGAGGAGGAATTAGATGCCAGCAAGTGCACAAACAGTATCTGTAAGTAGAGGAAAAACTGCAATAGAACATGACCTAAGAGAATATACGCCGAACAATGTTGACCCATCTATGTCGGTATACAACGCAGTTTTGATAAATGAACTTGGCGGAAAATCTCTTGCGGAATATACAAACGAATATATGAAACCGTATATTGAAGAATACAATGCCAAGCAACGTAGAAGTGATAGAATGAAGTCTTATGATTATGCAGCGGACTACATTGAAGAGCAAAATAATATGCAGAAATCGAGACAGAATTACACAGCCGGTCAGCTTGCATATGAGTATGTAATACAGTTTGGTGACCACCAAACTATGGATGTTAACGAAGTGATAAAAATGGCTAAGCTCCGTAAGGACGTGCTTGCGATGTTTGAGGAGTTCATTCAATCCTATCAATCATCCTATCCCCATATGAGAATCATTCTTGCTACAGTGCATATGGATGAGCCAAAGGGAACACCACATATGCACATCCTAGTTCAGCCGATTGGAGAGGGATATAGGCAAGGATTATCGCATCAGGTATCACTTACAAAGGCATTAGCTTGTGATGGCTTTGAGCGTTCAGAGAAAAAGGGAGACCGTCTATCTATGACAAGATGGCAGGATGATATCAAGGACAATATCATGGAACCGATTTTGAAACGTCATAAATATATCAGAGCTTATAAAGATGGAGAGAAACAACATTTGCCAGTGGCGTTATACAAACGAGCAATGGAAGAGAAGGATGCGATTGTAGAAGAGGCAAAAGTGGAAGCGGAGCAAATGGTAGAGAAAGCTCGTGAAGAGGTTGAAGAATTGGAAGAAGAAAAGGCTTATCTAATCAATGGTAATGGCAAAGACTCTGCGTATGATATGCCTTTTGAAGATTGGTCGATTGCAGATTTGAAGTGTGAAAAAGATTTTTTGATAAACGGAGACCCAGACTTTTCGGGTGATATATTCAGGGGTGTTTCAGAATTGGAAGAAAAGCATTCGGAATTAAGAGCTGATATAAAAGATTTGGAGCAAGCAAAGGAAGAAAAGACTGCAGAGGTAGCAAGTGTCGAAGATAAGTATTCAAAGATGTGGGATGAGTATGAGGCGTTAAGAGATGGGTACAAAGATAAGGATGGAAAACATATCTTGGGATATAATGAGTTGGTGCAGCGACATAAGGAGCTACTTCAAGATCCTGCAAGATTATTAGAGACAGAGGAAGGTCAGCAGGTTCTTGAAGAAGCGAAAGAGGAGATTGTAGAGACCGTGCAAAAGAACCTCATATCCAATATGCTTGGATTTATCAAAAGAGAGATTTTCGATACTTTAAAAGAATGGCTTGTTGAATCGATTTATGATGCCATAGATGAAATGATGCGGGGACATTACTTTAAGTTAAATGATAGTGATAAAAGAATATTAACCGGAGCAATAGACAGAACAGTTGACCGATTAGTTGATAAGTTGGACATTGGCTCTAAGATAGAGGAGAATGTTTGCGAGAATATGCCAAGTGAAAATCAGATAGAGCAAGAAGTACAAAGAATATACAGAGGGCGAGGAAGATAGAAATCCGAAAGGGTTTCTATTTTTTATAGTATCGTGTATAATAGGGGTATAAAAAGAACTGTTAAACAGTTCGACAAACTTGAATTTGTAGGTGTGAATGATGAAAACTTTATATATGATTGGTGGCACTATGGGAGTTGGAAAAACAACTGTGTGCCAACAGCTCAAACAGGATTTACCGAATAGCGTATTTCTTGACGGAGATTGGTGCTGGGATGCAAGTCCGTTCCAAGTAACCGACGAAACAAAAGCAATGGTGACGAATAATATTTGTTATTTACTCAATAATTTTCTGAAGTGTTCTGCATACGAGAATAGATTGCAAAATCTTCATCACCGCAATTCAGAGAGGAAATGAGATAGCCTGTCCTCGGAACAATCTGCCCGTTTTCATCACGGGTGGGCTTCATGGTAAACTCGTCATGCTCAAAGGTTAGGTACTGTTCAGCCGCCCCGTAGTCGGCATTTTTAGAGCTGATATGTTTGAACGTTGCCAACGGCTTCACCTACTTTCTGCAAGACTTCAAACTTCAAGGCGGCAAGCTCCGCTATGGCGGCGCGTACCTCATTGGAGAGTGTGTTATAGGGTGCGCCGTACTCGTTCAGACAGCGGGCAATCTGATTCAAGTTGCCGCCGATTTTCCCGTACTCGGCTGTGAGCTTCCCAACAGCAGAAAGCAGTTCATCATTGACCGGGGAAACGGTAATGACCGGGCGTATGCGTGACTTAATCAGTGCCTGCCGGATATATTCGGACTGGCTCATTTGGCAGAGCGTGACACGCTCGGAAAACTCGGCGTATTCTTCCTCGGTCAAGCGTGTCTTGATTACCCGGTGGCGGTGGGGTGTGTTATATCTTTTCATGGTCGTAGACCTCCTTTCTTTTTGTAATGCTTTGCCCTTTCACTAATAGGAGAAAAACAGGGGCATAAGCGGAAGTGTTTTTTGAAAAATCCGAAAAAATTTTCCGGGGATTTTTCAAAGCGGCGCAAGCCGCAAAAGGCGGGCTTGGGGTGGCAACCCCAACAAGATTCCCGCAGGACAAAATGAGCCGATAGGCGAAATTTGGTACTGTGGTAGAATCTTGCTCTAAGAAAACGGCGTAAACTTCCCCTTCTACTCCTTACTACGCAGAGAAATGAAGATATGGCAAAGTTTTGGGAAACTTTTTGAGAAAACTTTTCGACAAAGCTGGAAAATCAGCACGTTTTTTGGCACAAAAAAACAGGAAACCTTTTCTTGATTTCCTGTCATGGTATGTCGCTGTGGTGGGCGGCGGTTGTTCTGTTGTTATTCCCCGGAAGCAAACTTGTAGCCTATGCCTAAAACGGTCTTTATGTAGGTGGGCTTGCGGCTGTCCGGCTCTATCTTTTTCCGCAGGTTGTAAATCACGTTGGCAACACTTGAATGGCAAGTATCGCTTTCCATGTTCCAAACGGCTTCAAATATCTGTGTCCTTGTGAGGACAATGCCGGGATTGGAAGCAAGGAATACAAGGGCATTATATTCAAGACGTGTTAGATTGACTTCCTCCCCGTCTTGAAATACCCGGCGTTGGCTCTGCCTTATTTCCAATCCCGGAAAAGATAACACGGAAACGGGTGTAAGCTGCATGGGTTCAAGTCGCATATAATTAGATATTGCCGATATGATTTTGTCAATCGCTGTTTCCTCTTGTTCGTTAAGTGTCAGTAGTAGTAATTTTCCCATGTTCATTACCCCTTTTATCCGTTGAATTTAAACTATATTTTTCTGTCGTGTTTTTTGACAGTAAGCAACAAATATATATCATAGAGAGCGTAATGTCAATTTAATGTCATTAAGAGAATAGGTGGTCTGTCTAATTATTATCATTTTGTTCATTTGCGCCTACGCTGCGTTTGGCATTTTGGCAATTCAATATATTGTAAATTTATCTATATCAGCGGGCTAACCTCATTTTCACAAAATAAGCTAAGTTTGTGAAGTGCTCTTGTGCAGGCAACATATAAGAGGTTTTTATCATCTTCATCATGGTAGTTTTGGCTGTCTGCATCACAAATTAAGACAGCATCAAATTCTAATCCCTTTGACATATATACTGGTAAGATAAACACGCCTTGTAAATCTGATACGCTCCCATTTTTGATTAACTGAATATCAAGTTTGTGTTTAATTTTATTAAATAGATAGATTGAATTTTTTTCGGTTTTACAAATTAAGCATATCGACTGAAACCCTTTCTCCTGGCATAGATTTATTTCCTTAACAATTTCATCAATGAAGATTTCGGAATTATCAGCAATATATACTTTTGGGCTATCGCCATTCCGATTAAAACTTTTTATCTGTGAACTTTTTTCAATGAACTTTAAACTAAAATTTAAAATTTCATTCGTACAACGGAAACTTTTATCCAACATAATAAGAGAAGATTTTTTCTTGTTCAATATTTTTTGAATTTGTTCGTAGAAAGAAATATCTTCTTTTTTGGCAAGAGTCTGTTTCATATCTCCTAAAATAGTAAATTTGGCATTAGAAAATAGCAAATTAAATATTTCATATTGGAGAGGGTAGTAGTCCTGTGCTTCATCAATGACTACCTGCTTAATATTTTTATATTTATTTGTTCCGTATATTTTTAAATACAAATAAGCGATTGCTATTGCGTCATCATAATACAATCTGTCTGCTTCCAAATTTTCCCTAGTATATTCCCATATACTTTTTATGCCTTGTGACAGATTGCTATTTTGCAGCAGGCTATAAAAATAGGCTTCATTGCTAAATAATATTTTATATAATTCAACAATGTCAATTTTTATAAATTTCTGTATTTCCTGCTTGATTAGATTTTTTTCTTCTTTATGCCCCCGCCCTTTTCCTGTTCCAAATATTTGTTCTAAAATATAATCTTCTAATTGTTCTAATTTTATGCCTAATGGTGTTTCTGTTCTTCCTAATATTTTATCTTTTAGAATTTGCCTGCTTACAACGCATTTTCCCTCATAATAAACATCTTCAAATTCTATCCACTGGCGGGGTATATCAATGAGAAATTGGTCTAAAATTTCCCTAAAAAAACTTGACGTTTTAAATTCTATACTATTTCTTGAAATTTCCTTGTATTTTGAATTGACAATCAAGTTTTCTAAAAAATCATTTCTTGACTGAATTTTCCTGCCATTTAATAACTCACTAAGTATATCTTCAAACACGGAAGAAATAACATTATCTTCTCCCAATTCGGGCAATACATTTGAAATATATTGCTCAAATATAGAATTTGGGGAAATAATCATAATGTTATTTGCGGACAGCTTTGTTTGTAAACCTTGATACATAAGATAAGCAGCCCGGTGGAGAGCAATAGAGGTTTTTCCACTTCCCGCTACACCCTGTACCATTAGCAGGTCATTTTCCATATCTCTAATAACCACGTCCTGTTCATGCTGAATTGTTTCAACAATAGCTTTCATTTTAGCAGTAGTGTTTTGTGACAGTAATTGCCTTAAAAATTCATCAACAATCTGAACATCTGAATCAAAAAAATATTCCAGTATTCCGTTTTTTATTTCATATTGGCGTTTCAAATTGAGTTCACCTGTTACTCGTCCACATGGAGCGTCATAAAACGCTTCGCCTGTCATAAAACGATAGAAAACACTGGCAATCGGCGATCTCCAATCATAAACATACATCTCTTGATAGCTGTTTTTTCGTAGAGAAGAACGTCCAATGTATATTTTTTCAAATTCGTCCTCATCATCAAATTTAAAATCAATTCGGGCAAAATAGGGCGATTTTATCATCTTTTCTAACAGAAGTATTTTATGTTCTTCTTCTTCATAATCTATAATTTTGTCTGTAACAGGATTGATATATTGGCTTAATTCAACAAGTGCCTCGAAACCGTCTGATGTGTACAGTGATGTAATGCCGTGTTCTGTATTTTCACGCACATCTTTTTTGGCTTCGATAATTTCTGATTTCTTTTTGTCTGCCGCTTCTTTTGCCTGCTTTAATTGTTCCTCGGCTAAAGAGATTGTTTGTGCTAATCTTTTTTCTTCAAACGCTTTTTCTGTCTGATTATTCCCCATAATGATTATGACCTCCTTGAAAAATGAAAGAAAGTTTTACTGAAACATTGCTAGGCTAGTTTAGCATGTGTCAGCTTATATAAACAGTCTTGTATTTATAAAATTTGTATGGTATTATTATAGTGGGAAGAAGTATGTTAGATATTTGATTTCTGCAAGCATATCAATTCTAATACGGACGTGTAATTAAAACAATAAAAAAATTGGGACAAAGCAGTTATACCACTATGTCCCAATTTGCTATTACTCCATATCTTCAGCAGACAGAAACACAAGCCCGACAAATTCTTCCTCAATCAGTTTCTTCAACTTTTCCACTGTGCTCTATGCAGGCTCCCGTATCTCCATTCCAACCTATAATCTCTTTCTGTAAAAGCAAATCTTGTTCTGTGAAAAAATGAGTTGGATTCCGTAGTAGTCGGCATTGTGCGTAATGTGTATAACTGACTGTATCATGGAATTGTGGGTAACTCTGTTTGCAGGACGTGGGAAAGCTGCACTTTAGCTTTTCCATGTGCTGTGAATAGAGTTATCCATGATTCCATAGCCTGTTATGCACATTTCCACAATGTTTGTCTTTTGGTCGTTGGTTCGGAAAAGAAAAGCCCTGTATGTTATTATATACAGAGCCATTCTAATCTTTTTTTATCCACTACATAGAGCGTTTCCTTTCTGCAAAATTCATTTTACAGAGTGATACCCGCCTTTTTTGCAAAGTAGTCTTTTCTCCCGGTAAGCTCTGACTGTTTTTCCTTTGGAAGATTGTTGAATAAATCATCATAAAGAACATCAGCTAACTGCATTTCTCTCGCAAGCAAAAATACATTTAGACTAAGCCATTCCTCCCAAAGCCCCTCAAATAAGCTGTTACTGTCTGTATAGGTGTCAAGCTCCTCAAAGCCATGTGACGCTGTATAGCATTGCAGTTTAACAAAGCCATACCTACCAACATCAACCAACAAAATATCTTCGTCCTCTATTTCGTACAGTTCCTCAAACACATCAATCACTTTGCGACACTTTTCCCGTTCTTCCTCTGTGATATATACTGTTTTTTCCATGCTCAATTACCTCTATCCTTTCAAATTGTGGAATACTGTTTTCAGTTTTCTTCTACTTCTGAACCACATATTTGAAATGCCATATATGCCATTTTATACGGAATAGAGGTTGGCTGTCTGCATTTATCAGTGTGTTACTTTATGGCACATGAGCATTGTACTTAGAATTCAAACAAAAAGAACATACGAAGCAAACAACGATACTCAGAAAGTTAATTTACTGGATAGTATGGAGTGTTATAATTATTGGAAATATTCTGTTGATTCTGCATTACATAATGCAACTTTTTAATATGTAACAGCACCTGTAAAACATCTAATCAAATTCCAATTTGACAAAGGAGTGCTTGTATGAATGGGATTAAGAAGATGCTTTTAGGCATTGCTATTATGATGGCTGTAATTGTATTTCACATGTTTTGTGCGGATGGACTGGTAACCGATTTAATTGCAATTATCGGATTGATGTTGGTTATCATAGGATATAACACAAATGATAATGACAGCAAACAGAACGATTAGATTAGAATTTGTATGGGGGTATTATTATGTTAAAAAAGAAAATGATAAATTACATCTTTTTAGTGTTTTTCTTGGTGACTTTTTGTGTTGGATTTATAAATATCGTAAAAGCGGAAGAAAAAGCAACAAATGTAGTTACAAGTACAATTGAAGAAGCTACAGATGTAATTATTGTTGAAGGACAGATAGAAAAATCAATTGAATTAGGTACAAAAGATTACCAAAGAAGAGGAACATATATTTTAATAATTTCTTCGGTAGGACTTATACAAACTTTTGTAAATATAGGTAAAAGAGAGTGATAAATTCCAATTTGTCGAATAGATGGAATTCGATTTAGAGAAGTAGAAAGTTCTAAAAAAGTTCTAATTATTTTGAAGAATAGAATTATAGAAAATAAAAACGTCGAGAAAACACCGTAAAAACGCATATTTATCAAATGGAAACACGAGAATTATAATCCATTGACGGCGTGAAGGTGGACGTACAGTAGGTTCAGGACGTGTTGCTACAATCATCGAGTAAGCACGTTGACTTTGAGTCAAGCGAACGATTGAAATAATAAAATGTCTGGTGCAAGCTTGCTTGCATCCAGGCATTTTTTATTGAAAATACGGGCATTTGACGAATGTCCGTGTAGGGATTGTCACGAAGCGGCAAGACCGTATCGTGAGCGAAATCGAGGGCGGTGCTTATCAAATATTTAATGCCTTTTCGCGTTAAAAAAGCCAGTGAAATGACTCCACTGGCAACATTTTGGCAACATTTATTTTATTTCTTCTTTTTCTTATTCTCCCGATTTCGTTTCTCTAGTTCTTCTTTACGTTCTTTATCGGTATGTCGCATAGCAATCAAATTTTCGGAATCAATCACTTGTCTACGTCCTTCATCATCCAAAACAAAAAACTTGGTAAGTAATTCGTGGATGATAGGAGCGTCTTTATACTCAAACAATTCCAATTCAATTTTCATACGATTCTTAATATAACTATTTTTATTAGCAGTGTCTAAAACACCACTGTATGTATCCAACAATCCGGGTTCCACAATGCCACTATCATAAGGATTTTCTTTGCAAATGGTATTAACATCAATTCCTAATACACTAGCAAGGCGAATCGCATGGTCGTAACGTACGGAAGTATCTCTTCGAATAATGGTGTAGAGAGATTGGCGGCTGATGCCAGCACGTCTGGCACATTCAGCTACCGTCCATCCTTTATTTTCAATTGCATCTTTTAAATTTAATCCATAACCCATTCGGTTTCATCCTCCTTAAAAGAACACTGTGACATTATTACAAACCTCATTGTATCATATAAAATAAAATTATGCAATGAAAACAAATGTTGACAATGTGAAACATTCATGATAATATTCATATAAAATAAAAGTATTCAGTGAATACAGAAAGGAGAGCGAATCATGAGTGAATTAAAAAACTATATGATGGATGCGGATGATGTGGCAAAGGCTTTGTCGGTTTCCAAAGGACAGGCTTACAAAACAATTCGTATCTTAAATGAAGAGTTGAAAGCGCAGGGGTACTTCGTTGTGCAGGGAAAAGTACCAAAGGCATACTGGGAAACAAAGTTTTATGGTTTCCATTCGTAGAAAGGAGAGGACAAAATGGCAATTTACAAAGATGATAAGACATGGACGGTGCAATGTCGCATTAAAAACCGGGATGGTACAACAAAGCAACATAAGAAACGAGGATTTCTTACAAAGAAAGAGGCAAAAGAATATGAAAGTAAAATAACATCAAAGATTTCGAAATGTCATATGAAGTTGATTGAATTTTACGAAATATATCTGACAGATAAGAAGAACGAGTTAAAATATCGGACAATTTTAACAAAGCGTCAGATGATAGAAACACATATTTTGCCTTACTTTGGAGAGTTGCCGTTGGATGAGATAACGGCGCAGGATATTCAAAATTGGCAGAATGAAATGTATGAAAAGGATTATGAGCCGACATATCTGCGGAGTATTGCAAATCAGCTTTCAGGAATGTTGAATCATGCCTGCAATATATACGAAATGCCAACAAGTCCCTATCGGAAAGTTAAGAAAATGGGAAAATCAGATGCGAATCGTATTGACTTTTGGACATTTGAGGAATATCAGCGTTTTATCAGAGCGATGAAAGACGATCCAGTGTATTTTCCTTTGTTTGAAACATTATATTATACCGGAATGCGAGAAGGTGAATTGCTAGCGTTAAGTAAGGATATGATTGATTTGGCGAATAATGTAATTCACATTCGTAAGACATTTTATCGCAGGTACAAGGTTGACCATATTACGGAACCCAAAACGGAGAATTCCATTCGTGATATTGTGATACCACAGTTTTTGGCAGACGAGTTGAAAGAATATTTATCGCATTGTTATGAATTGGAAGATGGCGAGCGAATATTTAAAATGACAGCGGAGGCAGTTCAGCACAAGATGAAAAATGCGATAAAGAGACTTGGATTGAAAATGATTCGAGTACATAGTCTGCGACACAGTCATGTGGCATTTCTTATCAATCGAGGTGTTCAGCCGTTGGAAATCAAGGAAAGACTGGGGCATAGAGATATTAAAGTGACACTAAATACTTATGGACATTTATATCCTAATGCGCAGAAAAAGGTGGCAGATTTGTTGGATATGGAGTATAAAAAAGCTCCTACCAATACCAATGATTAGCAGGAGCAAAGCTGATAAATGAGATAATACTCAAGTATCAACCCGGACAAGTTGATTATACCAAGTATTATCTCATTCAGCAAACATTATTTGAGGAAGTGAGACAATATGAATCAAGAAATAGAATTAAAAATAATCGAGATGTCAGAGGTGGAATCTAAGGAGATTTCATGGCTATGGTATCCTTTTATTCCTTATGGAAAACTTACTATCATCCAAGGAGACCCGGGAGATGGTAAAACAACGCTTGTATTGAACATTGCTGCAGCACTCTCAAAAGGAGAGGGATTGGATAATGATATGAAGCCTGCAGACCCACTTCATATTATTTATCAGACTGCCGAGGATGGTCTGGCCGATACAGTGAAACCAAGACTTGAAAAAGCAGAAGCGAATTGCGGTAATATATTCGTTATCGATGAAACGGATGCTTCATTAAGTATGTTGGATGAACGTATTGAAAAGGCCATTGTGGAGAAGAAAGCGAAACTATTGATTCTCAATCCAATACAAGCATATCTCGGCGGTAAGATGGATATGAACCGGGCAAATGAAGCGAGGGACATGACAAAACATCTTGGACAAGTGGCGGAGCGAACGGGATGTGCTATTGTACTCATTGGACACATGAATAAGAACTCCGGTGGAAAAGTTGCTTATCGTGGGATGGGTTCCATTGATTTTTTTGCTGTGGCGCGAAGTGTGCTACTGGTAGGGAGAGTAAAAGGACAGGAGAACCGCAGAGCAATGGTGCAGATTAAAAACAATCTGGCAGAGCGAGGACATGGCAAATCGTTTGTGCTGTCGGATGGTGTTTTTTGTTGGCAAGGTAACTATGATATCACGGAAGATGAACTGGTGGGCGGGTTTGTTCCAAAATCATCCAAGCAGGAGGAAGCCAAAGAAATGCTTCTTAGTTTCAGTAATATCAATAGAGAGGTGTCGGCATCAGATATTCGGGAAAAGGCACAGGAAAAGGCACAGGAAAAGGGGATCTCCTGGAGAACTATGGAGTTAGTAAAGAAAGAACTTGGAATTCAATCTAAGAAGATAAATAACGCGTGGTATTGGATTCTGGATAGCAAATATTTTTAAATACGAAGGCAACAACGCAACAAGACAAGTCATAGGAAAATACGGTCTTGGTTATGTATTTCAACACCGTAAATGACTGGCACCCACATTGTTGCGTTGTTGTGTTTTGTGTTCTGATATAGTGAAGGAGCAAAGAGATATGGAGAAACAAAAAAGTGTAACGATTAAAGAGACTTTGTTTATGGATTTGGTAAAATACTTTTTAGTAAATGTCCGAGAGGATGAGGATAGGATACGATTGGAATTGCAGAAAAAACTGGATGTTCTGGTAAAGAGGGAACTATATACGAAATATAAAACGGCAAAGAGTGCGACGGAAAGAGAAGCAGCAAGACAAGAATATTTGGAGAAGGTGGGAATGCCAAAAGATTTTCGTTGGTAGTTCATTGGTGATTATAACAACAAGCTCGTGACACGAGTTTGTTATGATGACAGGTACAAAAAATATTGGTTAGGGTTCAAGGGATGTCCCTTGCAAGAGCATCAACAGGAGAGTTTTTTGGTTGATGTGCATGGGTGTGGACACATCATGCGTATCTTGCGGGGCTTGAATGAGAAGGGAAAATGTATATTTTATGGTCATCAGATGTGCATCAAAAATGGGAGAAAAGGGCTGGAAATTGGGCGAAAATGGTACGTTTGGACAAAATGTCCAGACGTAATGAGGGGTGGACAGGGAAAAAAGTTTACGTTTGGACAAAATGTCCAAACAAGAAATGGGAAGAATATGGTATAAAGAATTATTAATTAGAATGATTATTGGTTTACAGTGAATGCTGGTATTAATTTTTCAGAAGGATAAAGATACTTGAACTTGATATGAATTGGTGGCAATTTTTATTTGGCATAATGCGAGTAAATATTGGAATGCATAGGCATAATAGTATAGGTTGCTTTTTTTGATAAGAAAAAAATATATTAAAATTGACAAAACAGGATAAATAAAATATAATAGCTATAGCAAACTTATGGTGACATAAGGACGCAAAGCAAGATATCTTAGTTAGTAAGACGGATCAGCTGCAACAGAAATGCTGCAGCTTTTTTGTTGGAAAAAACGGAGGGAAAGAAAGAGAATGAAGAAAATTGTAGATAATATGGCAAACAAGAATGTGAAGGGAGTTGTAAATGCGTGGAAATAAAAGTTAGAAAAATAGTTGCGCTTATCCTATGTATTTGCATATGTGTTACGTCGATTAGTGCGGATGCAAAAACAAAAAAGGTAACAGGAAAAGATGGGAAATACATTACATGGAACTATGATAAGGATACAAAGACTCTAACATTTTCGGGTAAAGGGGTGATTTCTGATTTTATACTAGACGGACATGCTCCAGAACCTGAATGGTATGTATGGAATAAGGAAACAGAGCGGATAGTGATAGAAGAAGGAATAACTGTGATAGGTGAGGGTGCATTTTCTGATTTTGTTTCGGTCAGGGATGTTCACTTACCAGAAACATTAATAAAAATAAGTGGAGATGCGTTTAATGAAAATATGCAGCTTAAAAGTATAAATTTTCCAGAGAATCTTATGAACATTAGTTCATATGCATTCTCAGGATGCGAGAAAATGGAGTTGCCTATGTTTCCTAGTAAACTGAAAACAATAGGAGAATATGCATTTTGCGGTTGTAACAAGATTAAAACTTTTTCTTTTTCTAAGAATACAAAAAAAGTAACAAAAGGAATTCTTAGTGAATGTAAGCTGCTTAGTAAAATAAATATGTCTAAAAATACAGAAGTTATCTCTGAATATGCATTTTCTTATTGTCCTCAAATTAAGAAAATTAAGCTTCCTAAAAATGTTAGGACGGTAACAATGTCAGCATTTATAGGGACTAGTTTAAAGAAAATTATGCTTCCGTCAAAAGTTCAGGTGATAAAAAATGGTAGTCATGGGAATAAAGGATTAGGAAATGGATATGAAGTAAAAAAACTTCGTATCATAGAAATCCACACAAAAAAACTAAAAAAGATTGAAAAAAATTCCTTTGGAGGATTATCACGCAAAGCTGTAATTAAGGTACCAAAAACCGAGAAAAAGCAATATACCAAGATGTTACGAAAGAGTGGTTTAAGTAAGAAAATAAAGATTAAGTCTTTATAGTGAATGGCAACATTTTGGCAACATTTATTTGAAAAAAATCATAAAAACAATAAAATATTGAAAAAATCAACAAATGAAGGAACCAAAAACAACTAAAAACAGTACAGTTTAAAATCACGGAAAACGCGAAGGTGGACGTACAGTAGGTTCAGGCCGTGTTGCTACAATCATCGAGTAATTTGCGTGAAAGCAATGAGATAAGCGCCGCATAGGCGATAACAATAGGGACTTCAAGCCTTGCTTGGAAGTCCCTATTTTGTCGTCTTTGCGGGCATTTAACGAATGCCCGCGACGAGATGGAGCGTGAGCGGAATCGAGGGGCGCTTATCTTACTTTTGCTGGCTTTATTTATTAAAAAAAGCCAGTGAAATGACTCCACTGTTATGGACTAATCGATTGTTCTTTTGCACTTGAGAAATATGATGAGTATGCAAAATCATTTAATGGTTCAGCGAATTTTGATGTAGTAGAGGATAATGACAGTGCATTGATACTTACGGATGATAGTGTTGTTAAAGATTTTTGGAACAAGGAGCAACACAAAGAGACTGTATTTGGTAAGAATTCAAGAGTAATAAAAAGAGGAGCGGTATGGCCAGATAAAAAAGAATCTGGACTCAAAGGAATGGTTGACCATCCACAGTTTCATGGTTATTTCAAAAAAGATTATATCAATGCTTATATACAGCTAACAAAGGTGGCATCGAAACTATATAGTAATACAAAGTATATAAAGAAAAAGAAAAGTAGTAAAAGAACAATTTATGAAAAAGCGGCATTTACAGCAATAAAAAAGAATAAGCTAAGTGGAAAAGAAAACATTTCTGCTTTTGTATATGGAATGGCGTTACATACAGCTGCTGATATATTTTCTCATAGTGCAGCAGGGGTAAAGGGACAGGATAGAAAAAAATTAAAGAAAATTGTAGATAATATGGCAAATAAGAATGTGAAAGGAGTTGTGAATGCATGGAAATAAAAGTTAGAAAAATAGTTGCGCTTATCCTATGTATTTGCATATGTGT
>ERZ779880.1747-NODE-1747-length-17950-cov-9.018050_pt1 | contig 17950 bp, 20 predicted proteins | sample MGYA00511555_ERZ779880 | MGnify/ENA primary metagenome ERZ779880 (study PRJEB29588, sample SAMEA2145815) | human gut metagenome | biome: human gut; feature: human-associated habitat; material: faeces | place: Denmark | collected 2008/2010 ...
CGACGGCATGGGTATCGTCCATCACTCGAACTACATCCGTTGGTTCGAGGAGGCCCGCGTCGATCTGCTCGAGCAGCTCGGCTTCGGCTACGACCGCATCGAGGCCGCAGGCTACAGCGGCCCCGTCCTCGAGGTCTCCTGCCAGTATAAGACCATGTCCAAATTCGGTGAAACGGTCAGCATTCAAGCCGCGATCACCCAGTACAACGGCGTGCGCATGACGCTGCACTACGACGTTTTCGACAAGGCGACCGGCGAGGTGCGCTGCACCGGCGACAGCCGCCACTGCTTCATCAATTCCGACGGCCATCCGGCGATCCTGCGCCGCTGCTGGCCGGAATTCGACGCCGCGCTCGCGTCCCACGTTACCGCTGAAAAATAAAGACAAACAAAAAAACGGCTCCGCCAGAGGTGTTTCCCCTCGGCAGAGCCGGTTTTCTCTATCTCTGTTTACTTGACATAATACACCGCGACGACCTCGCCGTCCCTTACGGACGGATAGCAGACGCGGTATTCCGAGCCGGTGCTGACCGGTTCAGCGATCTGATGGTACGGCTCGCCGGCGTCGATCGCTACGCAGTCCGCAGCGGCCGGATAATCGCCTGTGATGCCGTCATTTTCCGCATCGGTATCGAACGTAAACGTGCCGTTTTTATATTCGGCCGTGCGGTCGATGGCATGCGCGCCGTCGATGGATACATACATCGTGCTGCCGTCCTGATGCAGGCCGGAATACTGCACCACGGCGTCGGACAAGGCGCTGGCCGTGGGCGGCGGTGTGCTGGAGGCAATTCTGCACCTCAGCGGCGCTCCGTACACTGGTGCGGCAAAACTGTAAATGAAAATCACTTAACACCATACAGGAGGAACGAGCAATGGAAACCTACGGACTGGAAAAGCTGGGACTGGTAAACGCCGGCGCTGTGTACCGCAATCTGACGCCGGCGCAGCTGGTAGAGCACGCGCTGCGCCGCGGCGAGGGCACCCTGTCCAACACCGGTGCGCTGGTGGTCAAGACCGGCAAGTACACCGGCCGCAGCGCCAACGACAAGTTCATTGTGGACACCCCCGCCGTCCATGACGATATTGCCTGGGGCAAGGTGAACCGCCCCTTCGAGAAGGCAAAATTTGACGCCATCCGCGCCAAGGTGCTGGCCTATCTTCAGGGTCGGGACGTGTTTATTTTCGATGGCTTTGCCGGTGCGGATCCCAAGTACACCAAGGCGTTCCGCATCGTCAACGAGCTGGCCAGCCAGAACCTGTTCATTCACCAGCTGCTGCGCCGTCCCACGGCGGAGCAGCTCAAGGATTTCCACGAGGACTACACCATCATCGCCGCCCCGGGCTTCAAGTGCGTGCCGGACATCGACGGTACCCGCTCCGAGGCCGCCATTCTGGTGGACTACGAGGCCCGCGAAGTGGTGATCTGCGGCACCCAGTACGCCGGTGAGATCAAGAAGTCCGTATTCTCCGTGATGAACTATGTGCTGCCCAAGCAGGGCGTGTTCCCCATGCACTGCTCCGCCAACATCGGAAAAAACGGCGACAGCGCCGTGTTTTTCGGCCTCAGCGGTACCGGAAAGACCACCCTGTCCGCCGACCCGCAGCGGATGCTCATCGGCGACGATGAGCACGGCTGGGCCGACGATTCCGTGTTCAACTTCGAGGGCGGCTGCTACGCCAAGTGCATCAACCTCAGCCCCGAGGGTGAGCCGGAGATCTACAACGCCATCAGGTTCGGCGCACTGGTGGAAAACGTGGTGATGGACCCCGACACAAGGGAGTTCGATTTTGACGACGCTTCTCTGGCGGTGAACAGCCGCGTGGGCTACCCTGTGGAGTATATCCCCAACGCGGAGCTGTCCGGCATGAGCCCCAGCGTGCCCAAGACCGTCATCTTCCTGACGGCGGACGCCTACGGCGTGCTGCCTCCCATCAGCAAGCTGAACAGGGATCAGGCCATGTACTACTTCGTATCCGGCTTCACCTCCAAGGTGGCGGGCACGGAGATCGGCGTCACCGAGCCGGTGCCCACATTCTCTACCTGCTTCGGCGAGCCGTTCCTGCCGCTGGACCCCTCCGTGTACGCCGCCATGCTGGCGGAGAAGGTGGAGAAGGCAGGCGCCAGGGTGTATCTGGTGAACACCGGCTGGAACGGCACCGGCAAGCGAATGAAGCTCAGCTACACCCGCGCCATGGTGACGGCGGCCCTCACCGGCGACATCGAAAAGGGCGAATTCGTCACGGACCCCACCTTCGGCGTGCAGGTGCCCACCAGCATCGAGGGCGTGCCCTCGGAGCTGCTGATCCCCGCCAACACCTGGGAGGACAAGGCGGCTTACGAGGCCAGCTGCAGGAAGCTGGCGCAGAGCTTTGCAGAGAATTTCAAGAAGTACACCCACATGAGCGCGGCGGTGGTGGCCGCGGGCCCCAAGGCGTAAGGAAATGATCGAACTGAAGATACTGGTCGATGACATCGACTACAACAGCCTGACGGAGCTGCTGGTGCCGCTGCTGGCGGAGAAGCTGGAAAAGGACGGCAAGGGCGGCATTTTGGGCGGCGTGCTGTCGGGCAACCGGGGCATGGCGGTGAGCATGGCGCGGACGCTGCTGAACACCATGCCCCAGGCCAAGAAGGACGAGCTGGTGGTCCAGCTCATCAACAAGAATCGGGACAAGCTGCTGCAGAAGGGCAGGGCACTGGCGGCGAAAAACGGCGTCAGGCTTCAGCTGTGCGATGTGGCGGCGAAAAAGATATGAAAACATCCCCTCCGGCATTGCCGGAGGGGATGCTTTTGCAAAATTCGTTACTTTTTCAGGGCCTGGACGGCGGCGCGGAGGGCGTCCACGTTCTCCTGAGTGGTGGCCCAGCTGGCGCAGAAGCGCACGGCGGAGTGGGCGGCGTCCACACGCTCCCAGTACTCGTAGCCGAAGTCCTTGCCGAGCTCGGCCAGCTCCGCATCGGACATGATGGGATACTGCTGGTTGGTGGGGGAGTCAAAGAGGAAGGAGTAGCCGTTCTCCTCGAAAATGGCGTGTATCTTCTTGGCCATGACGTTGGCGTGGCGGGCGATCCTGAAGTACAGGTCATCGGTGAACAGAGCGTCGAACTGCACGCCCAGCAGACGGCCCTTGGCCAGCATGCCGCCCCGCTGCTTCATCATAAAGCGGAAGTCCCGCTTCAGCGCATCGTTCATAATGACCACGGCTTCGCCGAACAGAGCGCCCACCTTGTTGCCGCCGATGTAGAACACATCGCACAGCCGCGCCAGCTCCGGCAGGGTCAGGTCGCAATCGTCGCAGGTGAGGCCGTAGCCCATCCGCGCACCGTCGATAAAGAGGGGCAGGCCGCACTTCCGGCACACCTCGTACAGCGCCGTCAGCTCCGCCTTGGAGTACATGGTGCCGCCCTCGGTGGGGAAGGAGATATACACCATGCCGGGCATGACCATGTGCTCATAGTCGGGGCTGAAGTGATGCCAATTGTAATAGTCCTCCACCTGCTGGGCAGTGATCTTGCCGTTGTTGGTGGGCAGGGCCAGCACCTTGTGGCCGGAGGACTCGATGGCGCCGGTCTCGTGGCAGTTGATGTGGCCGCTGGCGGCGGTGAGGACGCCCTGATAGGGCCGCAGAACGGAGGCGATCACCGTGGTGTTGGTCAGCGTACCGCCCACCAGGAAGTGAACGTCGGCGTCAGGGGCCTGGCAGGCTGCCTTGATCTTTTCCCGTGCGGCGGCGCAGTACTCATCCTCGCCGTAGCCCACGGTCTGGACCATGTTGGTCTCGTTGAGCTTTGCCATCAGGGCGGGGTGCGCGCCCTCCAGATAATCGCTGTTGAAGTAGATCATCTCATTTTGCTCCTTTTTCCGGGCGGCGGAACCTGCGGGGACGCCGCACCATCTTATCATGTGTGATATCTATTTTAACGTAACTTGGCGGGGAAGTAAAGACAAACTATTAAGTGACAAACTGTTAAATTTGGTTACAGGTTGAAAATACAACTTGCATTGATATGCGAAACCTGCTACAATGCTTGCAAAGCAAGGAGGCTTGTTACATGAACGAAAGACCTAACAGACGCCGCGAGGAGCGAGGCTCCCGTGTGCGCGACGAGCGGTCCCAGAACCGCCCCGCCGACTACGGCGACAGACCCAGACGGAGCAGCCAGAAGCATAAAGGCGGCAAGGTGCTGTACTACGGTGTGCTGGCCATTCTGCTGGGTGTACTGGTGTTCTCCTCGGTGAAGATCATCAGCTATATGATGGAGAAAAAGGAAAGCGAAAAGAGCCAGCAGGATCTAATCGATCAGGTGGTGACACCGGTCACGCCTTCCAATGACAACACCGACGGCAACACCGACAGCAGCACCGGCAGCGAGCCCGACTACATCTCCGTGGACTTCGCCGCGCTGCAGGCCAAGTATCCTGACGTGGTGGGCTGGATCTACGGCGCCAACACCGGCATCAACTACCCCATCGTCCAGACGGCGGAGGAGGGCGGCGAGTACTACCTGTACCGCGATATCGACGGCTCCAGCAACAAGAACGGTACCATCTTCCTGGATTGGCGCTGCAATTCCGACTTTACCACCCAGAACAACCTGCTGTACGGGCACAATATGAAGTCCGGCCGCATGTTCGCCGCCATCACCAAGTACAAAGATCAGAGCTTCTACGACGCGCACCCCTACCTGTACCTGTATACGCCCAATCAGCTGTACAGGGTGAACCTGTTCGCCGGCATGGTGACGCCCCATGACTCTGACGTGTACGCCTATGAGCTGTCCTCGGACTACATCAAGCAGTGCATCAGCAGCTCCACGTTTACGTCCACCACCGGTACGCCCACAGGCAATATCCTGACGCTGTCCACCTGCGACTACGTGTACGACAACGCCCGCTATGTGGTGATGGGAGAGATGGTCCCCATCGACTGGCCCTCCTGAACCGGAAAATGACTGAAAAATATCCCTTTCCTGCGGGAAAGGGATATTTTTTGCGCAGAAAGCGCCCTCCGGCCCCGCCGGAGGGCGCGGGGCCGTTACAGCTCGGTCTCAAAAATGCGGGCTGCTGCGGCGGCCAGATAGGCGCAGTCCTGCGCGCCCATGGTCTCCCAGGAGGAGTGCATGGCCAGCTGGGCAAGGCCGATGTCCACGGTGCTCACCGGTACCAGCGTGCCGGCGATGCTGCCCAGGGTGGAGCCGCCGGGCAGGTCGGAGCGGTTGGCCATCAGCTGCACCGGTACGCCTGCCTCAGCGCAGGCGGCGCGGAACACGGCACAGGAGCGGCCATCCGTGGCGTAGCGCTGGTTGGCGTTGAATTTGATGACCACGCCGCCGTTCATGCGGGGGCAGTTGCCTCGGTCGGCGTATTCGGGGTGATCGGGGTGGATGGCGTGGGCATTGTCGGCGGATACCAGAAAGCTGCGGGCCAGGGTGGTCTGGAAAGCCTCCTCGTCCTGGCCCAGGGCCAGACTGATGCGGCGCAGGGTGTCCCGCAGGAATGTGGAGGCCGCGCCCTGCTTGGTCTCGGAGCCGATCTCCTCGTTGTCGAACACGCACAGCACCGGGATGGCGGTGGTCTCATGGGCGGTCAGGAAGCCCTGGGTGCAGGCGAATACACAGGCCAGGTCGTCCAGCCGGGGGGCGGACAGGAACTCCCCTGCCGGGCCCCAGACGGTGCCGGGCTGGTTGTTGTACAGAAACAGGTCCCGGGCCACGATGTCCTCCGGCTGGCACCCGGCGGCGGCGGCAATCTCCCGGTCGAAGCTGCCCTTCTGCTCCCCGCCGGCGTACAGGGCCACCAGGTCCTGGGCAGGGTTATACTTGGTGCCGTTGTTGCCGTCCCGGTTCAGGTGGATGGCCACCCGGGGGATCAGGGCCATGTCCTTCTTCATATCCACCAGGCGCATATCCAGGCCGTTTTCCCGGCGGACCAGCACCCGGCCAGCCACGCTCAGGGGGCGGTCCAGCCAGCAGTCGTTGATCATGCCGCCGTAGCGCTCGGCGGACAGGCGGACAAACTCGCCGGCAAGCTCCGCATGGTCCCGCAGGCGGAAGCAGGGAGAGTCGGAGTGGCTGGCGGTCAGCACAAAGCCCGTGGGGCGGTCCTGGGGCACACGAAAGGCCATCAGCGAGGATCCGTTCTTGGTGACAAAATACTTCCCGCCGGGGGTCAGGCCGTCAGCTGGGTGTACCCCTCGGACAGCAGACGCTGGCGGAGATTCTCCACCGCGTGGAAGCAGTCGGGGCTTTTCTGAATGTATTGCAGCATGGATGAAATCATGATAATCCTCCCATTTTTTCGATAATGCGTATAAAAAGGGGCGTCCTCCGGCTGGAGGACGCCCCTTTTGGGGTCTGATCTTTCCGCAGTCAGCGGAACAGAAGCGTCAGAATCAGGATAAACACTCCGAATCCCACCAGGTAAGCCGCACAGCAGCGACGCCTTCATGGTTCCGAAGAAGAAAGCGTGCCGGTCCTGCTTGCTCAGGGAATTGTCAACCCAGGGGGGAGATTTCTTGGCTTCCTCCCGCTCCTCCGGCTGCTCCTCCCGCTGGTAAGCGCTGCCGGGCAGATTGCCGAACAGCGACGGGCGCTTCACCTGGGACATGTCCGCTATGGTGCGGCCGTCGTCGTCCTCCCAGTGTTTTTCCTTCCTGGCCATTACTTCTGGTCGTACAGGTGGCAGACCACGAAGTGGCCGGGCTCGATCTCGCGCTGCTCAGGCACCTCGGTCTTGCACTGCTCCATGCACTGGGCACAGCGGGTGTGGAACTTGCAGCCTGCGGGGGGATTGGCGGGGGAAGGAATGGAACCCTCCAGCACAATGCGGTTCATCTTGGCCGTGGGGTCCGGCACGGGGATGGCGGAGAACAGGGCCTTGGTGTAGGGGTGCAGAGGATTCTTGAAGATATCCTCAGTGGCGCCGTATTCCACCAGGTTGCCCAGGTACATGACGCCCACGGTGTCGGAGATGTGCTCCACCACGGACAGGTCGTGGGAGATGAACAGGTAGGTGAACTTGTACTGCTCCTGGAGCTCCTTCAGCAGGTTGATGATCTGGGCCTGGATGGACACGTCCAGAGCGGAAACGGGCTCATCGCAGACGATGAACTCGGGCTTCAGAGCCAGAGCGCGGGCGATGCAGATACGCTGGCGCTGGCCGCCGGAGAACTCGTGGGGATAGCGGTCCTTGTGGAAGGACTGCAGGCCGCAGTCGTCCATGACCTTGTCGATGTAGTCGTCGAACTCCTCCTTGGAGACCAGTCCGTGCTCACGGACGGCCTCGCCGATGATCTCGCCCACGGGCATACGGGGCTGCAGAGAGGAGAAGGGGTCCTGGAAGATGATCTGCATCTTGGTGCGCATGTCGCGCATCTCCTTGGCGTTGAGGTCATAGACCTCCTGGCCGTTGAACAGCACCTGGCCGTCGGTCTTTTCGCCGGACAGACGGAGGATGGTGCGGCCGGTGGTGGTCTTGCCGCAGCCGGACTCGCCCACCAGACCCATGGTGGTGCCGCGCTTGAGGTTGAAGGTGACGCCGTCCACGGCCTTCACGTAACCCACGGTCTTGTTGAGCATACCACCCTTGATGGGGAAGTATTTCTTCAGGTCCTTGACCTGGAGGATATACTGAGGATCGTACTGGACCTGCTCCTCAGCGGTCTTCTTGACATCAGCCATTCTGAGCGTCCTCCTTTCCGTAGTAACGGTAGCAGCTGACCATATGGGTGGGGGACAGCTGGATCATGTGAGGATACTCACCCTGGCAGCCTTCCACGCACATTTCGCAGCGATCCTTGAAATAGCAGTAGTTGGGCATGTTGATGGGGTTGGGGACCTTGCCGGGGATGGAATACAGCTTATCCACCTTCTTACCGACCATGGGCTTGGAGGCCATCAGGCCGATGGTGTAGGGGTGAGCGGGATTGGCGAAGATCTCCTGGGCGGTGCCCTTTTCCACCACGCGGCCAGCGTACATGACCACCACATAGTCCGCCATCTCGGCGATGACACCCAGGTCGTGGGTGATCAGCATGATGGAGGAGTTGATCTTATCCTTCAGGTTGCGCAGCAGGTCCAGAATCTGGGCCTGGATGGTCACGTCCAGCGCGGTGGTGGGCTCGTCGGCGATGATCAGGCGGGGATTGCAGGACAGGGCCATGGCGATCATGACACGCTGACGCATACCGCCGGACAACTCGTGGGGGTACATCTTATAGACACCCTCGCTGTTGGCGATGCCGGCCATCTCCAGCAGATGGATGGAGCGGGCCTTGATGTCCTCGGGGGTCTTGCCCTCACCGTCGTGCAGGGCAATGACCTCGTCCAGCTGGGCGCCGATGCGGAACACCGGGTTCAGGCTGGTCATGGGCTCCTGGAAAATCATGGACATGTAGTTGCCGCGGAGCTTCTGCATCTGCTCAATGGGGGTCTTGGTGATGTCGTAGGCCTTGCCATTGCCGAGATTCAGGCGAATCTCGCCCTCCACCACCTGGCCCTGGGGCCGCTGGAGCAGCTGCATGATGGACAGGCTGGTAACGGACTTGCCGCAGCCGGACTCGCCCACCACGCCCAGCGTGGTGCCGCGCTTGATTTTGAAGTTCACGCCGTCCACCGCATGGAGCTGGCTGTTTGCGCCGACTTTGAAGTATTTTTTGAGGTTCTTTGCCTCGATCAAAACCTTTTCTTCCATTGTCATTTCCTCCCGGCTCAGGTGTTGGACTGCGGCGGATCAAACCGGCAGCAGCGGATGAAGTGGCCCGGTGTGACCTCCCGCATCTTCTGGGCCTTTTTGCAGGCTGCAGTGGCATATTTGCAGCGGTCAGCAAAGCGGCAGCCCTCGATCTTCTGGGTGGGGTCAGCCATCATCCCCTCAATGGCCTCCAGACGCTTGGTGTTCTCATCCAGCTTGGGAATGGCGTTGAACAACCCCTGGGTGTAAGGGTGGCGCTGCGTGGTCTCAAAGATATCCTCTGCTGTGCCGTACTCGATGGCCTCACCGGCGTACATGACCATGACCTTTTCGCAAGTCTGGGCCACAACACCCAGATCGTGGGTGATGAGGATGATGGTCAGATTGTACTTGACCCGCATCTCCTTCAGCAGCTCGAGGATCTGGGCCTGAATGGTCACGTCCAGAGCCGTCGTCGGCTCGTCGCAGATCAAAATCTGGGGGTTGCAGGCCACGGCGATGGCGATGACGACGCGCTGGCGCATACCGCCCGAAAACTCATGGGGATACTGCTTGAAGCGGACCTCCGGGTCGGTGATGCCGACATCCCGCAGGTATTCCAGCGTCTTCTCCTTGGCCGCAGCGCCTTTGAGGCCCTGATGCAGCTCCACGGCTTCCATGATCTGGTCGCCGATGGTCTTCAGGGGGTTCAGGCTGGTCATGGGGTCCTGCATGATCATGGCGATCTCGTGGCCGCGCACCCGGAGCCAGTCCTTTTCCTTTTTCAGGTCGGACAGGCGGATGGGCTTTCCGTCGTCGGCACCGAAGTAGTCGATGGTGCCGCTGGAAATGGAGCCGTTGGCGTCCAGCAGGCCCATGAAGCTCTTGGTGAACACGCTCTTGCCCGAACCGGACTCGCCCACGATGGCGAGGACCTCGCCGTGGTAGATGTCCAGGTCGATGCCGCGGATGGCGTGGAGCGCTTTTCCACGCAGGTTGAATTGGATGTTCAAATCCTTGACTGAAAGGATCAGCTGATTCTTTTCCATCTTCTGTCCCTCCTTACTGCATGTGGTTCTTCGGGTCGGCAGCGTCCGAGAAGGCGTTGCCGATGAGGTAGAACGCGATGGTGACAAAGCTCAGGATGATGGTGGGGTAGAGCAGCTGATACCGCAGGCCCGCCTGCATCATGACCTTGCGGCCGTCGTTGATGAGGTTGCCCAGCGAGGGCGTCTCCACCGACAGGCCCAGACCGATGTAGGTGATGAACACCTCACTGCCGATGGCGGCGGGGATGGTCAGCGCCATGCGCAGCATGATGACCGACACCAGGTAGGGCAGCAGGTTGCGCAGCACGATGCGGGAGGTGGGGGTGCCGATGCAGCGGGAGGCGACGTTGTAGTCGCGGTCGCGGATGATCAGAATCTGGTTGCGGATGAAGCGCGCCATGGCGATCCAGCCCGTGAGCGACATGCCCAGGATCAGCGTCTGGATGCTGGGGGAAGCCACGTAGGAGATCAGAATCAGGATGATGGTGGAGGGGATGTTGTCGCAGATGTTGTACAGCTCGGTGAAGAAGAAGTCGAGCTGGCGGACATAGCCCCACAGCACACCCACGGTGATGCCCACCACGGCCTCGATCATGGCCACGAAGAAGGCGATGGTCAGGCTGGTGCGGGCACCGGCCCAGATGCGGGCCCACAGGTCCTGGCCGATGGCGTTGGAACCCCAGATGAAGCCCTGCTGGCCGGGGGCGATGTTGCGGTACTGGATTCCGGTGGCGGGGTCCACCTCACAGAGGTTGGGGTCCACCTGGCCGGGCAGATGGGGCTGCACGAAGGCAAAGGCCACCACAGCCACCAGCGCGATGAGGAGCGCCACGGCCATCTTGTTCTTGAAGAAGGCGCGGAACGTGCTGCCCCAGTAGCTGTAGTTGGAGTAGGCCGTTGCCTCGGCCTGCTCTTCGCTGAAGCCGGCAGGGGTGAACAGCTCGTCTTCCGGCAGGCTGGCCCAGACAGTGGGACCGTCCTTTTGCAGCTTGTTCAGGTCGTTTTCCAGCACAGCTGCCTTCTGGTCTTTCATGTGGAACAGCATTATCGGCCACCTTCTTTCTTGCCAAAGTTGATGCGGGGATCGATGAGCACCATGAGCAGATCGCCCAGGATGAGGCCGATGATGCCCACGCAGGCGTAGAGCAGCACGATGCCCTGCACCATGGTGTTGTCGTGCCGCTGCACACAGGTCACCAGCAGGCCGCCCATGCCGGGGATGCTGTACAGGCTCTCGATGTAGATGGAGCCGACGACGGTGTTCAGGAAGGCCGACGGGATGTACTGCACCAGCGGGACCATGGCGTTGCGGAAGATGTGGTGCAGCGCGATGTTGTTTTCGCTCACGCCCTTGGCCAGTGCCAGGCGGACGTAGTCCTTGTTGCTCTCATCCACCATGTAGCGGCGCAGCCACATGCCGTAGAAGGCCACGTTGCCCAGGCTCATGGAGCAGATGGGCAACACCCAGTATTTCCAGTTGGAGGCATCGAACAGCAGGCCGACGCCCAGCGCGGTGGTGCCGTACATCTGGATGTACAGATAATACACGGCGGCAGGCACGGCCTGGATGAGCACGATGATGGCCGTGCCGATCTTATCCGGCCAGCGGTTCTTGAACCGGCCCATGAACAGGCCCATCGGGATGCCGACGACCAGGCTCAGCAGCATGGAGAAAACACCCATCTGCACCGAGATGGGCAGCTTTTTGGCCAGGATGCCGGTCACAGGCGCATTGACCTTATAAATATGGCTGACGCCGAGGTCGCCGTGCAGTGCATTCCACCAGAACCGCCCGATCTGCACCGGAAGCGGGTCCAGCAGGCCCATGGACTGGAGGCCCGCCTGGATCTGAGCCTCGGTCATTTTTTCGTAGTTTGCAAAGTAGCCTTCCACGGGCATCAGCCGCAGCAGGCAGAAAACGAGCGTCACGATGACGAACAGGGTCAAAATCGAGCGCCCGATGCGTTTTGCCAGATATTTCAGCATATCTGTGCGCACCCCTCTTTCATTTTTAGCGTTCCGTCTGCGTGGCAGACACACAGCGGATAGGAATAGAATACATCAAAAAACCACTTTTGGAAAGTGATTTGGAGGGATTTTGAAAAAACTTTTTGCACAGAGTGCCCATTTGACCCGTTTTGCGGAAGAAAATAAAACACCGCGCCCCCAAAACAGAGCGCGGTGAAAGCGGGAAGGCGGAGGAGCTTATGCGGCCAGCGCCGTTTTGATGGCGTTCATCACGGCTTCGGGGTTCTCGCAGCAGACGAGAATCACCTCGCCGGTGGGAGCAGTGGAGATATGAGATGACGCGGCAATCTGGTACTGGTCTTCCAGATAATGCTCCATGCTCTGCATCTGGCTCTGGACGTAGGCATCCAGGGCTTCGGATACGGCCTGTTGTTTGCCCTCGGCGGGCTTGACGATGGCGATGCCGTAGCTCTGCACCATCATGCCGGAAACGGAGGCGGCAAAGTCGGTGTACATGTCCTCTTCGAGGTTCAGCAGGGGGAGCAGCATGTTGCGGATCTCTTCATCCAGCTGGGCGGCGTCGTAGCTGTCGCTGTAGCCGTACTGGGCGGTGAACTTGCCGTCTTCGCCGGGGGAGAAGATCATATAATATTCGTTGTCTTCGTCCGGGCGGGCGTCGTGGAGGATCTTCGTGTAGTCTTTGGGGGCAGCGTTGGCCTTGTCGGACTTGCTGCAGCCCACCAGAGCGAACAGAGCGGCCACAGCCAGCAGGGCGGCGAGGAGGCGTTTGGTCATGGACTTCATAGGCTGGATTCCTTTCGTTGCAAACAGTGTGCGGGAAGTCCCCGCGCGTATCGTTAGGATGCCCGCCCCGCGCCGGTCTATGCGGGCGGCGGAAGGGCCTTGTACCGGATATACGAACCGCCGGGGCCAAAAATTGCATTCTGCCCCGGCGGTGGATGAAATATTTTATGGGATGGGTGGTCTTACAGCATCATTGCTTCCAGGTCGCCGTGGTTGACGGGGGTGGAAAGGATGATCTGGGTGCTGGTGGTGCCCAGCTTCTGGAACTGTAAAATGAGATGCTCCAGCTGGGGCATGCTGCCGCAGCTGACTTTGATAAGGAAGGTGTAGGCACCGGTGACGTGGTAGCATTGCAGCACTTCCTTGCTGTTCTGCATCAGTTCCACCAGCTCGTCCCGGTGGCTGGGCGTCACGGACAGGCTGATGAGGGCATCCACATAGACCCGGTCGGCCGGGCGGTTGAGCACTACGGTATAGCCGCTGATGATGCCGTCGGTCTCCAGTTTGTGGATGCGGCTGGAAACGGCGGGGCTGGTCAATGCGACCTGCTCGGCGATCTCCTTGACTGGCATCCGGGCATTTTTGGCGAGCAGGGAGAGGATCTTGCGGTCTAAATCATCCATGGGGAAGGTCTCCTTTTTTGAAATATGTTGGAATCCATAAAAATTTTTGAAAGTAAAGTTTTAATGTTGTAAAAATAGCACAAACATCGAAAAGAAGCAGAAAAAATCTGACTACGTTAATTATATAAAGTTTTGACCAAAATGTAAAGTGTAAAATTAAAGCAAACGGCAAAAAATTTGTTTGACAAGAAAAGAAAAATGGGTATAATACATATCGCAGGGGGCAAACGGCAAGAATGCTGTGCCCCTGCCACTGAAAATGCGATTCCCAACTTTATATACTTTCCCACCCCTCTATACACAAAAACCCGCTGCCAGGCGGGTTTTTGTGTTTGTTGGGGATTTTTTGAAGAATGATGCACCTGTGGCATGATGTCTGCTGACGCAGATGATGTTTTGCGTTGCAAAATGATGTGCGCTGCGGCGCATGGGGAACGGCTGTGCGGATGCTCCCACAGGGAGTCGGCGCAGTCAGGTGCTGTTACTATCTACGACCCCTTCCCGGTGAAAACGAAACCCAGAAACGCCCGCAGGCGTTTCTGGGTTTCAAATTAAAAATAATTTTCCGCTAAACATGGCCAGAGTGCAACAGCGACGACTGCTGCCTGTGGCAGAAACAGGGAGGAACTGTTGGGGCAGCGGCCTGCAAGATGCGAGTGCCGCTCCAAGGCACGAAGCAGACGCAGGGTGCCGCAACCCGTAGGCGGAGGCAATTCTGAATGCTCTCAATTATTCCGGAATGGAATCGACCCTGCTTTTCTTCACCCGGCGGAACATCACCAGTGCAATGCACAGCGTGACCATTTCGCCGACGGCCAGCGGCACCCAGACGATGCGCACGTTCCCAGCCCCGGTCACCATCCGGCTCAGCAGCCACACCGGCGGCAGAACAAAGAGCACCTGACGGCACAGCGAGATCACCAGCGATTCGATGCCGCATTCCAATGCCTGAAACACGCCCTGAAAGGCAATGCACAGCCCGGCAAACACAAAGCCCAGCGAGACGATGCGCATACGCCAAGTGGAAACGCAGTCTAAACTTTTTTGTATAGACCGTTTGATTCCATTTGGCTTTATTTGATACCAATTATCCCAATCCTATGGGGTATCCGACTTTCTGCTATCAAAAAGCTATCAGGAGATGCTATCAATTCTCATTTAACCAACTCATTTAAGGCAGTGAGAATATCATCCAAATTGAAAGAGTTGACCCATTTGGCACCAATCCCATAAGCTTCAATCGGAGCCGTATACGAGGAATTTAATTTTACGACAACGAGTCCATTGTTTTTCTCATGATTTTTGTCAATTTCATACGCCTGCCAATTTCGGTATCCAATATCTTCTGAATCAGGGTGTTCATCATCTGAGTGTTTTCCGATAATAGCAATCATATAATTAGCCTGTCCAATTTTTGTACTGAGGACTTGCTTAATTTTAGAAATTGACTCACTCTGAATTTCGCTGGGAGTACAGTCATTGATCGAAAAGTCGATATTTGGATTACTGTTCCATGCTTCTAAGAGGTAATAGTAGCTTTTGTCATGCTCAAAATCAAATGATACGCAAACTTTCTTTTTAGCCATTTTTCTTCCTCCTAAATAGTCTTTTTGTTGCTTTGTATACCTTCGGGTGGATTGCTAATATGTAAAAGAGTGAGACAATGATAATTAAAGAACATATCGCTGAGTCGCAAATTGTCGCAAGACTTATGCCACGTTCTTTCCACTCAATTACAATGCGTGAGATATTTATTGTTATAAAGAGTATGGGGGCAAACCATTTGTAAAAAATATCTATTACATCAAGTACAATAGGATATTCATTTAAGTAATTCTTGCTCTCTCTATCAAATTTTGCGCCTTCTAAAGATTTTGAAATGCTTGATTCTAGTTCTTCGATATATGCGTACTGTCGTTCAATGTAAGTATTGTGCTGCACATACCTAATCAGGGTATATGCGACTAAAACCCATAGCAATGTTTGAAGAATCGTTGAACCAAGCACTATATGTGATTCGCTATACTTGATGACCATTCCGGACAAAACACTAATTGCCGCATCTGATTGTATAATCATAAGAAAGGATATAGCTTCAAGGAAACATAGAATGACAAAACATCTATTTCGCTGTGCCTGCGCGTCTTTGCTCAGCTTAAATGTTTCCTTATAATGATCATAGAGCACGTCAATTCCTTGCATTTTCGCTCCCCTTAATTTGAAAACTGGTTCTATAATAGCGCTACTATACCGGATACCGTTCTTTCAAAGTTTCTCCTTATCTCACATTCCCACAGCACAATGACTTTCCAGCCGTCAGCCTCAAGTGCCTGAATATGCTCCTGGTCTCGTTGCTTTGTTCGCTCTATCTTGGGCCTCCAATATGCTTTATTGGATTGACTGGTATGCGCATAATGACTGCCGCAATCATGCCCATGCCAATAGCATCCATGAATGAAGATAGCAATTTTCTTTCTGGTGAATACAATATCCGGTTTTCCGGGCAGCGCCTTGTAATTCACACGGTAGCGGTATCCCATAGAAAACAGCTTGCGGCGCACCAAAAGTTCAATACTGGTATCTTTGCTTTTGATGTGCGACATAATCTCGCTACGGCGGGAAGAGGAAACAGAATCAGCCATTACACAGACAAATCCAGCGGTAGATCGGAAATATCCTTCAGCCGCTTGCCCTGCACCAAGGTTTCCAGCGTTTCTACCGCATCCTCAGAACCCGCCTCTTTAACTGCTCGAATCAGTTCATAGAGTGCAAAGTGATATACGCAGTCAATATCGCCAGTGCCGAGCGCAAGAGATGCCAAGCGATTCGGCATAGGCTCAGCCGTCACAACAACGATGTGCGGCAAATGTCCCTTTCGGTTGCGGATCAGGTTCAATGCCTCTGTGCGGCTGTTCTGTGCGCGGTCGCTGCGCATCGTGTACTTTGCAGAAACACTCGCATGAAGAATGGGCTTGCCGCCGTTAGACTTCCGAATATCAGCCATCTTGCAGATTTCGTCATCAACAATGGGCTGAGCGGCATTGATCTCGCTGTCCTCATAGAGATCGCGGTAAACAACAACGTCAGGTGCAACGAGGTAATCATTCCCGAGTGCAGCGGCCAACTGTGCGTTCTGTGTCGTAAGCGCATTTAAGTAAGCAAGATGCTCGTACTGCGCAAAATCGCTCGTTTTCAGTTTGTTGTTATTGCCGAGCTGAAGAATTGTCCAATTTCCGGGACGGAGGTTCTGCAAATAGGGGAAGGTTTCACGCAGGAACTCCATTGTCAGCGTTTCAAATTGCTTTCCGAGAGTCTGCCCGGAAATTTTGTCAACCGTGGAGACAGCATGATGCTGCTCCTCTACAAGAATGTCAACGATCCTCCGCGCAATCGCCTTTGAGCCGCGGCTGCTGGTGTCTGCATTGGATGCGACACCTGCCGTGGTCAACGTCAGTGTGTTGGTTTCAAACAACTGCTTGTGAAAGTGGAATCTCGCGTTTGCTATCAATGCATCCATGCTCCAAACACTCCTTTATTTTTTCTCCAACTGCCCGGGCAACCGGGGGCGGGAATGCATTTCCAATCATCCTGCAAGCTACGGTTTTACGGTTTCCGAATGTCCATGTATCGGGGAAACCTTGAATCCGTGCCATCATTCGGCTTGTCAAGCGGGGCATACCCTCAAATCCGGGGGCGGGTGCTTCGTTTGCAATTCCTCGACCATCTACGCCTAACTCTGCCCATGCATTACGGGCGCGTGTGGGACCAAGGTCAGGACCACCGTGCTTCTTGGAGCCGCCTACAAGGGTCGGAGCGATTCGGTTTGCATTAGATGCCCACTGCTTCGCACCTTCCCATCCGTTCTGTGCCATCAAATCACGGAGCGTATCACCAACAGTGGGGGCGTTGTCTGGTTGTTCATCAGGATAGGCAAATGCTCCAATTTGATCCTTCCGAATGCCGATGATAACCACTCGGGGACGTAGCTGTGGAACACCATAGTCAGAGGCGTTCAAGAGCTTGATATGGGTTACATAGCCGAGCTTTTGAATCGACGTGAAAATGTGGTCGCGGTATTCATCAAAACCCGAATCAAGAAAGCCACGGACATTTTCAAGCATGACAGCACGCGGCTGAATTTCTTTGATAAGGCGGATGGCTTCAGGGAACAGATCTCTTTCATCTTCCTGTCCGAGTTGCTTTCCTGCTACGGAGAAAGGCGGGCAAGGAACGCCTCCAGCCAGCAGATCGACACCGTGGTATGGGCGTCCGTCAAAATCGTGAACATCTGCGCAAATGACGTTCCACTCCGGGCGGTTCTGCTTTAATACCTTGCAATAATCTTCTTCATACTCGACAAGCGCAACATGGACAAAGCCTGCCATTGCAAGCCCCAAAGCCTGTCCACCAGCGCCAGCGCATATTTCAACACAAGTCAACGGTTGCTGCATTTTCTTTTCACTCCTGCGTAGTTCGATTGAAATCACGACTGTTCCGTATCTCCTTCATCAACGAACTCCATGATGTCTCCTACATCACATTTGAGCGTCAAGCAAATCTTATGCAGGCTTTCCATAGAGACAAATTCGTTTTTTCCCATCTTGGCAAGCACATTGAAGCTGATACCGGAGGCGTCTTTCAAATCTGTCCGGTTCATTTTCTTATCGATCAACAGCTTCCAGAGCTTATCGTAGGAAATAGGCATTGCAATTCTCCGTTCCAAATTTAAACTGATTGTATTATAGCACAAAACGACAATGTTCGCAAGATAATCTCCCCAGAACGTGAGATGTTCTCTGCAAAGAAAAAGCCGCCCGCAGGAGCCTAAGCT
>ERZ779880.1759-NODE-1759-length-17853-cov-2.212271_pt1 | contig 17853 bp, 16 predicted proteins | sample MGYA00511555_ERZ779880 | MGnify/ENA primary metagenome ERZ779880 (study PRJEB29588, sample SAMEA2145815) | human gut metagenome | biome: human gut; feature: human-associated habitat; material: faeces | place: Denmark | collected 2008/2010 ...
CATACACATCGTTAACTGCTGCTGTTAATGCTTCCTCATCAGTACTGGTTCGCAATGTTTCAATATCTTTACGGTAGTTTTGAAAGCGCTGGTATAATTGTCCATCATCTGAATTGTCTATCTCATCTTTTCCATCGTATAGCTCAGACAAGTATTTATCCCATTCTGCGATATCAATATACGGATCCTCCATTGAACCGGTTGTAAAATAAGGATATCCTTCTTCATTTAAAAAGGATTCTAATACATCAGCAAATTCCACTGGAGAATATTGCCTTGTGACAAGTGGAAGGTATCGAAGGCATTGTACCTGCTGGCCGTAATCCTCAAATTCTGATACCACAGAGACAAAATCCTTAAATGCTTCGTAGCTCATCAGTGAATCATCAAAATAAGATTCAATCTCTGATATCAAATCCGCATGAATTTCTTGTGCATGTTCGTTTGTAAAAAGGAAATTATACTGATAAGCTGTCAATTCTTCGAAATCCGAAACTGAATAATAGGCATCAAGATAACGTTCCTCATCGTCTGCAACGAAGTCCATATAAATTCCTTGTGTAATAGCATTCCAAAATAGCGCGACCGTATCATAAACACTTTGGAGTGCTCCAACGATTCCCATAACAATAACCACTATTAACACTATGAGACTCAAACAACCGAATCCACATCCACTCGCACAACAAGCTGCCCCGGTCTTTTTCCCTTTAGCCTTATCTTTAACTCCCTGTTTTATCAGGTTCTTCAAAATTGACAGTAGTGCGCCCATTTAAAACCTCCGAAATATTGGATAAAATCCCCCACTAACAAAGTGGGGGATTCTTTGCCTGATGTGCATTACTCTGAAAAATCAATCAATTGTAGAATATTTGCAGTCCACTCCTGAAACGTGCTGGTATCACCTTTATTCACAGCGCTCATAATAGCAGACTGAACTCTAGCATCGGTTGTTGGAAACATCTTGTTTACCCCTACAAGATTTGATGTCTTTGCCGACACCAATTGAGGATCGCTAAACAATCTCTTCGCAATATCTTTTGATGCTCTAATAGGATCTACCGCTAACGCCTTTTTCTCATCAGATTTTAATAATCCATAAAGTTCATGTGCATTACGTAACATTTTCTCTGCTTCAACTTCTGCAGTTACTGCCAATGTTCCTTTATCCATCGGGTTATATCCACCGATTCTGAATCCTGATGCTTTTAGCGACTGTGCTAATGTTTGTATATTATTGTAAAAAGACTGATTTTCTTTAGGATCATCACGAGAAGCAGGGTCAAATGTTCCGTTGAAATCACTGAATTTAGGGCATCTCATAGCAAATCCTTTACCAGATGTATTCATATAATTCTCCTTATAGTTTGCATAGTACGTATTAAAGTTGTCTTTTTGCTGCTCAAAGTATTGCTGACGATCCCGTGGGGTCAACATCATAGAGTTTCGAACAATTGGTTGCCTATAATTGGAAAATTGAGAGGCACGACTTTGATAACGATTTATTGGCCGTTGAGTCATTGGCTGTGGTGCTGAAGCTCTGCTTTGAACAATTGAAGTATTACCAGCGCTGGCCGTTCCATTTATAGTAGCTTGCTGTTTTCTATTGTTGCTAGCTGCTGCGATTACACCTGAACCTGCAGCTACAGCTCCACCTATCGCAGGCACCCAGCCTGCCGCTCCAGTTGCTACTGCTGCACCTGCTACAGCAAGCGGTGTTCCCATAGCACCTCCTGCAAAACTTCCAATATCAGATCCTATCTGTCCCATGATAATACTTCCCTGAACACCTCCTGCCATTGATCCAGCTGCTGCTCCAGCAATTGCACCACCAATGCCTCCAACTAACTGACCCCCCGCAGTTTTTCTGATATTCTTCGCTTTCTGTCTGTGGAAATCCGCACGCTGTTCCGGTGACAAAGCTGCATAAATTTGAGGCTGTTCAAAATTATCAAGTGTTGCTCGACTAGCAAGTGCTTGATTCTGTGCGATTTGTACACTTGCTGCGGCTGCTGACGCCTGATATCGCTGTCCAGTTGCCTGACTAATTACACGTCTTGCATCCTGTACTTGTGCCTTGGCATCCTGAATCTGAGCTACCTGTTCACTGGTGTCTTCAATAGCACCGTCGCAGGCAGCTATCTGAGTATCAATCGTTTGTATCTGCTTATCAAGTGATGCATTTGCAACCTGATGATCTGTCTGCAGGTTCTTTAAATCTTCACTCAAGCTCTTTGATGTCTGACGATATGCCTGAACATCTGGATCATCATTTGGCTTTCCACCTTGTGCCAAGCAAGTTGCTTTAGCTTTTTCCTCTGCCAGATTTGCTTCCGCAATCTGTGACTGCAAGCCAGCTTCTCTAATACGATACTCACTATCATTCGTTGCTTTCTGCTGTTGCAGAGCCTGTTTCGTCTTATTGAAGCGCCGCCTGCTCCTCTTCATGAGGATGATATCATTCTTTGCCTGCTGCTCCTGCTGTTCCAGATCACCCTGCATTGCAACAAGTCCACTCTCGTCCTGTGGCAATGCACCTATGCCAGCTGTCGTGAATCCATCGTAAGCTTCATCCTGTTGTGTATCAGTATCAGAAGAGTCACCTGATTCTTGAGAATCCGTTCCTTCCATCGCAGATTCATCCGATAACTGTTCACTATCTGGCGCGCCAGAATCAGTAGTGCCTGTCTTAGAATCACCCTCGACATTGGTATCAATTGACTGAGTAGTAGTCCCTTCACTATCCGTTCCAGCCGATCTATCAGCATCTTGATTCTGAGCGTCAGATTCTATATCATCAACAGGAATCTCCTTATTGATCAATTTACTTGACTTCTTTGACTCTGCTGTGGAACCGTTTGTCCTATAATTTTCAGCACCTTGAGCTGTATTTGCCGATTGATCTGCTTGATGTTCATCATTTTGTCCTGCATCTTGTCCACCAACCTCTGTGTCGATGGCAGTAGATTCTGCCGCATCAGTAGTGGCAGAGGATTTCTCACCTTGTTCAGAATTTTCTGAAACAGTTGAGGTCTCATTAGCTGACTGCTCTGTAGTTGCTGTTTCATCTTTCTGTCCAGTTACTTCTGGCTCATTAAGTTCAGCCGCTTTATCAGTCACATCATCACGTATTTGATTGTCAAGCATGTTACCAACTTCTGGTGCAACGTTTGCATTTTGATTATCCGCATTCTGATCCGCGACAGTTTCATCCGAACCTCCAACTCCCGCACTTTCCGTTCCATCAAAGTCATATGTATTCTGGTCTGATAATGCATCTGGCGCAGCTCCTTGTGTAGCTGCTGCAAGAGCCTCCTGTTCATCTGCTTTTTGATCCTGTTCTTTCGCATCATCCAATTTTTGTCCAAAGTCATCTGCTTTTTTCTTTGCATCTCTCCACAATTCTTGTGCAGCTCGTGCAAATTGACCGCCTGCTTGTAACGCTCCCGATCCGTGTACTCCGATTGCTTGAGTAAACCACATTCGTGCTGGTTGGATTCCCCAACAGCAAACAATCATACAAAATGCCCGACCTATCTGCTGAGTTAAAGGTACATCCAACTGTAAAATTAAACAAGGAACAGATATTAGCAATGCATCAATAATTGGTATCAATAAGTTGCTTGTCATCATGGTTAACCAGTTCGCTAATCTCGACTTTGCACTTTGCGGACCCAACATGCAACAAAACGGAAGTGACATCATGCCAACAACACATGATAATGCAACATTTGCATAGTCGATTGCCATTCTAATACAAAAAACAAAAAATGCCACGTAAGCTAAACATCCCAATATTGGAGCACCCTGACAAGCACTCAAAACTGCTTGTCCGAAATCAGTATTTCCGCGCCCATAAACTTGCGTTATGATCGTTCCCGTTAATTGATTTCTGATATTAAGTGCCTGTGTCATCAACATTGGTGTTAATGCTAAAATCAAAAATGAAGTAGCAATCGTTCCTATAGACGCTTTTAACTGAGCTTCACGTACACCGGTTGATACACCAACAATTGCCTGTACAATAGCGTAAATAAGCTGAACCGCTAATACCAAAAATGCAACTCCTCGCATAAGAGAATATGCAATTGCAGCAAGTACACCATATACATTTCCTTCTGCAAAGGAAAAACAATAAAACTTGGTAACACCATTACCTGTTTGTAAAATAATGTCAGTTACATCACCAATCAATATTTTTAAAAGCCAAGATAAACCTTCTGTAATAACAAACGCAAAATCTATAATGATGTTACCTGTTATCTTGGACACTCCAGTCATATCATCTGGATTGATGATATCACGAGCAGTCTCTGCTTCCGTCTCTGCTTCCGTTTCTTCTGCTTGTACAAATTGCGTAGAAACTACAACTGAACCGGTAAAGGCTAACAAGAGTATTACTATCATAAGTACTGCAAAAGCACGTTTTTTATATTTTCTCTTCAACATAGACCTCCTATCATTTGGAGTTTTTCAACATACGAGCGCGCTGCTCTGCATCAGTCTCCGCAATTAGTCCTTCTACTTCCTTTAAATAAGCTACTTTGACAAAATAGACATGCCCACTGTCGACAACACACATTTCTCCTCGGTGACGGCGCTTCAACTCTGGATCAGCTTCTCTATCACCACCGAGTTCAACCAGTGTTGCCATCTGTGAGTCCGTAATATTGATCTTCTTTTGCAGATATTCTTTCGTTGAGAACTGATGCTTAAATAAAAGCATAGATGATGTATTTTCAAAGATTGTTCGTGTTGATTCGTCATCACCAAAGTCTGTCAGCGACTGCGTAATAACCCAACAACCACAATTCTTCTTTCTTGCAGTACGATACAACGATGCGATCAACTGCTTACAATATTCGTTCTTCCACATTTTATCAACCTCATCCAGAATCACAACCATTCGCTCAATCTTTCGTGGATCTTCCGAATTTGTTTTTACGAATGATTCATTTACAAAGGTTATGGCGACCATTCTTGCAACATTCATCTCTGATTCAGGAAGTCCCGAAAGATCAATATTTGTGAATCGGGTGGATTTGCTTAGCCGAATGGTAGACTGGCCATCAAAGTAACTTCTAATTCCAATAATGGAGCTAATTGGTTCGCCTGTTACTGGATCATAATGAATACCATTTTCATTAACAGATGTTGCTTCATATTCTTCTCGCGTAAAGAAACGTACCTCAACAGGTGTGTAATAGAGCTCTGTAACATACTCTCTAAGTGCTGCAAGCATCAAACGATAGACTGTTCCAACCTCTTCTGTCCGATGCTCCTGCTGCGCAAGTAACAATTTTTTATAAAAGTCTGTAAATGTTGGAAGATTTTTCACAATACGTTCCGTATGGGTTCCTGTATTGGTCGTTACAGTGATTTCACGATATAGGCTATTTACGTCGCCTTCTACAATTCCACGATCAGCATACAACTGTGTGCAAATGATTGTAATCTGCTCCGACATATATACCATATCTTCAAATTTCATAGTTGTTCCTGCATAATATGCACCGCCAGTAATCATCAACATTATGATATAGGATACATCCGCAACCTTTGATTTTACCTCCAACGAAAGCCATTCGTCTGCAACAGCACCGTTTGAGTCAAGTTCTACTTTTTTTGTCGGACCAATTTCAAAAATATTCAAGATCGTTCCGGAACCAGGGCTAACCGTGTAAACAATTCCATTAACTGCACGAGCCAGACCACAATACTCGCCTTCAATACTTCCCGAAGGTCGCTGTGAATCAATTGCAACAAAACGAGTATCGATTGCCATACGAAACGACAAGATTTTCGTAGTCAATGATTTACCAGATCCCGTCATTCCTGCAATAATCATGTTATAGCCGTTATGAGATCGGTCGAAGGGATCAAATAATACAGCAGATCCATCTGACATGTTTTGTCCTAAGTACGTTCCGTTCTCATGTTGAAAAACATTTTGATTATAATTAAAAATAGTGGAGAGTGAACGCTGGTCCATCAAGAACATCTTAATTGTATCGGACTTAATTGGTCCAAAGGATAAGTTAAACCGTCTATTCAGACAACTGATTGACTGGAAAGCCTCTGCTTGTACTGCGAAACAACTTGTAACATCAATATTTTTATCTCTGGCAGCAGCAACAAATGCATCCGTTTGTGAATCTAATTCTGCAACACTAAGAGCCCATATTGCAAAACCAAATCCAACATTAAAAAATTTGTTTTCGCCAGTCTCAATTGCAGTGGCCCAGCTTTCTGTTTCGTGCAATTGCTGTGAAATCTTACGATGACGGTTTCGATCCCTGGCCTTTTCTGCTGTAATTGCTTCGCCCTCTAAGATGACAACATGCTTGTCCAATGTTCTTGAACTTTCAGCTTCACTTAAGGGTTCGATAAAAATGGCCGATGAACAATTACCAAAATTCAAAAGTGAAGTAAATGTTCGTGCAAACACAGTTCTCTTTGGCATTGCAACAATGGAAAAACATCTTATATAAATATCTTTTCCTCCATCATTGAGGATTAAGTATGAGTTTATATTAGGGTCTACGCCATTTGGTGCAACTACCTGGCGCATTGCTTTGTTCTTGTCAAGTAGAGAAGCTTCCCCCCAATTTGTCTTTAAAAGTTCTTCTTCTGAAATAATAGCCTTACGCTCTTGTACTCCGCCAATAATTCTGCGAATCGCTGCTACAAAGATGATCACAAGAATTCCGAAAATCGAAAATGCAATTCCTATAAGTAATAACATACGATATGGAACAAGAGCTGTTCCAATTTGTTCAATCATTATATGCTCTCCTCCTCGTCTTCTTGATTTTCGCTACTCATATCGAGAGAATCTGAATCACCTATATTGACCATATTACTTCCATATTTTTGTAAAAGTTCTTTTTCTCTGGCCTTCTCCTGTTCCATCAGCTGTAACTCATACGGAACCTGCTCATTATAATAATGATCTGCCTGCGCTTTCTCGTAAGCAACTTCTTGCTTAATTTCAGAATCGTCCAACACTGAAAACAAGTGAAAATAACTGGAGCCAAAGATTTCCTCCATTCTAAACTTTGAAGCTGAATATGGATGAAAATGATTGTACTCACACTCCAGCAGATCTTCACAGCTCATCTTTCTTGCTTTGCAACCGCATTGAGATAATGCATTTGCAAGAATGTTGAGTTTATCGAACAAACGCCGACGCGCCTCTTTATAAACTTCCTGTTTATTCAATGCTTTCGATGAGAAGTTACTAGGATCGTACACCCAATCAACCAGATAGCATACATTACGTTTTGGTCGCACATTGTCACCGCTTGTATTATGCAACTCTTGAATAATTGCCTGTTGTTCATTGACTAAATTGATAACAGCCTGCTGCTCGTTCAAATTTTGTTGTAACTGCTGCTGATAGTGAATTCTGGCGTCATCGCTACCTAGTGACGCCAGTTCATTAACGGTTCCCTGCAACTCCCAGTAGTTTGCTTGTAAAGAATCCAGTTCTTTCTGTAAACGATCAATGCACTGCTCGCATTTGCGAATATTAATGCTCAAATCAACCTTGCGGGCATCCTGACGTACCATGAGTGGTTCAGACACTACATTAGTCATTCGTATCATACCAATGATTGAACGATAACGTTCATCCGCAGACGCCATATCAAAATCATAACCACTGATACAAAGTCCGGCAACAAACCGGGTTCCGTTATCCGTTACAATGGCACCACCCCAACGAAAGTCAACAATATCATCAAATTTTACATACTCCGTTGAATCCGCTCGCTTAAAATTATTATAGTCCAGATGAATTTCTTCACTTTCAGAAACCGAAGTTGATTGGGCACGGTTTTTTCTTTTTATGTACAGCCAAACAAAGATGCAAATCGCAATAATTGCCATTATGACTACCACGGTAATTGCCAAGTATATTTTACTCAGCAATGCATTTATCATATCCACAGACTAACAATTCTCCTTTCTATCGTAGTTTTTAGTATATAATATTCGTGAAAATCTACGCATTATTATCCGCAAAATCACAGCTTCCAACATCATTCCTCCCCCATGGAGATAGCTTGTTTTTGGTATTGGTATTAATGCAATGCAGCCAATGACCAGACTGACCACAACATCAACTGGAATCCACACAATATCTAATCCGAGTGGAGAAAGCACTTTAAAGAAAAAATAATCCAGTGCTAATCCAATTGCGATATATACAAGCTGACGTTTTGTAAACTTCCACCAGCGATCTTCATCCTTATACTCTGCAGGTATTTGGTACTTTCCTGTTTGTGCCATAGCATTCCTCCATTCTGCCCTGTAAAAGATTTAAGTTCCAATCATGACGGCAATATCATATAACAGATCTGCAATTCCCAATCCACCAAATAAAACCATTATTAGGATATACAAATTCAGTACCCTGCTTTTATATTCAGAACGTCTTTGTGGATCTTTTGCCATGTACAATCCGATAAAATAAATCGCGGTAGCTGCAAGAGCCACAGAGAATCCAATTACTTTCAAAGATGCAACTGCATCTCGAAAAATAGCAGTCGCATCTTTAAACGCATCTGGAATTGTAAATTTTCGAAACCAATTCTGCGGATTCATATCAATGCCACTATCCTCTCTTAATACGGGAATTGTAACTTTCGATACCAAATCAACCACATCCTTTCAAAAAGCGGTCAGCTGACAACCAGCCAACCGCTTTTTTGTAAATTTAGAATATTGCACCTACCTATACTCTGGCATTTGCGCCAACATTCAATGCTGCACCAACAATTGCAACAGCGCCACCGATCAAGAACGCCGCAACACAAATCCAAATGATTGCATCTTTACCAGCTTCTCGTTTTTGCGAAGTACGATTAATTGCAAGTCGAATAAATCCAACAATCAAAGCAATTGTAGCAATAATAATTCCAGCATTCTTTAGGTTTATGTAGACAGAATTTACAACACCTTTTGCCGCATTTCCAATTTTATCCACACTGTCATTGCTACCTGCACCATTTAAAATGGATGCCGCATCCAACTCATCAGCAAATGTATTTATAGCCTTTAATCCAGTGAGAGTAAGTGCTGTTTCTATACTTGCCACCATTTTCTTTAGCTGTACCATAGACCTCCCTCCTTTCTTAGTACGTATCAAGAATCAATTTTTGAAGACATATGAGAGAATCATGTAAGAAGTTGGATAAATAAGTTGACAAAAGTTGTTGCTCCTCCAATTAAAATCAATGCTGCTGCAATACCAACTAGTTTCCACTTTGCACTTTCTCTCAAGCGCCCATTTTTCGACAATCCAATTTCAACAAAAGCAATTATCATTCCTGTTGCCGCAATGCAAACTCCAATTGTAAAAAGCATATTGTACACAGATCCGAATATATTCTGAATCTGTTTGCCAACTACTGTTATCTTTTCTACTGGCGAGCCAGAAGCTGCCGCCGATTGTACAATTGCCAATGCTGCGTCTCCATTTTCGGCATGCGCTGAAACAGTAAAGAACAAATTTGCTATCAAAGTAAGCAGCAGTTTCCAACTATTTCTTTGCATTGTCATACCGACGCTCCAAGTTTCAAGAATGCAGTGATCAATGTTATTGCCGCACCTATGCCGATAGCCGCACCGATTACGTAAAACAGCTGTGATTTTGATTCTTCGCGCTTACCACCATTACCACCTGATGTAATAAAACCAATTGCAACTAAGATAACAGAAATGACTAGTAACGCAATACAGACTGCTCTAACTGCATCAAACGTAGATCCAAATATTCCCATAATCGGCTTTGCAATTGAATCTACGCTAGAATTTGTCCCAAGCCCCTGCATAACCGAATCCGCATCCGGAACGTCACCACGACCATCTGCTAGTACAGTAGACGAAATAGTTCCAAGCGCTAGTGCTACTTCTGTACTAAATATAGAAAGTTTCTCAAATCGTTTCATATGTTCCCTCCTTTCGAAAAGTCTTTCCCCCATACCACATAAGGTTGCTAAACCTGCTATCAAAGTTATAGAAACACTATAAAAGTTACAAAAAAGTCCATTTTTGTATTGACAACACGCATACTCTCTGCTACAATATAAATGACAAAATAGTAAGAACCTTTTGCAAATAGGGGATGGTGTAATTTCTCAATGCTATGTAGTGCCACAAAAGAATTCAAAAGGTTATGTTTTTAATAAGTTGTCTTTTGTAAAATAGTTACTTTTATTTTGCAAAAGTAACCTTTTTTTCCACTTTTCCTATTGACAGAAATAGTTCTGCTTGCTATAATATAAATAGCGAAGGAGTAAATTCTTTGTCCCGCATTCTTACGTTTTGATTGAGATACAGGTTGAGTTTCAGAAAGATGCTCCAATGTTTGCCACGACTGCAAGGATTGTTCCTGTTGCAGCTAACATAGCACATCCAATAGCAATAGTAATAAGTTGCTGTTTTGCCCGTTCTCTTCCCATTGGATTATTTGATGTTACAATGAGAATTGCAACTATAATAACTGCACATACCGCTGCTGCTATTCCACAAGTAAGAGCCACTTTTTGGAGTGCGCCAAAGAAACCCACAATGGAGAGAGTTGCCTTGCCAAAAGTACCACCTATTGGATCTCCTCCTTCAAGTTGTCCCGATAGTGAATAATAAGTAAGTTGGTTTATTTACTAACACCTCCTATCTTGTCAGTACAATTTTATCGTAACATTCACGAAAAATCAAGTCTAAGGCGTAAGTTTTTGACAAGATTTTCTTTTTATTTTTAAAAAAAAGCTCTTGAAAATGAAAACTAAATAGCGTATACTTTTGAATATAAAGAAAGTCATATAACTCCCCCCAAGAGATTGGCTTTCTTTACTACTGTTACCCTGCAGGTGTCATATCTGTGGGGTTTCCCCAGTTTATTCAACAGATCTGCAGTTACTTCTGCTTTCTTTCTTTTGCGCACCAAAAAAGCGCCTGACAGAATATATCTGCCAGGCGCTTTTTGGTATCGTTTCACAAACAAGATTACACTATTTTTCATCAACAACTTTCACTGAATGGCCGAGGATTCCCGCGCCAAATTCCTGAGCAATGAGAAAACCCAACTATTGGTATATATCAAGATATATACTTGTCAAGCTATTCTAATGAAATTCTGAGCATTTCTCCACTTATCGCAGAAAAATGCTCCAAGAATATTTCATTAGGAACGTTTTTGTGCTTTCTTTTTACTTTTTGCCATCTCAAATCCGAATCCTTCTGGAAGAGCATGAGTTGAGGTTCCCTTAAATGCATCAAACGATGTAAAACCTCGTACAACACCTTGTCCTTCTAACAATTGAAATACCGCTGATAAAATCGTATTTGCAGCCCATCTGTTTGTTAGCATATGTTGAGGAGCCACGTTATTCAGCTCCTCACAACTGATCTCTGCCCTCGACTTTTGCGTAGAAATATCCTCCTCGAATTGGAATCCATAGAAATCTCTAGCTGGAGAAATCACGACTCCTTTATCCTTTGCGGCAAAGATACATTGCCCAGTCGAGAAACCATTTCCCGCATCAATGTAAATACAGGTATCTTGACATTGAAAATACTTTTCCAAGATCCGTCTTGCCGGAACATTATCCACACATGAAACAATTACCGGTATGACAGAGCATTCAAAATTTCCTACACGACCACATAGCTGTGTTTCAGCAGCTTCAACCAACGACTCAACATCGTCAACATTGTCAATGTATTTTCCGCTAGAAAGAACATCTAGCTCATATGCATCATTGATGGCCTGCGCCAAACAATCAGCCTTATTCCGACCTACATCCTCCTGAAAATACAGTTGTCTCGATCTGTTTTTATCCTCCACAATATCGCCATCTGCCAATACAACAGATACACTTCGTTTAATTGAAGGTGATGCCGATGCTATATAGCGAGCCAGATCACCCATTACAAATGATCCAGTACCTCCCACCCCAACTAATATTATGCCATAAGTATTTCTCTCCATTTATTAACTTTCTCCTTTTCATCAAATTAGGCAGAGTACCACGTCCATCGTAGCTACGCACCGCATGGTTGTGAAGACTTCATACCGATATTACAGTGAACTGGTTCTAACGCTCTTACGCGCACCAAATAACGACACAACACTATTAAGCTCATAATGCAAAACATTTCATCCACACTGAACTCACTTAATGTAATTCCAATGGTTGAGGCACCATCTAACGAATCACAAATAAAAACTGGAAAATACCATACATCTTCATTCAAGTAGGCATCTTCAGGTAGGTAAAGTGAATTACAAATTCCGCCTATATTGGTCAGAGCTTCATAGAGTTGTTTACACCAGCTTTCCTCCCTATTTTCCAAATTACGTTTAATGCTCGGTAAAAAGCAGTCTTGGAATACTACATTTTCCCTCCATACATATCCATCAGAATACTCATCCAATAGATCCTTTATCAAGATGTATTCAAGCGAATCGTATGGTGTTCCTGTTAAGCCTCCTTCTTCTATATCAATGATATACTCTCTTATCATTTCAAAGAAGGAATTTTTTAGATCAGTAAGTGAAACCGGTTCAGAACCAGTTTCTTCAACTTGAACATTAGCATTTTCTTCAAGCTCATCTTCATGTAATAAAAGAGCCTGATCATAAGCTTGTTCAAGTTGACCATTTACTGCACATTGAGATAATGTGCCAGCCAGAATTTCCATTCTATTAAAAAAATCTTCTATGAATGCATCATCATGGCCCCAATAACTCCAGAATGTATCCCATGCATCGCCGTTGCCAACTTGATCAGCTGTAATCATAACAAGACATTTCTCAAACAATTCAAATACAATACTCATATAGTCCACATTAGAAATATTAAAAGAAATGCTTTTTAACATTTTTGATAACGGACCATCTGAACATGCATCTACAATTTTCTTAAAAATGTTTAATTTTTGAATAAGCCATGCCCTTATAAGACCAGTCTCCTCATCGTTGTTTATTCTATCAAATCCGATAGTATCAACGGCATACAAGAACTCTTGATCTGCCTGAAACAACTTTATTTGTTTCAAGACAAAATTAATTACAGATTCAAATTCAGCTTGCATCTTTTTTTCTCCTTCTTTCGAATATCCTGATACCACTTGTGATCTTCTTCTATCGCTTTCTGTAACACCACATTCTGTTTGGCCAATTGTTTTCCCACTACAGTTAACGCACATATTGCATACAGCGCAGAAGGGCTAAGAATCCACCCTGAATCAAGATATTCTTGCACACTTGCAAAGCAGAATACCTTTGCATCTTTATCAGTCCACATAAGCGCACTCATACAATCGACAAACCGAAATAATTCATTTGTTTCCGTAAGATTCATCTCCCGCAGTTGAAACAGCAGATGACTCTTATACAAATACAAATTAGTTTGTGGCTCGTCGCACGCATCCGACCTAGAGAATGCCATTCCAATTCCACTTATCAGCATATCTTCTTGATCAGTTGTGCAATCAAACTGATACTCGTGCAGTAGCATATGTAACTTGGCCGCTACACGCTCTCTTTGCACAAGACCTTCTTCGTAATCCTGTGTCAAAGCTGCTTCAATCTGAGGCCGATCTCCAAACTCAAATCTATCGGCTATAATCTCATCGGCCAATGTCAAATACTCATCCAAATCTTCCGTGTCAAACCAGTGATATCCTTTTATTATGACAAAATATGAGTCAATCCAGTTAAAATTCCCATATTTTTGATACTGTGAGAATAAATCAAAGATTTTATCATCTGCCACCTTACAGATGCCCAACTGATGATAGAGCTCCGAAAAGTATCCTCGCTCAACCAAAGACATTTGATTCTTCAAAGAGTAATCCATACCCAATACTCGGGCTACCAGAATCAAAAATATACGAGATTCTGCCTCATATAGAGCAACATCATTTAACCATGACGGTTGCCATTCACTCAGCTTTGAGATTATCTGCTTTTTCTGCACGATCTCTCCTTTCCTGCTTACAAACCTCTTTTGCAAGCATTTCCAATACTGTCGTCTTAAAAGGGGCAAACAATCTTGGATAATGGTCATATGTTTCTGTATCCACAACCGCTTCCAAGCAATATACGCAATCTTTTCCTCGGTAGAAATATTGGCCGGTTATGCCCTCTTTCAAAATTTCTTGAACAGATAGATCAATATGGCGGCATTGTAGTGCCCTATGAATCCATGGAAGCTTTCGAAGACGAATTTCATATTCGGCGCAATCGGGATCCAAATAAAATAAATCCGTGTTGAAAAAATCCACCACAAACTTAACCACTGCTTCCAAATCGGTGGATGAAACCTCATGTACCAAACTTGCCCGAAACAAATCAGATGTCCTGTCTTCCTGCGACAAAACAGCGGTAATATCATCTGCTAGCAAGATACTTGCCTCATGATATGGATTCCAAGAAAACCACCGAAATTCCAATAGCAGATCGTTGAATATCTCACCCATTTCAGCGCAATCCATATTCGGATTTTGAATATGGTAAAATATTCCGGTACTATTCAACGCAGGCATGTCATCGAAAGTATTTGTCAACCTCATATACACAATTCGAACCATCTTCATTTTCAAAAATAATTCCAAAAATTCAACCCAATCCGACTGCGCTACATCAATCTGCCCCGGATTATCTACATAATCCAAAGCGGTTATTGCTTTAATAATTTGAATCAAATTTTCCTGCATAATTCCTCGCTTTCCACAGGAATCCTTAATACAATTGCTGCTACCATAAGCGCCACATTTGATTGACTCACTTCTGATAGGTTAATCGTACCATCAATAAACTTTCGACTTTCCGCGTAGTCAGTTACTTTCACAGAAAGATCTCCGTTTTCCACTGCAATTTGAAATCCATTTCCCTCAAGCGGCGGTTGGAATGAAGGCAATCGCAACTCGGGATATTGCTTCATTAGCTCGCAAAGATCTGCGTGTGCTAATCGGCTGTTTTGAACAATAAAGCTATTTAAATTCTGAAAGAACTTTATGTTCCAGTTCTTTGGACTTAAAACGTCCATAAAAATTAAGCTCCTTTCTGCTCTAAATGCAAAGAGGACAGAGATTGTCTCCCTGTCCTCTTCTTTTCGTATCACTATATTTATTGATGATTTGTGCAAGAAAACTCCTGACTTTAGTCAGGGGATGAATTGCATAAATCTTTTCTAACTTACATACACAAGTCCCTCATTCTGACATTGGATACTCACTTTCTTTGCTGGGAAGTTCTTCTTTTCCTGCCCATAAGCTCGATAGTAAGCTCCACCTGTCAGTTGACCAGTTAATACATAGCGACTACCCTCATATGAGAATATCGTACCAGGTAATAAGCGCTCTTTGCTGTTGTAATGTCTGGTACTTTTCTGTACTGTCAGCTTTGAACGAAGTTTGTTTGCCTGTTTTTCTCCATACTTGGCAAACATATCCTCATACCATTCCTGCAAACTGTCGGTTTTCTGATCCATTCGCTTGTGACGGTTTTTCGCCACAAGCTCTTTTCCTAGCTTATAGGTACGCTCCGTCTGATGATGGATATTGGCACGACTGTGTTTTCGAAATTGCAAAATCTCATAGCTTTCCACCGAGATATTCGTCGTTATCTGTTGTAAGATACTGGCTGCTATACAGTAGGCATCAATGTCATGATCCTTTTCCAGTTCATGATCCTCTCGAAATTGTTTGGTCTGCCATCCAGTCGTTGCATACGCATGACCCGAAAAGCGTTCGCTTAGGGTTCGCATTAAAGCCGGAATGATCTGATTCAACACCGACGTACCGCCATATTTCTTTTCAAGTCCGCTTTTGAATTCTTGTAGTTTTTCTGCTGCAGCTGCATTCTTATGCACCAGTTCATGGCATTTCTCGCACAATCCGGCCAGATTTGCTATCGTATTGCTTCCAAGTTTGGATCTCGGAATGATGTGATGGAAATGCTCGATTTCTCGATAACCACAAAGCAGACATCTTCCCTGTTGCTGTTCACGAATCGCTGCATGAAGTCCATCAGTTCCATACAGAGCACCGTGCGTAAAGTCGATATTCTTCTTACAAACACCAGGGGTATCCAGTTGCATGAATGCAAATCGGTTCAACTCTGCTACTACATCGGTAACAAGAAGAATCTTCTGGATCTTTTTCAGAAGATTCAAATGAGTCCGAAGCAGCTGTGTTGCGCTTGGTGTCAGCCATCCCTGCGGACGCAGACGATTGTTAAACCGTGCTTCTGTATTGATTATATCCTTAACAGCTAATGGTTCTTTGCATCCCGGAAGAATCCGTTTTAACAGCTTCTTTGCCGTTGTGTGAAACTTTTTTGCAAGTCTCTTTCGTGCAAGACGTTCTCCGCGTCTGGATGCCCTTCTGCTAGCAAGGCGATCCTTCATCAGTTTCGCAATCTCTTTGTTTCGAGTCGTACAGTGCGCACGGTACAGACAAGTACCATCCTCCCGCACTGCTGCAAGACCAATGTTTGTTCTTCCCGGATCAAAACCGACAACGACTGCCTGTCGACTTTGCGTTTTCGGTTTGTAGGTTAACCGGATCGTAAATGGAAGTGTAGACACCGCTTTTGCCTGACCGGATTTTAACATCCTGCGTACCTTTCCAAAACGACAGGTTGGCATCAGTGGTTTTCCTTCCTGATCCAATACATAGACATATCTCATAGTTTTTTCTTCTTTCTTTTGCGATAAGCCGGCTCGTATTTTTCCTCACTGCCAAAACAGTTCAGAAGAATACTCGCTGTTGTGTTTCCATAGCGTAGGCACATCTACAGCCGGAGCTACAGGCTTGGAATCACCTGTAGACGATCAATGTGTCATCGCTCTGCTCAACTATCCCTTTCAAGCTTCTGACTTTAGTCAGGAGTAAGTTGACTATTTTTTCGAATCAACAAGCTGATGGAAGTATAACTTCCCTCGTTCCTTGTTGAGTTGTCCTTTTAAGGACAACACTCCCTTTCCACTTGCCCAGACCCTAAGGATATCATCTAAGCGATTAATACATCCTTTCTCCGGGCATTTTGATGCCTGCGACAAGAGCGACTCATATCGGTTCTTATAGAACCATAGCTCCACTTCTTGTCCTTCAGAAGTTCGAACTGGAATGTAATAATTTCCATTTCGACCCTCTGCCAAGACTCCAATTGGTGACACCTTAAAACATGCTTCTGTCGAAGCATGTTGCTCCTGCGCTTGTGCAAAAGCTTGAGATGCTACCATTGGCTTGTTCTGCCTTCCTGATGAACTAGAATGAGCTCGTCTCCAAATCATTTCAATATTTCCACCGATTCGAAACTCATCGCAACAGTCCTTAAGACCAGCAGATGTTGCCTTTCCTAGATTCATCTGCAGAGAGCTAGCATTTGTGATCTCTGCCAGTCCTGGCTTTTGAGCCTCAAAAGCAACAGTCCGAAGGTCATCTTCCAAAAGCTGTAAAGACACCTGAACTGTCAAGATGTCTATACTTCTTTTTGGTGCGTTTTGAACACATGGATTGGTTACATTAACCCTATATCCAAGTGTTCCCAACACAGTGTCAAGGCGTTTTCTGTACACCCAAATCGGTGCATAGGGCTGCGCCTTTTTGCCTTTACCATAACCGTTGCCGTTCTTCTCCAACTCCTCCGTGAGATCTCTGAGATCTTTCACGTCAAAATCCTTTCCAAGAGCGGCAAACACTTCTGACCAATCTCTCATTGATCCTTTCCACCTTTCTAATCCAAGAATGCATCCTTATACACGGCAAACTCTGGATGAGTCCCGCTACTTATCAACACTTTGGCACACTCAGATGACAGTGGCTTGTCAGAGCTGA
>ERZ779880.1764-NODE-1764-length-17802-cov-5.768750_pt1 | contig 17802 bp, 18 predicted proteins | sample MGYA00511555_ERZ779880 | MGnify/ENA primary metagenome ERZ779880 (study PRJEB29588, sample SAMEA2145815) | human gut metagenome | biome: human gut; feature: human-associated habitat; material: faeces | place: Denmark | collected 2008/2010 ...
ATGCGTGCCGTGTCATCCTCGCCCCGCTCGTGGTCATAGCCGAGCAGATGCAGCACGGAATGCGTGGTCAGAAAGCCGCACTCGCGCGCGGCGGAGTGTCCGTATTCCTCGGCCTGCTCGCAGGCGCGCGTGTAGCACAGCACCATGTCGCCGAGCATGACGCGGCCGCTCTCCGGATCGGGCTCGAGATCCTCGCGCGGCGCGCCGTTGTAATAGTCAAACATCGGAAAGCTCAGAACGTCGGTCACCACGTCCTTGTCGCGGAACTCAGCGTTCAGGCGGCGGATCTCCTCTGCGTCTACCACGCGCGCGTCGATCTCCGCGTCGAACGGGATGTTCTCGCGCTCGAGCACGTTCTTCGCGCATTTTTCGATCAGCTCGCGCACGCTGTCCGCGTCCTTGACCTCGGTCTCGAACGTGACGCTGATGAAGTGCTCCGGCTGGAGCTGCATAAACGGTTCCTTGATGATCTTCATGTTTATTTTTCCTCCCTGCGGCGGACGAAGCGGTGCGGCTTTGCCTCCGGTCTGTCTTTCGGTTTCTTGCTTTCATATTCCGCATACGCCTTGACGATGCGCTGCACCAGCTCATGACGTACTACGTCCTTTTCGGTGAGATAGCACTGGGCGATGCCCTCGACGTGGTCGAGCACGCGCAGCGCCTCGCGCAGACCGCTCTGCTTGCCGCCCGGCAGATCGATCTGGGTCACATCACCGGTAACGACTACCTTGGAGCCTACGCCCATACGGGTAAGAAACATTTTCATCTGCTCCGGGGTGGTGTTCTGCGCTTCGTCCAGAATGATAAAGGAATCATCCAGTGTGCGACCGCGCATATAGGCCAGCGGGGCGACCTCGATGATCTGCTTTTCCACCAGACGCTCGTAGGTTTCTGCGCCCAGCATATCAAACAGGCCATCATACAGCGGCCGCAGATAGGGGTCTACCTTCTGCTGCAGGTCACCGGGCAAAAAACCCAGCTTCTCACCCGCTTCCACCGCCGGGCGGGTCAGGATAATGCGGGAGACCTCTTTGGCCTTGAAGGCCTTTACCGCCATGGCAACGGCCAGATAGGTCTTGCCGGTACCCGCCGGGCCGACACCGAAGGTAATGGCATTGGAGCGGATGGCATTAAGGTATTCCTTCTGTCCCAGTGTTTTGGGGCGGATCGGTCGTCCCTTGACCGTGACAGTAACAAAATCCTCGGTCAGCTCCTTTACCCGCTTCTCCGCGCCATCATGCGCCAGACTGATGCAGTAGTGCACGGTCTGATCCTCCAGCGGGGTGCGGTTCTCGATCAGAAGAAGCATTCCCTCCACGGCTCGGTTCGCTGCCGCCACGTTGGCAGGCTCACCGGAAATGCGCAGCTGTGTGCCACGGCAGACGGCGGTGACAGAAAACTCTTTTTCCAATAAGCGAATATTCCGGTCGCAGTTGCCAAAAACAGCCGCTGCGATCTCTACACTATCCAGTTCAATACACTTTTCCGCCATGGAGCTCCTCCCGAATTGCAGAATTTGATGACTATATTGTACCACCAAAATCTTCAGAAGAAAACTATGAAAAGTGCACAAAATATTTTCCTACATTCCATCGGTTTTTCCATACGAACTATGTCTTAAAGCATTTTGATGACTTTTTTCTGAAAACACTTGACAAAGTATATCGTGAGACGATATACTTTAAGCACGATATATCGGTTGACGATACAAAGACGTCCGATAGAATCCATGGAGTATTTCAGTATGGAAAACCTTGCATTGACAGAATCGACCTATTATATCCTGTTGTCTCTTTACCATCCGCAGCACGGCTATGGCATCATGCAGCAGACGGAGCAGCTTTCCGGGGGCAGAGTCCATCTTGCCGCCGGGACACTGTATGGTGCCTTGACCTCTCTGTGCGAAAAAGGCTGGATCCGTCCCCTGCCCGCTGAGAGCGGCAGCCGCAAAAAGGAATACCAGCTTACCGCAGAGGGCGTACAGATCTTAAAGCACGAGCTTGCCCGCTTGCAGCAGCTTGTGGCCAATGGTGAGAGCATCCTGAAGGAGGAAGCCTTATGAAGGAAAAGAAAACCATTTTCAAGCTTTTCTTTGTGTGGGATTTTGAAAAAGAAGAGCGCTGGCTGAACGAGATGGCACAGGAGGGCTGGGTACTGGATAACACCGGGTTTTCCTTTTATACCTTTGTACGCTGCGAACCGGGCGAGTATATCATCCGCTTGGAGATGAACCCCAGCAGTGATTACCGCGCCTTTGTAAAGGAGCTGGGTGCAGAGTATATCGGCGGCTGTGTCAACTGGGTGTACTTCCGGCGGAAAGCGGAGCTTGGCAGCTTTGAGCTGCTCTCGGATATCGACTCCCGCCTGACGCACCTGAGCCGCATCGACAGGATGCTTTCCCTGATTTGTCTGGCAAACCTGATTCTTGGTATAACGAACTCTTTAAATCAGGCTCGCTACGGCTGGCTGAACCTGTTGTGCGCAGCAATGCTCTCCTATGCACTGGGGCGTATCCGCGGCATGAAAGTAGCGCTGGAAAAGGAACGCAGTTTGCACGAATGATTTGTCAAGCCCTTCTTTGACACAACCGCAGAGAAAAAGCTGGCGTATCTTTGGATAAAAAGACAATGGCAAACCGATCTCCATCGTGATACAATAGCAAGCGTTGTGTGCCGCCGCCCGGCGGCCGTTTATACTGCTTGAAAACAAAGGAGAAGGAACCATGGAACAGCTTTTTCTGATGCCCGGTGAAGAACGATACGAGCGCTTCAAGGATGGCAACGGTGTTCCTAAGGTGCACTACTCCTACTGCTCTATGCGCGGTGCATTCTTTGACTGCGAGAGCCGCAGTCTTGAGGAAGCCCAGCGCCTGTGCGAAAACTGGCTTGTGGGGCAGGATCGCTGCTACCGCAACTAACATAGAACCTTAAAACCCCTGCCGTATTTGCAGACCTTTCCGCAAAACGGCAGGGGTTATTTTTATATAGGTTTTACTGCCACACCTGCGCACAGACAAGCTCCAGTACACTGCCGGCAATACAGCGGGATTTATCCGAGATCAGGAAGCAGTTGGAAAGCTCTTCCCGCCGGGGGTCAATATCCGCGATCTTAAAACCCGGTGTGACTGGATAGCCGCTGCGCAGCAGTCCGCGCAGAATACCGGAAATTTGTGCAGTGACCGGGATATCTTTTCCCTCCGGGGTGCGGATGGTAGCAATAACTTCACCCTTCTCTACTAAATCTCCGATCTTGCGCACATTCATAAAAACGCCGCCAGCCTGTGCATGGATCACCCGCTCTGCACCGTACCCGCCGATGACGCCGGGGATGCCGGTATTGGGGATTGCGCTCCCTTCCCGGATAATCCTACCCAGCCGATGACCGCGCTTGGTCTCCACCACGGCGTCCACGTCCTGCCCAGCAACAAAGCCTGGGCCAAGGGCAATGGTCAGCGGTGCCATATCCCGATGGGTGCCAAGGTTGCGCTTGGCCAGAATGGCGTCCACTACGACCTCCGGCTTTGCCCGGGCAATACAGGCTCCCTCCGGGTCAACGAGCACCGGAACAGCGCCCTGCGCCCAGACGGACTGTGCCTGCTCTAAAGCTCCAATGCGGACGGCACGCAGTTCTTCGACCGTGGCTTCGCCTTCATACACTGCTTCACACAGGGCAACCTGACGGCGAATGGCTGCGGGTTTTGTAGTTTCCAATACCAGCACCCGCAGCCCGGCGCTCCACAACCGGTGGACGGTACCGGTGGCAAGGTCGCCGCCGCCGCGCACGATAATTAAGGCATCCTTTTTCATTTTGCTTCCTCCCCGGGGAAAAGTGTCTGCAACAGCACCTCCATGGAGCCGCCACAGGCAGCAATGGCCGCATCCTCGTTTTTGCCGTCAGCCGAAAGCTGCAGGCATTGCAGAACGGGCGCAGCCTGTGCCAACAGCTTCTGAGCAGCCTGTACCGTGTAATGCTCCATAATACCGCCGCCCACACTGCCAACCGTGCTGCCATCTGGCAGAACAAGCATTTTTGCGCCCACATCCCGCGGGGTGGAACCATGCCGTGCAACGATGGTCGCCAGCACCGCCGGAGTGCGTGCATTTTCTGCCTGCACCATTGCATCCAGCAATGCGATGGGATAACCCTCGGTCTGAGGGCGGGCATTCTTGACCTGCACGATCTCCGCCAGAATGGAAAGTGCGATCTCCGCAGCCGTCTGCGCCCCGATGGCAAGGCCGATGGGTGCGCAGAGCGACTCCACTCGCTGGCTGTCCAACCCGGTCTCCAACAGCTGACGGCGCACCAATGCGGCACGGCCACGACTGCCCATCATGCCCACATAGGCCGCGGGCTTTTGCAAGATCAGGGTAAGGCAGTCCAGATCAAAGGCGTGGGAGCGGGTCAGCACCGCAAAATAGGTCTCTGCTCCGCCGGACACATTCTGGAGTGCCTGTGCAAAGGGGGCGCAAAGCACGGTATCCGCTCCAGCGGCGCGCAGCTGCTGGGCAAATTCTTCCCGGTCATCTATGGCAAGCACCGGCAGACCGAGAAGCTTTGCCTGTTTTACAAGGGCAGCAGCCACATGACCGCCGCCGCAGACCACCAGCTGGGGCACTGCACCAAAACGCTCGGCAAATACCCGCTGCCCGTCCAGTGTAAGAAAGCCCGTAGCGGTACAGTCTTGCAAAGCGGCAAGCTGACGCTGCAAAAGCTCAGCGCTCGGGGTCTGCCACAGGGCATCTCCGTCCCGCAGCAGCAGCTGACTGCCAGCCTCTGCGCCTTCCAGCACGGTAGCCAGCGTATAGCTGCCGGTCTGGTTTGTATCTTGCAGAACGTCTGCAAGCGTTTGTCTGTTCATTGGTGTTTCTCTCCCTCTGTTATTGCTCCACAGGCGTTACCTTATCAAACCGTGTTTCGTCCAGTTCTGCCTGCCAGCTTTGCCAGTCCTCCGGCAGCATACGCCATGCAAGCCCGCACCCTGCCGAGATCTCACGCGGCAGCGGAATCAGCCGCCCGGGCACCTGTCGGACATGGCATTGCTTTTCCCACTCCATAGCTTCTAAGGTGGTACGGAAGGAAAGCACGATATAGCTTCGTTTTATTCGCATAAAAGCTCCCGGGTAAGTGCGCAGACTGCCTGCGCCGCCTGCTGCACCTCCTGCTCCGTATTAAAATGAGAAAAGCTGAACCGTACCACGCCCTGCTCGGCCGTGCCAAGGGCCTTGTGCATCAGCGGAGCGCAGTGTGCCCCGGCACGCACGCAGATGCCGTAGTCCTCCCACAAGATATCTGCCACCCGGGCAGAATCCTCCTGTCCGATGTTCAGCGCCACAATGGGCGCACGGTGCTGCATGGTCATATCACCATACACTGTTACGCCCGGCGCAGTGCGCACCTGCTCATAAAACAGGCGGGCAAGGGCGGCTTCCCGGGCAGCAAGGTTTTCTACACCCTGCTCCAGCAGCCAGTGCACCCCGGCACATAGCCCTGCAAGGCCATGCACGTTCAGCGTGCCAGCCTCCAGTGCGGTGGGCATCTGTAAAGGATGCACTTCGTCAAAGCTGTGCACGCCGCTGCCGCCCACAAGGAGCGGCGCGATCTGTAACCCGGGGCGCACATAAGCACCGCCGGTGCCCTGCGGCCCCAAAAGCGCCTTGTGACCGGTAAAGCAGATGGCATCTATGCCCAGCTGCTGCACATCAATGGGCTGTGCACCGGCAGTCTGGGCAGCATCTACGATGAACAGCAGACCGTGCCGGTGGGCAAAGTCCGCTGCGCGGGCAAGGTTGGTGCCGTTGCCGGTCACGTTGGAAGCTCCCGTCACCACCAGTGCCCGGGTGGTTGGTCGCAGCAGCGTTTCCCACTGGTCGTAGCAAAGCCGTGCAGCGTCATCCACCCCGGTAAAGGAGACCTCTACTCCCTGCGCCCGCAGCCGGTACAGCGGACGCAGAACGGAGTTATGCTCGCATACCGTTGTGATGACATGGTCGCCCGGATGCAGCACGCCGTTCAGTACTGTGTTCAGCGCCATGGTTGCGTTGGCGGCAAAAACAATGCAGGAGGGGTCTGGCGCATGGAAAAGCTCTGCCAGCGCCAGACGGGTATCCAATACGATCCGTGCGGCGTGAAGGGTAGGCTCGTGTGCGCCGCGCCCGGGATTGCCAGCCGTATGCAGTGCCTCCACAATAGCCTGTTCCACCTGCGGTGGTTTATGCAGAGTTGTGGCTGCGTTGTCCAGATAGATCACGGCTTTACCACGTTCCCTGCCTGCGTCAGCTTTTCGGCAATGGTGTACATATTGGTCACGCTGCCAACAGCCAGCTTCTCGGTAAGGCCGTAGAAGTTCAGGCAGGTACCGCAGGTCAGGATCTCCACGCCCTGTGCTTCCAGTGCCTTGAGATCTTCCAGCATGGCAGAACCTTCACAGGTCAGCGCCGCACCGCCGTTATAGAACAGGATGGTCTTGGGCAGCTTGTCCTGCTGGGTCAGCGCAAACACAAAGGCCTTGAGCAGGGTCTTGCCCAGCTCCTCGCTGCCATCGCCCATAACGGCAGCGGAAATAGCCACCACCGTATCGGTGCGGGCATCCGGTGCGCATACAGGGGCTTGCTCTGCCGGGGCGTCTACCGCTTCTCCCAGTGTGAACAGCACACGGTATTTGCGCTCTTCCAGCTTTTCAGCACTATACTGATAGCCCTTCTGCTGTGCCATCTTGGTCAGGTTCTGTACGGCGATCTCATTGTCCACCAGTATCTCCACCTGTCCTGCGCCCTGCAGCTCGGAAATCGCCTTTTTTGCCTTGACGACCGGCAGCGGGCAGGCATCGCCCAGTGCATCTACTTTAATAAACTCAGCCATGCTGATTACTCCTCTCATTTGTCTATTACAGTGATCTCGATTTCCTGCTTCGGCAGGATTTCTCCCACGATGCTTGCGGGCAGCCCTGCGGCGCGCAACGCCTGTTCCAGTGCCGCGGCATCCGCCGGGTCTACCGCCAGCAGCAGCCCGCCGGAGGTCTGCGGGTCGAACAAGACCTCCTCCATGGCAAAGCTTACGTTTTCAAACCGGACGAACGGCCCGGTATGGTTGCGGTTGCGCTGCCCGGCGGCAGTGTACAAAAACGCATTCGCTGCTTTTTCTGCGCCCGGCAGCACCGGCACGGCATTTGCGTGGATGATGCAGGAAAGTTTGCCGCCCATCATCTCATGCAGATGGCCGAGAAAGCTGAAGCCGGTCACATCCGTAGCAGCATGGACGTGATACTTGCGGCTGAGTTCTGCCGCCGTTTTGTTTAAGGTGGTCATGGAGCGGATAGCTGCTTCCATCTCCTCCGGGGCGGTCTCACCTACGCGGTTTGCCGTGCACAGCAGACCCACGCCTAAAGCCTTGGTCAATACCAGCTTATCACCGGGCACGCCGGTGTCGTTCGTATACATCCGGTGCGGGTCTACAAGGCCGGTCACTGAAAGGCCGTATTTTACCCCGCTGTCCGCGATGGAATGCCCGCCCGCAAGGCTGCCGCCGGCTTCTGCCACCTTTTCAGCACCGCCGCGCAAAATTTCGCCCAGTACGTTCAAGTCCATATCCTCCGGGAAACAGACCAGATTCAGTGCAGTCTTTACCTCGCCGCCCATGGCGTAGACATCGCTCAGGGCATTTGTGGCAGCGATCTGCCCAAAGGTGTAGGGGTCGTCCACCATCGGTGGAAAAAAGTCCACGGTCTGCACCAGCGCAATGTCGTCCGTAATGCGGTAGACTGCGGCATCATCCCGGCTGTCATAGCCGACCAGAAGATCCGGGTCTTTTTCGCCCCGGGGCAGCTTTTCCAGAATACGGCTCAACACTCCGGCACCCAGCTTTGCGGTGCAGCCGCCCCCGGTACAGAATACGATCTTATCTTCCTTGCTCATGCGCGTTCTTCCTCTTTGAAATGCGTCAGCACGCACTGTATGCCCTGCTGACGCAAAAGCTGTTGTATTTGTATGCCCTGCTGCTGCAGTTCCGGCGTATCAACCTGATTGAGCACAGCGTAAAACTCCCGGTCACCCACCGCCTTGCGGCCGCCCTGCGTGCTTGCAAGCAGCTGCGCCAACATGGCCGGCGTAAGGGGCGCATCCGGCGCAGCCGCTAAAAACTGCGGACGGATGGTTTCATAGCGGAAGCAGACCTCCCGCAAGGGCTTGCCCAGCGCCGAAAGCCCTGCTACCGCCAAAACGATATCGCTTTGGGGCAGCAGCACAGGCTCGTGCGCCGCCGGAACCTTGCAGGGGTGGTGCTTTGCACCGTCCGCTTCTATAAATACCGCATCTGCCTGCGCCATCCGGCGCAAAAGCTGCTGCGGCGGCAAAGTCAGCTTCCCGTTTTCTGCCGGAGTGCCGATCACTGCGTAGTGACCCGCTTGCCACAGAGTTGTAAGCGCTGCGTCATCCGGTGCATAGTAGGCTACCGATTGCCGGATGTGGGTGGTCGTCATCACAACCACCCGCCAGCCCTTGCGGGCACAGTGGTCTGCCATGGCATACAGCAGGGTGGTTTTGCCCCCGCCGCCTACCAGAGAAACGATATGCCCTTTCTCTGCCAGAAACGGAAGCTCTTTTTCGTTCAGCATCTGCTTTTAGTGCTTAGCTGCAACTGCCATTGCGATCTGCTCCGGGGTGATGGGCAGCTCGTAGAAGCGGGTGCCGATGGCGTTGTAGATGGCGTCCGAAATGGCGGGCAGCGGCGTATTGATGACCACCTCGCCGATGGACTTTGCACCAAAGGGGCCGTTGGGCTCGTAGCTATTCTCAAACTCCACATGGATGCGGCCGATATCGTTGCGGGCAGGGATCTTGTACTGGAACAGAGAGTTCTCCTCCGGGTAGCCGTTTTTGTCGTAGGTGATGTTTTCGGTCAGGGTCATACCGATGCCCTGCAAAATACCGCCCTCTGCCTGCACACGGGTCAGGTTGGGGTTTATGGGGGTGCCGCAGTCCACACAGGCGTCAAATTCCAGCACCTTCACCTCGCCGGTCTCGGTATCAACCTCTACTTCGGCAGCGCCCACCATATACGGCGGCGGCGACAAAGGCGAGGTGTGAGTCTCGGTGAATTCCAGCGGGATCTTATGGCCGAACTGAGAAGCAAAGGCGATATCGGACAGAGTCTTTTGGCGGGTGGGGTCGGCGCTTTCAAACACGACCTTGCCGTCAAACTCCACGGCATCCGCCGGGCATTCCAGCAGTTCCGCGCCCAGCTTGCAGATCTGTTCCCGCAGCTTCATGGCGCACTTTTCGGTGGCCTTGCCGGTGACATAGGTGGTGCTGGAAGCATAGGAGCCGGAATCGTAGGGCGAAGAATCCGTATCCGCGCTAAAGACGGTAATGTTATCCAGCGGGCAATCCAGCACCTCGGCGGCGATCTGCGCCAGCGTGGTGTCGCAGCCGGTGCCCATATCGGCAGCGCCGATCATCAGGGTATAGAACCCGTCATCGTTCAATTTGAGGGTAGCGCTGCCCACGTCCATGCCGGAAATGCCGGAGCCCTGCATGGCCATACCCATGCCCACGGCACGGATCTTGCCGTTACCCATATCCCGGGCGGGATACTTGTGCTCCCAGTCAATCATCTCGCGCACCTTGAGCACGCACCGGTCCAATGCGCAGCTGGTATTTACCGCGCCGTAATAGGCGGGCATCACATCGCCCTCCTGCACGGTGTTCTTCAGGCGCAGTGCAATGGGGTCCATGTTCAGCTTGTGTGCCAGCTCGTTGACCGCAGATTCCACCGCAAACAGACCTTGCGTAGCACCATAGCCGCGGTATGCACCAGCAGACATATGGTTAGTATATACCACATCGCTGACAAAGCGGAAGGCCTCGGCCTTGCCGTACAGCGGGATGGACTTGTGACCAGACAGACCCACAGTAGTGGGGCCATGCTCGCCGTAAGCGCCGGTGTTGGACAGAGTGTACAGGTCGATGCCCTTCACGATGCCGTCTCTGGTAGCGCCCAGACGGACGTGCATTTCCATCTCATGGCGCGGCGAAGAAGCCGTCTGGCTTTCCACCCGGCTGAAGATGAGCTTGGAAGGCTTTTTGGTCATCCACGTCACAAAGGCCGGGTACACCTCGCTGACGGCGGTCTGCTTTGCGCCAAAACCGCCGCCGATGCGGGGCTTGGAGACACGCACCATGGATTTGGGAATGTGCAGTGCATTGGCGATGTTGCGGCGGGCATGGAAAACGATCTGGGTAGAGCTGAGCACATTCAACCGCCCGTAAGTATCAATGGAGCAATAGGTGCGGAAAGTCTCCATCATAGCCTGCTGGCAGGCCTTGGTGTGGTACACATGGTCGATGACCACATCGCATCCGGCCAGCACAGCGTCAATATCGCCGCTGCCGCACGCATCGTGGGCGCAGAGGTTGCGCTTGTTGTCGGCACCCACGGGGGCAAGGCTTTCCCAGTTGTCCTCCGGGTGCACAAGGATGGGGTTATCCTTTGCGGTGTGGAAATCCAGAACAGCTTCCAGCACCTCGTAGTCTACTTTGATAAGCTTGAGCGCCTTATCTACGCACTTTTCATCTTTACCGGCTACGATAGCCACCACATCTCCCACAAAGCGGACATGACGGTCGATGAGCAGTCGGTCGTATGGACTGGCCTCCGGGTAGGTCTGGCCGGCCTGTGTGTAGCGGCGGGCATCCTGCGGCACATCCTCCCAAGTGAAGATGGCTTCGATGCCGGGCACCTTTTTGGCAACAGCGGTGTTGATGCTGCGGACGATGGCGTTTGCATGGGGCGAGCGCAGCAGCTTGACGATCAGGCAGTCCTGCGGGATGATATCATCCATATAAACAGGCTGGCCGGTGACCAGCTGCATCGCGTCTTTTTTGCGGAACGGTTTGTTGACGGTTTTCACTGTGCGCCCTCCTTCTGCTTTTTCCATGCCAGAAAGTTCATGATGCCGCGCAGCTGGCCTTCGTAGCCGGAGCAGCGGCACAGGTTTCCGGCAAGGTATTCCTTCACCTGCTCTTCAGTGGGGTACGGCTTCTCCCGGAACAGAGCCAGCGCGTTCATGATAAAGCCCGGGTTGCAGAAGCCGCACTGCTCTGCGCCCTGATCTGCGATAAAGGCACCAAACTCGGCGGCCTCCTGCTGCAAGCCCTCCAACGTGGTGATTTTATGCCCATCGGCACGGGCTGCCAGCACGGAGCAGGACAGCACAGGCTTATCGTCCATAAACACGGTGCACAGACCGCAGTTGGAGGTCTCGCAGCCGTGCTTGACGCTCTTGCAGCCGTGTGCGCGGACAAAATCGATCAAAAGCATATCCGGGGCGATCTCCTCGGATACCCGGACACCGTTCAATGTAAGTGTGATCTGCATTTACTTTTCCTCCTGCATTTTACGCTGTTCCAGTTCCAGCACCGCGCGCTTTGTCAGCACGCCTGCCAGATGCCTGCGGTACTCGGCGCTGCCGCGCATATTGGAGCCGGTAACGATCTGCGCCTTTATGCTTTCCGCAAACTGTGCGGCAAGCTGTTCTGCCGCAAGGGCAGGCTCTGCCGGGAGCTCGAACCGCACAGCGCGCAGCGGACGCGCACCAATGGCGATGCGGTAATCTCCGGTCTCCAACCGGGCAGCGGCGCAGGTCAGCACCGGAATATCGGTCTGACTGTTGCGCACCGACTGGTAATAGAGCTGCATCGGTGTCTTTTTTACGATCAGCCGCACCAGAACATCCCGGTCATAGGGGCGCTGGGCATATTCATGCAGCGGCAGGATACCGCCTTTGTACAGCTCTACATCACAGTCCATGGCTAGGAACATGGTCAGTACATCCGAAAAGCCGAACCGGCTGTAAATGCTGCCGCCCACGGTCGCCAGATTGCGCAGCTGTACGCCCACGATATGGCGCACAGTCTCCCGCATAGCACCATGAGTATAGGCGGCAAGCCCCGGATGCTGTTCCAGCTGACGCAGGGTGACCATAGCGCCGATGGAAAAGCTGTCCTCGGTCTCCTCAATGGTATCCAGTCCCAGACCGGAAAGGTCGATGGCGGTGCCGACATTGATGGTTTCCATCTTTAGCCAGATCATGCCGCCCAAAATGCGGTTTGGCTTTTTCTGGTTCAGCTGCCACGCTTCCTCCAGACTTTCTGCCCGCTTATATTCTCGGATCGTCATCATGTGCAGTACCTCTCTTTTCTATCGCTGCGATATCTCTTCTTTTATTTTAGCACAGCTTTCGGTATAATACTATTATAAAATGCTGCTGAAGGAGTGTTTTTGTATGAAGAAGTCGCTTACGGTCGGCTGTGTGATCATGGCTTCCGGGCTAAGCCGCCGGTTTGGCGCAAATAAACTGCTGGCAGATTTTTGCGGCCAGCCCATGCTCTGCCGGGCTTTTGCCGTCACTGCCACACCCGGTATCGCTGTCCGCATCGTGGTGACCCGCTCGGAAGATGTACAGGCACTGTGCAGGACGCAGGGCGTCCCGGTGCTGCTGCACAGCCTGCCCGGCCGCAATGATACCGTTCGGCTGGGGCTTTCGGCGCTGCTGGAGCAGCTGCCGGAACTGAGCGGCTGTATGTTTCTGCCCGGGGATCAGCCCCTGCTGTGCCGGGAGACGGTAGAAGCCATGACAGAGCGCTTTTGCCACGAACAGACATTCCCGGCAGAATGGCAAAAAGAAACAGAACGGGAGATCTTCCGTCTGGGTGCCGTGGCCGATAACGACCCGACACCTCTTGTTGGAAGTCCCGTTCTGTTTGGAAGCAGCTTCTTTTCAGAACTGCTCACCCTGCCGGAAAATAAAGGCGGCAACGTGCTGCTTAAAAAGTACCCTGCGCAGGTACGCACGGTCTGTATTGCAGCCCCTATGGAGCTGCTGGATGCAGACACCCCGGAGGTGTTGCAGCAGCTGGAAGTCCTTGCCCGGCAAAAAGGCTAAAGCTTACTCTGCCATATCGTTCTTGGGCAGCAGCACGTTCAGCAGGATCGCCACAAAGGCGGCTGGAACGATACCGGACTCGCCACAGATCAGCTGGAGAGCCTGCGGTGCCTGTGCCAGAATGCCGCTGTTGGCACCCATACCGTAGCCCACGCCCAGTGCCACAGACACGATGGTCAGGTGGCGCGGAGTCATCTTTTCCTTGGTGATCAGCTGGATGCCGCTGACCACGATGGAAGAGAACATCATAACGGCAGCACCGCCCAGAACGGCCTGCGGCATGATGGAGATCAGCGCGCCCAGCTTGGGGATCAGGCCGCAGAGGATCAGGAACACAGCGCCGGAAGCCAGTGCCATGCGGTTGACCACCTTGGTCATGGCCACCAGACCCACGTTCTGGCTGAAAGAGGTGTTGGGCAGCACGCCGAACAGTGCAGCAAAGGTAGAGCCGAGGCCATCACAGATGACGCCGCCGGACAGCTCCTTATCAGAGGGCTCACGGTTCATGCCGCCCTCCATCACGCCGGAGATATCGCCCACGGTCTCCACTGCGGTAACGATGAACATGATCAGCACCGGCAGGATCGCACGGGCATCAAATACCACCTTGACCGGCATCAGCTTGGGCACTGCGAACCAGGAAGCCTGCGCTACCTTGCTCCAGTTGAGCACCCATGCCTTGGTGAACTCTACGCCATCAGCAGTCACGCCAGTGGTGGGCAGTACCAGCCCCATGATGAAAGCAACCACATAACCGGCCAGAATACCGATAAGGATGGCAGAGGAACTGAGAAAACCGGTGGTCCAGTGCTTGAAGAACAGGATGACTACCAGCACGAACAGTGCCAGCAGCAGGTTTTCCACAGAGCCGAAGTCCTTGGCTTTGTTACCGCCACCGAAGGAGTTGATACCTACCGAAATCAGCGAAAGACCGATGGAAAGCACCACCGTGCCGGTGACCACCGGCGGGAAGAACCTACGCAGCGGCTTCAGGAAGAAGCCCAGCACGCTTTCAAAAATACCGCCGATGATAGATGCGCCCATAATCGCGCCATAGGCCAGCACACCGCCGCCCATCGTGCCAACAACGCTGTTGAACACGCCGATAAAACCGGAGCTGGTACCCATGATGATGGGCACGCCGCCGCCCACGGGGCCGACCGTGAACAGCTGCACCAGCGTGACCACACCGGCCACGAACATGGCGCTCTGCAGCAGGGTGACCTGCAGGTCTGCAAATTCACCACCGGCAATGCCGCAGGCACTGGTGATGATCAGCAGCGGGGTCAGGTTGCCCACGAACATGGCGCAGACATGCTGCAGGCCCAGGGGGATGGCCTGGCGCAGAGACATCTTGCCATCAAACTGGTAAGCAGCCTCTTCAAGTTTGACTTCCTTCAAATGTTCCACTCTCCTCAGAATCTTGACGTTTTGGGTTTCGGATGCTTTGCAAAAAGCGGATTCATTATAACAAAGTTGCCATTTAATGTAAATAAAGTATGACTTTTCCGCGAACGGCTGCAACATTGCCCGATGGTCGTTTCCGGGTCAGAGACAGCAAAAAAGCAGCGGTTTTCCGCGCACGCTTCCACCCGGAATGGACTGGTTTCGCGCAGAATCCCCTGCTTTTTTCTAGAGTTTTTTCAGTTTTTGTGCGATACAGAGATTTTACAATTTCTTTGTCCGCACATCAGGCTTCCTCGCCCACATAGGTGAACCGTCGCTGGGTCTTGCCGTCGCGGGTAACCATCTCGTTCCACATGGAGGCGGGCCGCACCCACAGACTGTGCTCCCCGTACAGCTGCCGGTAGACCACATATTCCTCCTCGGTCTCGCTGTGGCGGGCCACACCCAGCACCTCATATTCTTTGCCTTTGAAATGCCGGTAACGCCCCGGCCGAATCTCTTCGCTCATCGTTTTTCTCCTTTTACCGACTGCCTAAGCCGTAATCCCGCAGGCAGTGCCGGATGCCCTGCTGTGTGGTATCAAAGCGGATGCCGGCCTTTTCCAACTTTTTGCCGTCCATGACCAGATTGCGCGGCCAGTCGGCGGCTTCAATCTGCACCGCAATGTCCAGCTCCTGCGCGAACTGCTGTGCCGTGTGCACCATATTTTCCGTATTGGAGCTGCCAAAGTTGTACACGCCGCCGGGCAGGCTCAGTGCCGGAGCAAGGTTTGCGATCACCTGTCGGACATAGGTCACGCCCCGGCAGTCGTTGGCCGAAAAGGTCACCGACGTCCCATGCAGGGCGGCGCACAAAAGGTTCAGCGCCAGGTTGCCCCGGATGGGCAGCCCGTAGCCCGGCAGGTCATACATCCAGCTGGCCCGCAGCAGCACAGCGTCCGGGCAGAGTTCCAGCACGCGCTGTTCCATTTCCAGTTTGCAGCGGCCATATACATTGGTCGGCTGCAGGGGCAATGTCTCCGGCAGCGGCCCGGGCTGCGTGATTCCGGCATAGACCTGATCTGAACTGAACGCCAGCAGCTTTGCGCCGGATGCGCAGGCAGCTTTTGCCACCCAGACCGGCAGCTCCACGTTGGCACGATGGGCTTCCTCCGGGTGCTGTGCGCAATAGCCGGTGTCCGACAGAGCCGCCGCGTGCACAATGGCCGCAGGCTGTAGTTTCTGAATGGTCTCGGTCACTTCTGCCTCCCCGGCTGCTGCCAGAAAGCCGCGGGGCAGGCTGCAAAGCTCCGCATCCCCCAGCCCCTGCTGCAGGATGCGTGCGCCCAGAAAGCCGCTGCCGCCTGTGATGAGAACGCGTTTCATCGGTACTATCTCCCTCCCTGGTTTGCTGTCAGTATAGCATATTTTGTGCAGTAAGAAAAGCAGCTGCGCCCCAAAGCGAAAGCTTCAGAGCGCAGTTGCATTTTTTCAGAGGAAGAATTCCAGCACAAAGACCACAGCGCAGCAGGCCACAGCCACCTGGAACAGGCTTGCACCGCACCAGGCCGCTGCAATGCCGATCACCAGCGCCACAGCACCGGCCACCGGGCTCTGGGTGGCCTGCACGATGGCCGGGAAGGTCATGACGGCCAGCGTGACATAGGGCACATAGTACAGGAACGACTGAACGAACCGGTTCTTGATGGGTTTGCGGATCAGAGTAAGCGGCAGGATGCGGATCGCATACGACACCAGTGCCATGACCGCAATGTAAATGTAGTTGTTATGCGTCATGTTCCGCCTCCTGATCCTTGACCGGGAACAGCACCGCAGCCACACTGGAAATAAGTACGGTGAGCAGGATGGTCCGGGTGCCGTCCGAAAGTGCCAAGATGCCCGGCAGATAGTTGCAGGCAAAGCTCAGCGCAAAGCTGATGGCCACCAGCACAGCCACCACCTTATCCTTGCGGGCAGGCGGGATGATGATGGCAAGGAACATGCCGTACAACGCCACGCTCAGCGCACTGACTGCCCGCAGGGGCAGCAGGTTGCCTGCAATGATGCCCAGCGCCGTGCCGGTAGCCCATGCCGGTGCCGCCAGCACAATGGCACCATAAGTATAATACGGGTTCAGACTGCCCGGACGCGCAATGGTGATGCCAAACAATTCGTCCGTGACATCATAGCCGATGACGAGCCGGTGCCAGAACGGCGTACCCGGCGCAAAGCGCTGTGCCAGCGCGCAGCTCATAAGCAGATAGCGCGCGTTGGCGATCAGGGTGATGACCGCCACCTCCAGATAGGTCGCATTCGCCATGATGATGGCAAACGCGGCGTACTCACCCGCCGAAGCATTGTTCAGCAGGCTGACCAGAAAACCCTGAAATGGGGTAAAACCTGCCCGGCGGGCCGCAATGCCCAGCGAGAAGGACACCGCAAAATAGCCCAGCGCAATCGGTACACCGTCGCGCATGCCTTCGCAGAAGGTCTTTTTGCTGAACGCCCAGACAGGCTTTTTGGCATTGACAAGCTCCGGGGTAAGGATCTTTGCTTCAGAATCCATTTACACTTCTCCTTTCCTATTTCAAAACACCAAAGCCTATTATACTCCCCTGCTTTCGGAGAAGAAAGAGGTTTTTGCTTTATTTGGCACGCAAAAAAGAGAACGCCGCCGGGAAACGGCAGCGTTCTTCGTCAATTTATACACCCGGCACCAGAAAATGCTGCGCCTGCGGCAGGGTCTGCATGTCTGCATCCAGACCGTTGGCCGCCCGCATCTGCGCCGGTGAAACATGGAAGCGGCGCGCAATGGCGAACAGCCTCGCCTGCCTGCGCGTAGTAGATACGCAGGGCAATCTCCGGGTCCAGCGGGGTCAGTTCATCGCCCAGCTCGATGCTGCCAATGCCCTGCTGCACCGTGCGGCAGAGAATGGCGCCCTCCGCCCGGGCTGTGACCGTGACTTCCAGCGTGCCGCCCGCGCAGCTGCACTGGACGTTCTCGGTGCTCAGCCAGCATTCCGGGCTGAACTGTGCACCCGGCGGGGCTTCTACTGCAAGCGGAAAGACAAGCTCCAGTGTTTTTTCGTAGCTTTCCAGTTCAGCAAGACTGTTCTCGGCAAAGGCGGTAGCAACGGCACGCACCGTAAAGGCCCAGCCGTCGCGGTAAGGTGTTACCTGCGCCGGTCCATAAGACACAAAGCAGGCGCGCAGTTGAGCATCCGCATCTGGCAGCGGCCCGGAGACCGTGGAAGATGCTGTCTCGTTCAGCATACAGGCAAGATCTTCTGCTGCCAATTCCTGCGGCGTGACGGCGGTTTCAAACTGCGTAGAAAAGGCATCCGCTACGTATTGCAGCTGGCAGGGCCGCCATGCGTGCAAATGCATCATCACGCTGGCTGTCAGTTGGCCGCTGGCTTCCTGTTCGCCCTCCGCAAGGGCAAAGCCCACCGGCTCCAGCACGCACATGCATCTGCAGTC
>ERZ779880.1772-NODE-1772-length-17766-cov-22.854215_pt1 | contig 17766 bp, 20 predicted proteins | sample MGYA00511555_ERZ779880 | MGnify/ENA primary metagenome ERZ779880 (study PRJEB29588, sample SAMEA2145815) | human gut metagenome | biome: human gut; feature: human-associated habitat; material: faeces | place: Denmark | collected 2008/2010 ...
CAGCGCCTGGCGGCACCGGCACTCCGGGTCGGCCAGAACAGGGACGACCTCTTGTGCCAGAAGGCTCTCCGCCTCCGCCGCATCGGCGGCCAGCACGGCGGCAACGCCCTCTACCTCCGTCCGGCCCAGCACGATAGCCTGGGAAAAGCACACCGTCCGCCGGATGGCGGTGGGCGCGGGCAGGTCCGTCATCACCACCTGCATATGGCTGCGGTACAGCCGCAGGGCGATGCCGGTGGCAATATCCCCCGCGCCGCGGATCAAAACTCTCATGCGACAGCCCCTTATCTGTTTGATACCAATATATAGTAGCCTGTGGTCTGTTGTAGGATAACACTTTAGCGGGAAAAGGTCAATCCCTGTTGACGTATCCTGATTCTCCTGATAGAATAACGTCATGGAAAGAAAGATGACATACAAGCTATCCTGCCGCCTGTTCACTGATGCAAAATGCTTCGGTCCGGGCGTAGCTCAGCTGCTGCACGCGGTGCAGCAGCTCCATTCGCTGCGCGCTGCGGCGCTGAGCATGGACATGGCCTATTCCAAGGCATGGACCATCGTCAAAAATTCGGAAAAGGCGCTGGGGTTCCCGCTTCTGACCTCCACCACCGGCGGGAAGGGCGGCGGCGGTGCGGCGCTGACCCCCCGGTGCGTGCAGCTGCTGGACGCCTACGATTCATTCTGCAAAAGGCTCCAAAATGCGGCAGTTGCACTGTTTGATGAAGAATTTTCCGATTTTCTCTGAAAAGCGTGTAAACGCAGGCGCTCCGGCCACGTGATCCGGCGGAGCGCCTGCGTTCTCTTTATTGCATGAGGAAGATGTCTGCGTTTCCGCTGACGGTCTCCAGCTTCCAGACCGCCGGCGCGTCGGGACTGTTGGTCACATCGCTGCGCAGCTGACCGCTGACGGTGCGGAAATCGATGGCCACCGCCTCCGGCTGCTGGGCCAGTGTCAGTGCGATGTCACCGCTGCCGCTCTTCACATCCAGCTCCTTTGGCTGGGTTTCCAGCGTCAGTCCAATGCTGCCGCTGACGCTGTCCGCCTCCAGTTTATCGGTGCGGACGCTGCCGGTGATGGCGCCGCTGGTGGTCTCCAGAGAGATCTCCCCGGCGTTGGCGGCGTGGACGCTGACCGTGCCGCTGACGCTGGACACGTCCAGCTCCGTCAGGGTCAGGGTATCCTCCTCTGTCAGGTCCACGGATACGTCGGCACTGACCGCGTCGATGTTCAGTTCATGCAGCACCGTGCTGCGTGGCAGCCTGACCGTCAGTTGTTTTTTCTGCGAGGCGCTGACCGTCAGCGGCTGGGAGCGGATGTCCAGCGTGTTGTCGTCCTCGTCCCCCCGCCACTCCATCTTCAGCGCCACATCCCCGCCGTCCATCATCGTCTCCGACAGCTGGATGCCCTCGCCGTCGTACAGCTCCACGTTTACCGCGCCGCTGACCCATTCGATGTCGATGGAGCGGAAGCCCTTGATCTGTACCACCTCGCCGGCTCCGGTGTTGTAGCCCGCGTCCGGCTCCGCCGGAACGGTCGGGTCCGTCGGAGCCGCATCGCCGCCGTTCTGCGGCTGCGCCGTCCGGGTACAGGCCGTCAGGGCCAGCGCCATGACCAGCGCCAGCAGGCACGCCATTCCTTTTTTCATGGGGGTTCCCTCACTTTCTCAGTTTGTCCCAGATCGTGACCTGCCCCGTCTCTCGGGTCCGGTCCATGTCGATGACCCGCTGGTTCCGGCTGCCCCGGAACTGGAGAGAGATGTCCTTCAGCTCCTTGACGAACCGCCCGTCTACCAGTACGTTGATGCAGGCCAGCATCCCGTCTGTGGCCTCGCACCGGGGGTAGCTGCCGTCACGCAGCAGCTCGTCCTCCAGACGGAAGCCGGTGAAGCACCAGATGGTCTTATGGGGGTACTTCTCCCGTATCTCCCGCAGCAGGGGCAGCAGCTCCCGCTGGTTCTTCGGCTCGAAGGGTTCGCCGCCCAGCACGGTCAGGCCGTTGATAAAGGACTTGTCCAGCTCGGCGAAGATCTCCGCCTTCGTCTCATTGGTAAAGGGCTTGCCATAGTTGAAGTCCCACGTCTGGGGCTGGAAGCAGTCCGGACAGTGGTTGGTGCAGCCGGAGACGAACAGCGTCACCCGCACGCCGATCCCGTTGGCGATATCACATTTTTTCAGCTCTCCGTAGTGCATAGCAGCCTCCTATGGCAGGATCATACCAGAAGCCTGCCGATAAATCATGAACAGAGTGAAAAAGGCGGGCGTCTGCCCGCCTTTTTTTGCGTTGTCTTTACAGATGCAGCACGCGGTCCTTGATCTCCTGCGTGCGGCCCTGGTTCCAGAACTGGGTGCCGATATAGCCGCAGGTGCGGCGGGCCACGTTCATCTTATCCTGATCGGTGTTGCCGCACTGGGGGCACTTCCAGATCAGCTTGCCGTCCTGCTCCACGATCTCGATCTCACCGTCCCAGCCACAGACCTGACAGTAGTCGCTCTTGGTGTTCAGCTCGGCATAGATGATGTGGTCGTAGATGAACTTCATGACCTCCAGCACCGCGTCCAGATTGTTCTGCATGTCCGGCACCTCCACATAGCTGATGGCGCCGCCGGGGGACAGATGCTGGAACTGTGCCTCAAACTCCAGCTTTTTGAACGCGTCGATCGGCTCCGTCACATGGACGTGGTAGCTGTTGGTGACGTAGCCCTTGTCGGTGATGCCCTCCACCACGCCGAACCGCTTTTGCAGGCACTTGGCGAACTTGTAGGTGGTGGACTCCAGCGGCGTGCCGTACAGGGAGAAGTCGATGTTGTGCTGGGCCTTCCACTTCTTACAGGCGGCGTTCAGCGCGTTCATGATCTCCAGGGCGAAGGGAGTGGCGCTGGGATCGGTGTGGGACTTGCCGGTCATGTACTTCACGCACTCGTAAAGGCCCGCATAGCCCAGAGAGATGGTGGAGTAGCCGCCGTAGAGCAGCTTGTCGATGGGCTCGCCCTTCTTCAGGCGGGCGCAGGCGCCGTACTGCCACAGGATGGGGGCGGCATCGGACAGGGTGCCCTTCAGCCGCTCGTGGCGGCACAGCAGGGCGCGGTGGCACAGCTCCATACGCTCGTCGAAGATGTGCCAGAACTTCTCGATATTGCCGCCGGAGCTGAGAGCGATGTCCGGCAGATTCACCGTCACCACGCCCTGATTAAACCGGCCGTAGTACTTGGGCTTGCCATTCTCGTCCACATAGGGGGTCAGGAAGCTGCGGCAGCCCATGCAGGGATAGCAGTGGCCCTCCCCGTTCTTGTCCACCTTCAGCTCCAGCATCTTCTTCTCGCTGATATAGTCGGGCACCATGCGCTTGGCGGTACACTTGGCCGCCAGCTGCGTCAGATACCAGTACTTGCTGTCCTCGTGGATGTTGTCCTCCTCCAGCACGTAGATGAGCTTGGGGAACGCAGGCGTGACCCACACGCCCTTCTCGTTCTTCACGCCCTGATACCGCTGAAGCAGCATCTCCTCGATGATGACCGCCAGATCCGCCCGTTCCTGTTCGCTGCGGGCCTCGCCCAGATACATGAACACCGTGATGAACGGAGCCTGTCCGTTGGTGGTCAGCAGTGTCACCACCTGATACTGGATGGTCTGGACGCCGCGGCGGATCTCCTCCCGCAGGCGCTTCTCGGCGATGGCGTTGATCTTATCCTCCGTCACGGAGACGCCCACGGTGTCGAACTCGTCCCGCACGCTGGCGCGGATCTTCTCGCGGCTCACCTGAACGAAGGGGGCCAGGTGGGTCAGCGAGATAGACTGGCCGCCGTACTGGTTGCTGGCCACCTGGGCCACGATCTGGGTGGCGATGTTGCAGGCGGTGGCGAAGCTGTGGGGCTTTTCGATGAGCGTACCGGTGATGACAGTGCCGTTTTGCAGCATGTCCTCCAGATTCACCAGGTCGCAGTTGTGCATGTGCTGGGCGTAATAGTCGGTGTCGTGGAAGTGGATGATGCCCTCGTTGTGGGCGTCCACAATGTCCTTGGGCAGCAGGATGCGGTTGGTGATGTCGCGGCTGACCTCACCGGCCATATAGTCGCGCTGGGTGGAATTCACCACAGGGTTCTTGTTGGAGTTCTCCTGCTTGGCCTCCTCGTTATTGCACTCGATGAGGCTGAGGATCTTGTCATCAGTGGTGTTGGACTTGCGCACCAGGGAGCGGGTGTAGCGGTAGGTGATGTAGTGCTTGGCCACCTCGAACGCGCCGTGGGCCATGATGTGGTGCTCCACCATATCCTGGATCTCCTCCACCGTGGGGGCGCGGTTCATCTTCTGGCACTGCAGCTCCACGGACTCGGCGATTCGCTGGATCTGTACCGGCGTCATGCGGTCCGCCTCCGCCACGGCCTCGTTGGCCTTGGTGATGGCGATAATGATCTTGGTAATATCGAAACCGACTTCAGCGCCGTTTCTCTTGATGATCCTCATGGGGCATCCTCCTTCGCAGTCTATCTCTCTCCCCGTATACGGGGCTTATCCAAATACATCGCCCCTATCATACACTACATCTTGTGGCTTTGCAAGTGCCTGTACCGAAATATAGAGAGGACTCCCGCCAAAAAGCGGCGGATATTTTTGTGGATTCTGCCAAAATTATTTTCCAGAACACACAAGATATGGTAGCATTGCAGGGGATGTCTGCCACTAAATATAGGCGGCAGCGGTGGGAAGGCGGCGGTTTCCGGCTCCATGGCGGGTCTCTCCCCCGCCGGGGCGAAATCCGTCGTTGCGCGGAGAGGCTTGGTGTGGTATACTAATTGAGTTATAGTATACGCGGGCGGCGCCCGCGAAAGGAGAAAACACCATGCGACCAGATATCCGATCCCTGCTCCACGGCATCTTCAATCTCATCCTGCCGTTTTTCGCCTATGATCTGGCCGGTCTGCTGGTGTTCTCCCTGACGGCGGGCAACTACACACCCTGGGCGTCCTTCTGGCCCATGGCGGTGCTGATCCATCTGCCTTTCCTGTCCGACGTCATCGGCGTGGTGGTGGGGGCGGTGCGCTACAAAAGGAGCAAGCGTGTCTGCGCCATGCTGGGCACCATCTTCTCCATCGGCGGCGCGGTGCTGTACTACATGCTGCGCTACCAGTGGGGCTTTACCCTGTTTGGTATGCTGGTCTGATATTTTCGATAAGGAGGGCGCGGTATGCGGCCTGAATTCATTACAGTGGGCACCGTTGTCAATGCCCACGGCGTCCGCGGTGAGGTCAAGGTGAATCCCCACGGCTTCGATCCTGCGTTTATCGCCTCGTTCCACACGCTGTATCTCAACGGGCAGGCGGTGGCCGTCAAGGCCGTCCGGGTCCACAAGTCCACGGTACTGCTGACGCTGCCCGGGGTGGAGGATATGGACAGTGCGCTGGCTCTGAAGGGCTGCACCGTGGCCATCCGGCGCACCGACGCGCACCTGCCCAAGGGGCAGTTCTTCGATGAGGAGCTGGAGGGCTGCGCCGTGGTGGACGACGCCACCGGTCAGGAGATCGGACGGCTGGACAAGGTGCTGTCCTACCCCGCCCACAAGGTGTATCAGGTGCGGGGCGGCGCACACGAGTACCTGATACCCGCAGTGCCGGACGTGTTCATCGTCTCCGCCGATCCCGATACGGAGGTCATCCGCGTCCGCATGATGAAAGGACTGGCCACCGATGAGGATTGACATCATGACCCTGTTCCCCGACGCGGTGGACGCCATGATGAATGCCTCCATCATCGGACGGGCGCAGGAGCGGGGCTTTGTCACCATCCGCACCCACCAGATACGGGAGTTCACCACCAACAGGCAGATGCAGGTGGACGACTACCCCTACGGCGGCGGGCGGGGCGCGGTGATGCAGGCAGATCCGCTGTACCGCTGCTGGCAGCATATCTGCGACGAGGCCGGCGGCCGGGTACACACCATCTATATGTCCCCCTGCGGGCGGGTGCTGACCCAGCAGGTAGCCCGCGAGCTGAAGGAGCGGTACGACCATCTCATTTTGGTGTGCGGCCACTACGAGGGTGTGGACCAGCGGTTTCTGGACGAGTGCGTGGACGAGGAGATCTCCATGGGCGACTTCGTGGTAACCGGCGGCGAGATACCCGCCATGGCGCTGGCGGACTGCCTGTGCCGTATGGTGCCGGGTGTGCTGCCGGAGGAGAGCTGCTACACCGATGAGAGCCACTGGAACGGCCTGCTGGAGTATCCTCAGTACTCCCGTCCCGAGGAGTGGCACGGCCGCAAGGTGCCGGAGGTGCTGCTCAGCGGTCACCACGGCAACGTGGCGGACTGGCGCACGCGGGAGAGCTACAAGCGCACCATGGCGCGGCGGCCCGACCTGTGGGAGAAGTTCGACCTGACGCAGGTACACAGCCGTCACGACAAGAAGGTGCTGGCTCAGGCGCTGGCGGAGTACGAGGCGGCGCAGCGGCCGCCGGAGGATGCCGGCGAGACGGAGAGCGCCGAATAAAGCGTATAAAAAAGTTCCTGACCATGTGAAGTGGCCAGGAACTTTTTTATGCAGTTTTCGCTTACCGGAAGATCTCGCCGCTGGTGGGGTTGCCCGCCGCCTGCGCCTCATCGGTGTCGATGTGCATGGTGGTAGCACCGCCCACGTTGACGCGGACCACCACATCGTCGAAGATCAGCTTACGGCCCTCGCCGCCGCAGGCGACGCGGATGATCTCCTTGTCCTTGACGCCCATCTTCTCGGCGTCCTCCTGCGTGACGTGCAGGTGGCGCTTGGCCACGATGACGCCCTCGGACAGCTCCACCTCACCGGCGGGACCCACCAGCTTACATGCACCGGAGCCCTTGACATCGCCGCTCTCGCGGACGGGGGCCGCGATGCCCAGGGTGCGGGCATCGGTGGCGGAGACCTCCACCTGGTCGGCCTTGCGGACGGGGCCCAGGATGGACACGTTGGCCATCTCCTTCTTGGGGCCAACGATGGTCAGACGCTCATTACATGCGTACTGGCCGGGATAGGACAGGGGCTTGCGGATGGTCAGCTCATAGCCCTTGCCAAACAGCTTCTCCACCGTCTCCTGGGTCAGATGGATGTGACGGGCGGACGTTTCGATCATGAAACTCATAGTAAACACTCCTTCTTTTTTTGCCAAAAATGTGGAATATTTTCATTCCCTGTGAGGGAATTCTTCCCTTATTATCGGATCTCTTCTTTTTCCGAGACGCGGCGCAGCTCCGTGACGTTTCCGATGTAGAAATACGCCTTGCCGGCGGGCACGATCTCGCCGGTGACGGACACGAACTCACCTGAGCGCAGGGTTTTCGCCTCCGCCATAGCCTCATCGTTGCCGTCGAAGTGGATCAGCAGGCCAAAGCCGGTGTCGCCGTGGCCGTCCAGATCCAGATGCCACCAGGGAAAGCGCAGCGTCACCTTGCGGCCGGCGTACTTGCTCTGCTGGCCGTGGGTGTACTCCGAGCGCACCTGGTCGAAGGAGATGGGCACGATCTCCCCGTCCGGCATGTGGAAGTGCAGCCCGCCGTACAAGCGGCTCAGCCGTTTCTCCCGATTGCTCTTGCGGCTGACCATCAGCATCCCCATCAGGACCAGAAGTGCCACACCGTACAGTCCCTGACCCTTCACCAGGCACCAGACACACGCCAGAATACCCGAGACAAGGATCACGCGGTTGATGACATCCTGTCCCAGCCAGACCTCTTTCAGTTTTCTCATGTGTATTCTCCTTTTCTGTCTCCAATTTTTTTATTTTAGCACATCGCTGTCGCTTATGCAAGCGGTAAACCGCCGCAGGATATGCAATTTCCCTCTTGTATTCTTCCTGATTCTTGGTATAATCGTAGGAGATATCATATTGCCGTGTATCATCATCTTCTTATAGGAGGCAACGATATGTCCGTAAAGCTTGAATTATATCGGGTCTTTAAGGAAGTGGCCGAGGTGGGCAACATCACTGCCGCCGCCCAGGCGCTGTATATCTCCCAATCCGCAGTGAGCCAGTCCATCAAGCAGCTGGAGAACGACTTGCAGACCCGCCTGTTCTCCCGCAACTCCCGCGGCGTCACGCTGACGGCGGAGGGCAAGATGCTCTACGAGTACGTCCGCAGCGCCATGGGCCTGCTGGAGACCGGCGAGGAGAAGCTGTCCCAGACCCGCGAGCTTCAGATGGGCCAGCTGGTCATCGGCGCCAGCGACACCGTCACCAGCCAGTTCCTGCTGCCCTATCTGGACGGCTTCCACCGGGAACATCCCGCCATTCATATTCAGATCATCTCCGGGCGCAGCCACAAGGTGCTGGGGCTGCTGCGCTCCGGTAAGGTGGACATCGCCTTCGCCAGCACCCCCACGGACATGACCTCTCTGGAGACATACCCCTGCTTCCCTACCCACTCCATCTTCGTGGCGGGGGCCGGGTATCCCTGCGACTTTGAGCATGTGTATTCTCTGGAGGAGATCTCCGCCTTCCCCCTGATCCTTCTGGAGAGGAAGGCCTCCAGCCGCCTGTATCTGGAGCGATTCTTCCTGCAGAACGGCCTGAAGCTGACCCCCGAGATCGAGCTGGGCGCCCGCAGCCTGCTGGTGGATCTGGCCGCCATCGGCTTCGGCGTGGCCGGCGTCACCGAGGAGTTCGTCACCCGAGATCTGGAAAACGGACGGCTGCGGCAGCTCAAGACATCGTTCCACATCCCGCCCCGCTCCGTGGACATGTGCATGCTGCGGGACGTACCCCAGACCGCCGCGGCGGAGCGTTTTGCCGCCTTTGTCAAGCAGAGCTTATCCAAACGATAAGTACACCTGTTTTCACCGGTAAAACCCACAAAAAACCGTAGAAAGCGCTGGAATATTCTTCAATTTTTCCTGTTGCTTTTCCCCGGAAAATCGGGCAGTATAGAACTAAAACTTTTGAGAGGAAGTGTCGACGATGCAGCAGTTGAAAGAGCGTATCCTGAAGGAGGGCCGCGTGCTCCCCGGCAATATCATCAAGGTGGACGGATTCCTGAACCACCGCGTGGACACCGCCCTGATGGGCGCCATGGCGGAGGAATTTGCCAAATATTTTGACGTCAAGAATATCACGATGGTGCTGACCGCAGAGGCCAGCGGCATCGCTCTCGCTACCGTCTGCGCCGAGAAGTACGGCGTGCCCATGGTCTTTGCCAAGAAGGCCAAGAGCGACAACATCGAGGGCGGCCTGTACCAGAGCGATATTTTTTCTTATACCTATAAAAAGAAAGTGACCCTGCTGGTGTCCCAGGACTGGATCCACGCCGATGATCGCGTGCTCATCATCGATGACTTCATGGCCAAGGGCTACGCCATGCGGGGCCTCATCGACATTGTCAACAAGGCCGGCGCCACACTGGCCGGCATCGGCGTTGCCGTGGAGAAGGGCTTCCAGGACGGTGGCGACAGCCTGCGCCGCGAAGGCTACCCCATCCACTCTCTGGCCATTATCGATGAGGCCGATGAGCACCACATCCGCTTCAGGGAGGATAACTGATATGAAGAAGGTTCTGGTTCTGGACTTCGGCGGCCAGTACAACCTGCTGGTGGCCCGCCGCGTCCGCGAGTGCGGCGTGTACTGCGAGATCAAGTCCTTCCGCACCTCCACGGAGGAGGTCCGCGCCTTCGGGCCGGACGCCCTTATCTTCACCGGCGGCCCTGCCACCGTGTTCGAGCCCAACGCCCCCATGGTGGACAAGGCCCTGTTCGAGATGGGCATCCCCGTGCTGGGCATTTGCTATGGCCAGCAGCTGATGATGCACCTGCTGGGCGGTCAGTGCCGCAAGGCCGAGACCCGCGAGTACGGCAAGATCCAGCTGACCCACAACGTCTCCCCCCTGTTCGAAGACGTGCCGGAGACCTCCGTGTGCTGGATGAGCCACGGCGTGGAGGTGGAGCAGCTGGCCCCTGGTTTCCGTGCCATCGCTCATACTGACGGCTGCCGGCACGCCGCTGTGTGCTGCGCCGAGAAGAACCTGTACGGCGTGCAGTTCCACCCCGAGGTGCTGCACACCGAGTACGGCAAGGAGATTTTGCAGAACTTCCTGTACCGCATCTGCGGCTTCCAGCGGGAGTGGTCCATGGCCAACTATCTGGAGGAGGCTGTGGCGGAGTGCCGCCGCAAGATCGGCAGTGGCCGTGTGCTGCTGGCCCTGTCCGGCGGCGTGGACAGCTCCGTGGCCGCGGCCCTGCTGCAGCGTGCCGTGGGCGATCAGCTGACCTGTATCTTTGTGGATCACGGTCTGCTGCGCAAGGACGAGGGCGATCAGGTGGAGCAGGTCATGAAGCACCAGTTCCACGTGGATGTCCGCCGCGTCAATGCCGGCCCCCGCTTTCTGGGCAAGCTGGCGGGCGTCACCGAGCCGGAGCGCAAGCGTAAGATCATCGGTGAGGAATTCATCCGCGTCTTTGAGGAGGAGGCCAAGAAGATCGGTGCCGTGGATTTCCTGGCTCAGGGCACTATCTATCCCGACGTGGTGGAGTCCGGTCTCGGCGGCGAATCTGCCGTCATCAAGAGCCACCACAATGTGGGCGGCCTGCCCGACTGCGTGGATTTCAAGGAGATCGTGGAGCCTCTGCGCCGTCTGTTCAAGGACGAGGTACGGCAGCTGGGCACCGAGCTGGGCCTGCCAGATGAGCTGGTATGGCGTCAGCCCTTCCCCGGCCCGGGCCTTGCCATCCGCGTCATCGGCGAGATCACCGAGGAAAAGCTGTCCATTCTGCGGGACGCCGACGCCATCTTCCGCGAGGAGATGAAGCTGGCAGGCCTGGACCGCACCACCAGCCAGTTCTTCGCCGTGCTCACCGATCTGCGCAGTGTGGGTGTCATGGGCGACGAACGCACCTACGACTACACGCTGGCCCTGCGGGCGGTGCAGTCTCAGGACTTCATGACCGCCACGTGGTCCCGCCTGCCCTACGAGCTGCTGGATAAGGTCTCCGGCCGCATTGTGGGCGAGGTCAAGCATATCAATCGCATCTGCTACGACATCACCTCCAAGCCTCCCGCCACCGTGGAGTGGGAGTGATTTTTTGAAACTCCGAACCCGTTGTGGCACAACGATTTTACGGTTTTATATCTCTCTTTTGATAACGATTTGATAACGCTCCCCATATACCGTATCATTCTATATTCCCACTGGATTGCGGGTAAAGAATGTTCTTTTACGGCTTATAAGTGAGGACAACCATATTAGAAAGCCCTTACCGATGGCAACGTCGGTAAGGGCTTTTGCTGTCTATTCGTCTATGTCAAGCCTGTCCCGGAACGCTTCTACCAGAAAATCGCTCAACTCTTTGGAGGGGACTTTGGCCCAGCGGTGAGTGGTGTCGTACTTGGGGTAGTTGTACCGCCAGCGGTCATAGTCTTCCCTGGTGATCTCCCCGGCCTCCAGCTTCTTGGCCTGCTCCGCCCAGGCGGACAGCATATCAAGCATATTGGCATAGGTCTTGCCTTTGGATTTGTCCAGACGCAGACAAACCTCGCCGTCAATCTCCCCAATAGTCAGCCCCCGAATATCCTCCAAAGCAAAGAGGGTGTGCATCAGGCCGATGTCGGTATCTATGTCAGGGACGGTCAGGGCATCAGGGGAAATATCAAAGAAGTCAGCCAGGGTCTTTGTCAGGTCGGCCTTGGGGGTGCGGCTCCCGGTTTCATACTGTGCCATACGCACATCGGCGGAGCGTTCCGGGAAACCCACCACCATGCCAAGATACTTCTGTGTGATGCCCTTCATGTTGCGGAAGAAACGAATACGTTCACCAATCGCCATAACTGCCAACTCCAATCTATGTAATGGGGACACTTGAAGTATAACAGATATGTTTAGACCAGTCAAGAGAAAAATAAATAAATTTGTTTATATTTTCTCGTTGGAAGGTCTTGACATAACGGAATAGAGTTAGTATAATAGGACTACGTTAAGCAAATAGCGTTAAATCAAAAGAAAGGAGGAATCCATATGGAGAACAGATTCATCCGGGCGGAAGAAGTTGCGGACGAGCTGGGTGTATCGAAGCCCTACGCCTATAAACTCATCCGGCAGCTCAACGAAGAATTGAAGGACAAGGGCTTCATCACCATCGCAGGGCGGGTCAACCGCCAGTATTTCAACGAACGGCTCTACGGGGCCAGAAAGGAAGGGAACTAAATGCCAGTCTTTAAGGACGAAGCAAGAGGAACATGGTACGTCATGGTGCGGTATCAGGACTGGACGGGGGAGCGCAAGCAGAAGTGCAAGCGTGGCTTTGCCACCAAACGGGAGGCCCAGGAGTGGGAGCGCAGTTTCCAGATGCAGACCTCCGGCGACCTGGATATGACCTTTGAAGCCTTTACCGAGCTTTACACCAAGGATGTGAAACCCCGGCTCAAGGAGAACACCTGGCTGACCAAGGAGAACATCATCCAGAAGAAAATTCTGCCCTACTTTGGCAAGCGGAAGATTAGCGAGATCACCACCAAGGACGTGATAGCATGGCAGAACGAGTTGCTGGCCTACCGGGACGAGAAGCGCAAGCCCTATTCGGCTACCTATCTCAAAACCCTGCACAACCAGCTTAGCGCCATCTTCAATCACGCCGTCCGCTTCTATGAGCTGCGCTCCAATCCCGCCGCCAAGGCTGGAAACATGGGGTCAGAGGAACGGAAGGAAATGCTGTTCTGGACGAAAGCGGAGTACCAGAAGTTTGCGGACGCCATGATGGACAAGCCCGTTTCCTACTACGCCTTTGAAATGCTCTACTGGTGTGGTATTCGGGAGGGGGAACTGCTGGCCCTGACCCCGGCAGACTTTGACTTTGAGGCCGGGACGGTGAAAATCAGCAAGTCCTATCAGCGGCTCCACGGCAAGGACGTCATTACCACGCCAAAGACGAAGAAAAGCAACCGCACCATTAAAATGCCCAACTTCCTCTGTGACGAGATGAAGGACTACCTGGGGATGCTCTACGGCATCAAGAAGAAGGAGCGCATTTTCACCATCACGAAAAGCTATCTCCACCATGAGATGGACAGAGGGGCGAAATCGGCAGGGGTCAAGCGTATCAGAATCCACGACCTCAGACATTCGCACATCTCGCTTCTGATTGACATGGGCTTCTCCGCTGTGGCGATTGCTGACCGTGTGGGGCATGAGAGTATCGAGATCACCTACCGATATGCCCACCTGTTTCCGTCCAAGCAGACGGAAATGGCGGACAAGCTGGATTTTGAAAGGATGGGAGCGTAATGTCAGCTAAGAATTTGGACACTCACAACCGCTGGAGGAACAAGACCGTAGCCTTCCGGGTATCCCCGGAGGAAAACGAGCAGATCGACGCCGCTGTGCGGCTCTCTGGCCTGACGAAGCAGGACTACATCACCAAGCGGCTCCTGTGCCGGGACGTGGTAGTGCAGGGCAATCCCAGGGTGTATAAGGCCCTGCGGGACGAGCTGGCCGCTGTGCTGGCCGAACTGCGGCGGGCCGAGGACGGGGCCAATGTGGACGGCGAGCTGCTGGACACCATTCGGATGATCGCCGCTATCATGGGCGGCATGAAGGAGGATTGATAGATTGATGGATTCCAGAGAAACGAAAAGGACTGTCCCGGTTCCGTCTGCGCCAACAGACGGGGAACAGCCCAATTCTCAAACAACTACCCAAAGTATAGCAGAGGAAACAGCTGAAAACAACCCCCAGGAGAAAAATTTGGAGGAACGGCTCCGAGAAATGCAGCGCATGAGCGACCCGGCGTATCTCCACACGGTTTCTATGAACGACCTTTACCAGAACATCTACCAGAGCAGACCGCCCGTCATTGACGGTCTGCTCTACCCTGGGACATACCTCTTTGCGGGAGCGCCCAAGGTGGGCAAGTCGTTCCTGATGGCTCAGCTTGCCTACCATGTCAGCATGGGCCTCCCCATGTGGGGCTATCCTGTTCACAAGGGGACTGTCCTCTACCTGGCGTTGGAGGACGACCACCGCCGCTTGCAGGGGCGGCTATACCGAATGTTCGGCACAGAGGGCACCGACAATCTGCTCTTTGCGGTCTACGCCAAACAGCTTGGCGTTGGCCTGGAGGAACAGCTAAAGAAGTTCGTCCGGGAACACCCGAACACCAAGCTGATTATCATTGACACTCTCCAGAAAATCCGGGAGGCTGGCGGGGATAAGTACAGCTATGCCAATGATTACGAAGTGGTGGGGAAACTGAAACGCCTTGCCGATGATTGCGGCGTCTGCCTCCTGCTGGTACATCACACCCGCAAACAACAGGCCGATGATAAGTTCGATATGATTTCCGGCACCAACGGCCTGCTCGGAGCGGCGGACGGGGCCTTTCTTCTTCAAAAGGAGAAGCGGACAGACGGCAGCGCCGTTCTGGACGTGGCCGGGCGTGACCAGCAAGACCAGCGATTCTATCTTACCAAGGACAAGGAACGGCTGATATGGACGCTGGAGCGTACGGAAACGGAGGCATGGACAGAGCCGCCCGACCCGGTGCTGGAGGCCATAGCCGCCCTTGTGACGGTGGAGAAGCCGACCTGGGGTGGTACGGCCACCGAGCTGGTAGCGGCGCTCCAGACCGACATGAAGCCCAACGCCCTGGCGATGCGGCTAAACGTCCGGGCCGGGAAGCTGCTGACAGACTACCACATCCGCTATGAGAACAGCAGGAGCCACGCCGGGAGAAGTATCAGCCTGACGCTGGAACCGTCCCAGGCGTGACGACCGTGACGGCTGTGACGGCTTTTTTGAGAGTGGCGGCGGTGTCTGAAACATCGTCACGGTCGTCACGGCTGTCACGGGGAGCAGCAAAGTTTAGGCGGGGTGCAGGGTGCCCTTTTCAAAGGGCGGCCCTGCTGGGGGAGGCAACCGCAGTTGCCGGGGGCAAAGCCCCCATACCCCCTCGGAGAGCCCACGACACTTTGCAGACCGAAGGGATGAAAGTGTCATAGTGGGTTATTACACTTCCCGCAGGAAGTGCCTCCCCCGAACCCCCGTCCTCTTTCAACAACCCAACATCTGAAACAGGAGGATTTTTGCCTATGGCGAGAGGCGACGGTATTGACCGTACCAACGCAAGAAATATGAGACTGACCGAAACCAAGATCGGTAACACCCAGCAGCACAACGAGCGTGAGAAGGATTCCTATGTCAATCAGGACATTGTACTGGAGCGGACGCCGCTCAATGTCCATTTCAAAACCCCGTCTGCCGGGTATCGAGAGATGTTTGCTCGAATGGAGGCTGATGGCGTGATTTCCACTCGTGGTATCAAGGAGGATGCCTTTCGATATGGTGAGCTGGTCTTTGACGTAAACTCCGCTTACTTCTACAACCACGGCGGCTATGACTTTGCAAAACAATTTTACACCGAAGCATACAAAGCCGCAATCAAAATCGTGGGCGGAGAGCAGTATATTTTGTCGGCGGTCATGCACGCTGACGAGCGCAACCGGGCCATGTCCGAGGCGCTGGGGGAGGACGTGTACCACTACCACCTCCATGTGGTTTATATCCCGGTAGTGGAGAAGGAGATACGTTGGACAAAGCGGTGCAAGGACAAGTCCCTGGTGGGCAAGGTCAAGGAAACGATCATGCAGGTGAGCATGAGCAAGAAGTGGGCGTCCAAGCCCATTCTGGACGAAACCACCGGGGAGCCGTTACGCACAGCTAAGGGCAAACCCGTTCTACGAAAGTCGTACAGTGTCCTGCAAGATGATTTCTTTGAGCATATGCGCTCCGCTGGCTATGACGATGTAGAGCGTGGGGAACGTGGTAGTTCCGAAGAACATTTGACTGTTACGCAGTTCAAGACGGAGCGTGAGCAGGAACGGCTTGCACAGCTTCAAGAGGTGTCGGCGCTGGCCCAGGTTGAGGCCGACAAAAAGAATAAGGAGGCAGCATCAGCTGAGAAGAAAGCGGCCCAGGCCAGGGCTAAGCTGGACGATGTAGCGCCCTTGCTCAAGGGCATGGAGAAACTGGCGGCGGACTTCTCCGACGACCCGGAGCGGACGCTGCCGGAGGCGGGGCCGCTGGAATCGGCCAAGTCCTACCGGGAGAAAAAGGCCAAGCCCCTTTGGGAGAAGATCGTCAAGGTGCTGCGCTCCGTCTACCGGGCCTACTTCGACCTCAAGAGCAAGTTTGAGCGGTTGCAGAGCGCCTATGATCGTGAGGTCAGTAAGAACGGCTCCCTGTCAGCCAGGATTTATGAGGTTTGTGCCGAGAGGGACGGCTTGAAAGGGCAAGTCAGGGACTATGAGCGGGTCAGACGGGCCATTGGCCCGGAACAGGCGGACAGGATACTGGAGGCAGCTTACCAGCAGGAACAGGTCGAAAAGGAGCGGAAATGGGGTGCAAGGTCAAAAATGAGGGTAGGCGCACGATAATCACAAAAGATGGAGGTAATTTCATGGAAAAGTACATCTTTGACGAGGGCAACGGTCTGTGGTATGAGTTGCAGAGGGACTAACAATATTCGGGCGTGTGCGGCGGAAATCGTGGACACAGAAATTATTTGCGCATGAGGCCCCAAATCGGAGGGTGTCCCGGTGAATGCCCTCCTGATTTATTTGGGACAGCGGGTAAAAACTTCTTGCATTTTAGAGTGTGCTATGCTATACTGCTGTCATCCTGATTTGAGGAGTCTATTCAACATGCGGCAAGGTATTCTTAAATAAAATTTGATAATGGGCACAAAAATAATTGCCCCTTGCAGGGGCTTGGTTTTTGTACCCAATTTAAGAATGCTTTTGCCTTTTTATCAAATATCGTGACGGATAACGGCTCATGTTAGCTGAATGCGTTTCTATGTATCCGAAGTCATGATCCCCAGCGGTAAAAGTATTTGCCGCTGGGGATTTTTGCGCCCTTTTGGGCCTTGTATGGAGGATAGACATGAACATTATCAATATCGGGATTCTTGCCCATGTAGATGCGGGCAAGACGACACTGACAGAAAGCCTGCTGTATGCCAGCGGAACCATTTCAGAGCCGGGGAGCGTCGAAAAAGGGACAACGAGAACGGACACTATGTTTTTGGAGCGGCAGCGTGGAATTACCATTCAAACGGCAGTCACTTCTTTCCAGTGGCACAGTTGTAAAGTCAATATTGTGGATACTCCCGGCCACATGGATTTCTTGGCAGAGGTATACCGCTCTCTGGCTGTTTTGGACGGGGCCATCTTGGTGCTCTCCGCTAAAGATGGCGTGCAGGCCCAGACCCGTGTTCTGTTCCATGCCCTACGGAAATTGAACATCCCCACCATTATCTTTATCAACAAGATCGACCAGGTTGGCATTGATTTGGAGAGCGTATATCAGTCTGTTCGGGATAAGCTCTCCGCTGATATTATCATCAAGCAGACAGTGTCGCTGTCCTCGAAAATAACTCTGACAGAAAACACTAGTGCAGAGGTGTGGGATTCGGTCATCGAAAATAACGATGAGTTATTGGCAAAGTATATCGCAGGAGAATCAATCAGTCAGAAAGAACTTGCGCAAGAAGAACAGCGGCGAGTTCAAGACGCCTCCCTGCTCCCGGTCTATCATGGTAGCGCCAAAAACGGCCTTGGCATTCAACAGTTGATGGATGCGGTGATAGGGCTGTTCCAATCGACCAAGGAACAGGGGAGCGCCGCCCTGTGCGGTAGAGTTTTTAAGGTGGAGTATACAGATTGCGGCCAGAGGCTTGTCTATCTGCGGCTATACAGCGGAACGCTGCGTCTGCGGGATACGGTGGCCCTGGCCGGGAGAGAAAAGCTGAAAATCACAGAGATGC
>ERZ779880.1788-NODE-1788-length-17614-cov-2.680620_pt1 | contig 17614 bp, 14 predicted proteins | sample MGYA00511555_ERZ779880 | MGnify/ENA primary metagenome ERZ779880 (study PRJEB29588, sample SAMEA2145815) | human gut metagenome | biome: human gut; feature: human-associated habitat; material: faeces | place: Denmark | collected 2008/2010 ...
CCTCATACCACTTGCACTATATACAGCGGGTGAGAAAGGCGCGCAGAGGGAAATATAAGATTGTTAACTATTCCCCTCTGGAAATACGACCTGTGAGCATAAGATAAATCTTAGCAAAATACAAATTAAAGATAAGAAAATTGTTAAGAAAGCTATTAACTATTGTTGGCAATATAGTTTCAAGTGGTACTATAACTCGCTGTTAAGTGGCATTTATAACTATTAGTTGTAGAGATATTCGGTTAAATGGATTAGTTTTCCGGTGAAAAAGTAACTTGTGTTATAATACATGGTGTTGACTATTGAACTATGCCAATAAAACCAGTCAGCTTTAAACAAGCAGCGTCATATTAAGAGAGATAAACATTTGCCGCTGTTGGTCCTCGCAGGCCATTTACGCGGCAAAATTCCACACGTAATCCTGGTATAAGCACTTCTGCGTCGCGGGGAGTGAATGCGGAAATATGGACCTGAACTTCTTTACGACCGTCGGAGGGGATAATGAATCCTTTGCCGCTTTTGCGATCAAAGGTTTTGACAATTCCTGTCATTTTACGGGACAAACAAATTCCTTACTGAAAATACTGCGCTGCACTATACGGGGTTAATAAAATAAAGCCAGCGATATTTAAGACCGCCGGACGGCTAAAATAAAATTTGCTTAATCTCAATTATCATGCGTTAATAGCTGCGTCGGTTGGAAAGACAGACAGCATACAAAGTAGTTTACTAAAGCAGTTCTCATTATCAGGCATTATCCCCTTCTTTTGAGTCTCTCTCCTGAACACTAAGTAGTTTCTGTATTAAAGCCCTGTTTGCCGAAAGGCCCAAAATGAAGGAAGTAAAATATGTCTAATAAAATGACTGGTTTAGTAAAATGGTTTAACGCAGATAAAGGTTTTGGCTTTATCACTCCTGATGATGGCAGCAAAGACGTTTTCGTCCATTTCACCGCCATCCAGAGCAATGAATTCCGCACGCTGAACGAAAATCAGAAAGTTGAATTTTCTATTGAGCAGGGTCAACGTGGCCCCGCGGCAGCGAACGTAGTTACGCTCTAAGGTTGCCGTTATTACTCAACATCTCCATTTTCGCTGTCCATGTTGTCATGGTTCACAGTACCGCACATCGGCATTCGATGTGACGGAGCGAAACCCTTTGGGCGCTAAGTGTATTTTTTGTAAATCGACGATGATCACCTTTGATAACGTCGCGCTGCAAATACGCACTGACCATGCACCGCTGGATTTCACAAAATAATATCAGGCTCCCTTGTGGAGCCTTTTTTATATCTGTCTTATTTTTTTTCAACGCTGTATGTATAGTAAGCGATAACCTGTTGATTATTGAATCTTTCGGGGAGATGGCTTATAACATTTCTTACCTGACCAGGGTACCGGGAACCAACACCTTACTGGCGTGTTGCTGTCTTTTAAGACCAGAAGAGGTTAACAGTGAATATTGAAGAGTTAAAAAACAAGCCGAAACGGAAATCGCCGACTTTATCGCGCAAAAAATCGCCGAGCTGAACAAGAATACAGGGAAAGAAGTCTCTGAAATTCGCTTCACCGCGCGAGAAAAAATGACCGGGCTTGAAAGTTATGATGTCAAAATCAAAATAATGTGATTTTGTGAACATCACCCCGTGCGAGGTGATGTTCCGCTTGTTGCTAATTTAGTGACCAATCATTGGCGCTTGCGGAATTAAGCGTCGGTACAATTCCTCCGGCACCGGGCTTTGCCATACTCCTGCATACATTGCGTAACCAATCACCGTAAACATAATCCCCAGAACCAGTAGCGTCATTAACCAGCCAGACAACGCAAAGGCTTTTTTATTTGCCGCAGGTTTTTGCAGTGAAAAGGTCAATGTTGAGGCTACCGGACATGACTCTACGCAAGTCATACAGCCGGTACATTCCACTGTTCGTACCTGAATTAATTTATCGACCGGGATCCGTGATGGGCAATTTTTTGCGCATTTGCCACAATCGATACAACTTTCGGCATTGCGACGAATCTTAAACGGCGATAATAGCGAAACCACGCCCATCAGCGCGCCATATGGGCAAAGATAACGACACCAGGCATGGCGAATAAACAGGCTGGCAATCAGCAAAACGGTCACGCTGATTAATGTCGCGGTCCCCATATGACGAAAGAAATCGAGCATTTTAACGTCCATCACCACGCTGTAGGGCGACAACATAAAATAGTGAATCGCCTGAGCAGGCATCAATAACGCGATATAGAGAAAAAAACTCAACAGCAAATACTTTACACCGCGCAGAGGAATATCCAGCCAGCGGGGAAGGACACATTGCCGACCAAACAGTTTGTTACCGAGAGCGCCGATTAATTCAGAAAGCGTACCAACCGGGCATAACCATGAGCAAAAGGCCTTTTTGAGTAATAGACTGATGACGATAAAAGCGACCAATAACAGCATCGCGGCGGCGTGGACGGACGGTAACTGACCTGTTGCAAGGCTATATTTCAGATTCATCAGACCGGCAATCGGTAGCCAGCCTTCGATACCTCCCGGTCTGGCGACAAATATCGTACTACCTGCCGTTTCGTAATAGCGCACCCAATACCAGAACGTGATGGCAATATAAATATTCATTGCCAACAGCAATAATTGCGTCGCTTTACGCCAGGTCGTGGCATTGTGCCAGTCATTCCACGGTAATTTGCCGCCCGTCGTGCCTGGCCGCCGCTGCCAGCGGGTTCTTTTTTTCTCTGCCATGATTTTGCCAGTCCGTTAAGTTGCATACCAGATGCCACTATTCTAGTTATTCTTAACTGGCTGATATTGATTCAAATCGCGTTCAGGTCTTTCTTATTCAACCATGCTTCCAGAGCGGCAACACTGCGTGTAATTTCTTCGTGCGGAAGGGGGGCAGATAATGGCTGCTGCTCCAGTTGTGCGCAGAGCTGGCTGGCGCTACGCATTCCCAGACTCGAGCAACTGCTTTTTAGCTGATGCGCGGCACGCTTTATTTTCTCGCTATCCTGAGTGGCGCGGGCAATGTCGATTTCATCGAGAAGCGGCAGGGCATGTTGTGTAAATAATGCCAGCCATTCGTGGATCTTCTCCGTCCCCATTAACTGAGCGTCTTCATTGAGTTGCGATACATCCAGTGGTAGATCGTTATTGGCTTGCAGTTGGAGATAGTGCGCCAGTAACTGACCGAGCACTTCACGCGGCACCGGTTTAGGGATAATCCCGCGAAATAGTGAACTGGTACGCTGGCGCAGCGTTTCGTCAATGACATGGGCGCTAAAGCCAATCAAAACCAGCGACGGATATTGTCGTGCCAGTTGTCGGGCAAGCGTAATGCCGTTGACATCCGGCAGATCAAAATCCACCAGTGCGGCAGCAAACGGTTCGCTATTTTGCAGTGTCTCTAAAGCCTGCGCGGCATTGCCAATAGCAACAACCTGCGCACCACTGGTGTTCAGCATCTCAACGGTAATTCGCTGGGTTAGCGGGTTATCTTCAATTAACAGCAAACGTAAACCGTCAAGACGCACCGCCTGATTGACTGTTTTTGGCACGGGTGCCGTGGCAACACGTAACGGCAAGCGTAAACAAAAACAGCTTCCAACCTCCGGCGTGCTGGTGGCGCTCAGTTCGCCGCCCATCGCCTGGGCCAGACGGCTACTGATAGTCAGCCCCAGCCCGGTGCCGCCGCGTTTGCCACTTACCTGAATAAATGGCTGGAAGATTTCTGCCAGTTTCGCGGGATCAATACCGCAGCCGCTGTCTTCCACTTCGACCAGCCATTGCTCACCATCAGTACGGCTACGTAAAACGATCTGCCCTTCGTCAGTAAAACGCAGGGCGTTGCTCAACAGGTTGGTAATGACCTGACGAATACGCCGCGGATCGCCCATTAACGCAGTCGGTACATCGTCGGCAATTGCCGTTGCCAGGCGAATCGGGCGACCTTTCACCCGTCCACTCATTAATTGCAGGGTACTTTCCAGCAGCGGTCGCGGTTCAAAGGGTTCATCGCTGACCGAAACATTCTTGCCACCTGCTTCGATAGCGGAATAATCGAGAATATCGTTGAGGATGGTCAGCAACGATTCGCCGGAGTCGGTAATTGCCCGCAAATCATCACGCTGGGCGTTAAGTGCGGGGTTATCTGCCAGTAGCTGTGCGGTGCCGAGAATACCGTACAGCGGTGTGCGGATCTCATGGCTCATCGCCGCCAGAAACGCCGATTTTGCCTGGCTGGCTTTTTCTGCTTCCGCCCGTGCTTGTCGGTGTTCTATCACCAGTTCCTGCAATTCAGCTGTACGCGCTTTGACCTGCGCCGCCAGCTGTTCGCGGTGGCGATTCAGTGCATGAACACTGCTGCGAAACGCATCCATCAGCCGCCCGATGGTGTCCAGCTCCCGTACGCCAGCGGTTTCCGGGAAGGGGGAGTCAATATCCCCGTCCAGCAGCCGTTGCAGCGCCTGCGTTTGTTCGGCAAGTGGACGCGTGACTGAGCGATAAACCACGCGCCAGAGGATCAGAATCAGTGCGCAAAGTGAAACCATCCCCAGCAATAACAGGCTGTATTGCCCGCGTGCACTGGCTTTTTCCAGATGCGCCAGTCCGTGCTGATTACGCAGCTCAATGGTGTCGACCAGCTGACTGACTTCGCTACTAAACTGCGCGAACTGGGCGATGTTATTTTGTGCGAGAGTTTGTAGGTGATTGCTGATTTCACTGTCCTGCTGGAACAGCGCCAGCAAATCGCTATATTGGCTAACGGTAGTTAACGTTGTTGCGACCTGAGCACGAACTCCCGGATCTTCAATGCGTATTTGCCGACGTTGCAGAATTTTCACCGCATTATTGAGCTGCTTTTCCAGCGTTGGCGCATTTTTCTGGATCTGCTCCAGCCCCAGATTCATCACCATTTGCTGCACCCGCAGAGCGCTAAGGCGCAGTTCATTCATCTGGTTAACATACTCAAGATCGATATCAATCAGCCGATCGAGTGCACTTTCAGCAGCCTGACGCTGATCTTGTTCGATCAAATCGTAAATCCCGGCCTGGGTCGCTCCGGCGGAGGTTGCCGCATTATTCGCCTGACCTTGCGCCAGGCGTGCGATCTCATCGGCGGCAGCGACTATCTGCTGACTGAGTCGCTGTTGTTGCTGGCGCAGTTGCAAACGCTGCCCCACCAGTTCCCCTTGCTGACGTAACGAACGGGAGATCTCCTGCTCCTGTTGTTCAATAGCGGTGGTATCAAAACCTTGTTCCCGTAACGCTTGCAGCAACGCATTAATCTTCAGGCTTTGTGCGGTGAGCATTCGCCCCTGCGCCTGCCACATCTTTTCGTTATCGGCACTGGTCAGGTTCTGCGCGGCGAAAAGTTCCCAGGCGCTGGCTTCGCTCAACTGGCGCGCCATATTCATGGTAGGAATCAATGCCTGAGTGTTGTCTTTTTCCACCTGGCTGATAAAGCGCAGGTTGTACCATCCCACCAGGGTACTGGTCAGGGTTAACAGCGCCATCAGGGCAAAGCCCATCCAGAGTCTTCGGGTCAGGGTTAAATTCACGGTCGGTGCACTTAAGGTGAAAAATGTTGAGTCGCAAAGCGGAATGCATCTAGCATAAAGCCTTATTATTGATGAGGCTATCATGCGCGTGCTGCTATTTTTACTTCTTTCCCTTTTCATGTTGCCTGGTTTTTCGGCTGATAACCTGTTGCGCTGGCATGATGCGCAGCATTTCACGGTGCAAGCCTCTATGCCGCTAAAAGCCAAACGCGTATGGAAACTGTGCGCGCTTTATCCCAGCCTGAAAGATTCATATTGGTTATCGTTGAACTATGGTATGCAGGAGGCTGCTCGCCGCTACGGTGTGGATTTAAAAGTGCTGGAGGCAGGCGGCTACAGCCAGTTGGCTACCCAGCAAGCACAAATCGACCAGTGTAAACAGTGGGGCGCAGAGGCCATTTTGCTCGGTAGTAGCACGACGTCATTTCCCGATCTGCAAAAGCAGGTAGCAAGTCTGCCGGTGATCGAACTGGTAAATGCTATTGATGCTCCCCAGGTGAAAAGCCGCGTTGGTGTGCCCTGGTTTCAGATGGGCTATCAACCTGGGCGATATCTGGTGCAATGGGCGCACGGTAAACCACTGAATGTGCTGTTGATGCCCGGACCCGATAACGCCGGGGGCAGTAAGGAGATGGTCGAGGGTTTTCGCGCAGCCATTGCCGGAAGCCCGGTGCGTATTGTTGATATTGCGCTTTGTGATAACGATATTGAAATCCAGCGTAACCTGTTGCAGGAGATGCTGGAACGCCATCCAGAAATCGACGTCGTTGCCGGAACGGCCATTGCGGCAGAGGCGGCAATGGGGGAAGGGCGTAACCTGAAAACGCCGCTTACCGTGGTGTCGTTTTATCTTTCACATCAGGTGTATCGCGGGCTGAAGCGGGGAAGAGTGATTATGGCTGCCAGCGATCAAATGGTCTGGCAGGGGGAACTGGCAGTTGAGCAGGCCATCAGGCAATTACAGGGGCAATCGGTGTCTGATAATGTCAGCCCACCGATTTTAGTTCTGACGCCGAAAAATGCCGACCGCGAACATATCCGCCGCTCGCTGTCGCCTGGGGGATTTCGTCCGGTCTATTTTTATCAGCACACATCAGCGGCTAAGAAATAACCTTCACCATGTTGCGTCACCAGTAAATCCGCGCTGAGTTTATGGCGTAAACGACGAATTAACACATCGACGGTGCGCAGGTCAGGGTTTTCCACCCGACGCGCAGAGAGCATACGCAGCAGACGTTCACGGCTGAGAATTTCGCCCGGATTGGTCACAAATGCCACCAACATTTCATACTCTGCGCGGGTCAGTTTAATCGGCTCACCATCCCGCTCCAGCGTATGGCGCGACACATTCAGGCAATAACCCGCAAAGCGATAGCAGTTGTCCTGAGTGTACGGTTGAGCTTGTCGCGCGAGGTCGATTCGCCAGAGCAGATTTTTTACCCGTACTACCAGTTCGCGCAGTTCCAGCGGTTTGGTGACGTAATCGTCTGCGCCCATTTCCAGCCCAACAATACGGTCAATCCGATCGCTGCGTCCGGTAACCAGAATAATCCCCACCGTTGAGCGTTCTCGCAGGGCGCGGGTTAACATCAGGCCATTTTCATCGGGCAAGTTGATATCCAGCAGAATTAAATCCACCGGCTGATTCTGCATAATTTCCCGTAGCCCGGCACCGCTCGCCGTAACGGAAACGGTATACCCCTCCTGAGTGAAGTAGGATTGTAATCGCGCCTGGGTAACCGGCTCATCTTCAACAATAACAATGTGATGTGGCATCAGAGGGTTTTACTCATTCTGTTCATATCTGTTCATATTCTGCCGTAAGCCGTTCATCCTGACCAGTGCCGCTGTTCATATTTACTCATTAAGATCGCTTCACTAAACCATAATTTTACAGGGGCTATTATGCGGAAACTCTGGAACGCGCTACGCCGACCCAGTGCTCGTTGGTCGGTACTGGCGCTGGTCGCTATTGGGATTGTGATTGGCATTGCGCTGATTGTATTGCCACACGTTGGGATCAAAGTCACCAGCACAACCGAATTTTGTGTCAGTTGCCACAGTATGCAACCGGTGTATGAAGAATATAAACAGTCGGTGCATTTCCAGAACGCCTCCGGCGTGCGAGCTGAATGCCATGACTGTCATATCCCGCCGGATATTCCAGGCATGGTGAAGCGCAAACTGGAAGCGAGCAACGATATCTACCAGACCTTTATTGCCCACTCCATTGATACACCTGAAAAATTTGAAGCCAAACGCGCGGAACTTGCCGAGCGTGAATGGGCGCGAATGAAAGAAAACAACTCGGCAACCTGTCGCTCCTGCCATAACTACGATGCGATGGATCATGCGAAGCAGCATCCTGAAGCGGCACGTCAGATGAAGGTGGCAGCGAAAGATAATCAATCCTGCATCGACTGTCATAAAGGTATTGCCCACCAGTTACCGGATATGAGTAGCGGCTTCCGTAAGCAGTTCGATGAGCTGCGCGCCGGTGCTAATGACAGTGGTGACACGCTGTACTCTATTGATATTAAGCCAATTTATGCGGCGAAAGGCGATAAAGAAGCCTCTGGTTCTCTGCTGCCTGCCTCGGAAGTGAAAGTCCTTAAACGTGACGGCGACTGGCTGCAAATTGAAATTACCGGCTGGACAGAAAGCGCCGGACGTCAGCGTGTACTCACCCAATTCCCAGGTAAACGCATCTTTGTTGCCTCGATTCGTGGTGATGTGCAGCAGCAGGTAAAAACGCTGGAGAAAACCACCGTTGCCGACACCAATACCGAGTGGAGCAAGTTGCAGGCCACCGCGTGGATGAAGAAAGGTGACATGGTGAACGATATCAAACCGATCTGGGCTTATGCGGATTCGTTGTACAACGGCACCTGTAACCAGTGCCACGGCGCACCGGAAATCGCCCACTTTGACGCTAACGGTTGGATCGGCACGCTCAACGGCATGATTGGCTTTACCAGCCTCGATAAACGTGAAGAACGCACCTTGTTGAAATATCTGCAAATGAATGCGTCTGACACCGCAGGTAAGGCTCACGGCGATAAGAAGGAAGAAAAATAATGAACAATAACGATCTCTTTCAGGCATCACGTCGGCGTTTTCTGGCACAACTCGGCGGCTTAACCGTCGCCGGGATGCTGGGGCCGTCATTGTTAACGTCGCGCCGTGCGACTGCGGCGCAAGCGGCGACTGAGGCTGTCACCTCGAAAGAGGGCATTCTTACCGGGTCGCACTGGGGGGCTATCCGCGCGACGGTGAAGGATGGTCGCTTTGTGGCGGCAAAACCGTTCGAACTGGATAAATATCCGTCGAAAATGATTGCCGGATTGCCGGATCATGTACACAACGCGGCGCGTATTCGTTATCCGATGGTACGCGTGGACTGGCTGCGTAAGCGCCATCTGAGCGACACCTCCCAGCGCGGTGATAACCGTTTTGTGCGCGTGAGCTGGGATGAAGCCCTCGACATGTTCTATGAAGAACTGGAACGCGTACAGAAAACTCACGGGCCGAGTGCCTTGCTGACCGCCAGTGGTTGGCAATCGACGGGGATGTTCCATAACGCTTCGGGGATGCTGGCGAAAGCTATTGCCTTGCATGGTAATAGCGTTGGTACGGGCGGAGATTACTCTACTGGTGCTGCGCAGGTGATCCTGCCGCGCGTAGTCGGTTCGATGGAAGTGTATGAACAGCAAACCTCCTGGCCGCTGGTATTGCAGAACAGCAAAACCATTGTGCTGTGGGGCTCCGATTTGCTGAAAAACCAGCAAGCGAACTGGTGGTGCCCGGATCACGATGTTTATGAATATTACGCGCAGTTGAAAGCGAAAGTCGCCGCCGGTGAAATTGAGGTCATTAGCATCGATCCGGTTGTTACATCCACCCATGAGTATCTGGGGCGCGAGCATGTGAAGCACATTGCGGTTAACCCGCAAACTGACGTGCCGCTGCAACTGGCGCTGGCGCATACGTTGTACAGTGAAAACCTGTACGACAAAAACTTCCTCGCTAACTACTGTGTGGGTTTTGAGCAGTTCCTGCCGTATCTGCTGGGTGAGAAAGACGGTCAGCCGAAAGATGCCGCATGGGCTGAAAAACTGACCGGCATTGATGCCGAAACCATTCGTGGACTGGCGCGGCAGATGGCGGCGAACAGAACGCAGATTATTGCTGGCTGGTGCGTACAGCGTATGCAGCACGGTGAACAGTGGGCGTGGATGATTGTGGTTCTGGCGGCGATGCTGGGGCAAATTGGCCTGCCAGGTGGTGGCTTTGGTTTTGGCTGGCACTATAACGGCGCAGGCACGCCGGGGCGTAAAGGCGTTATTCTGAGTGGTTTCTCCGGCTCTACGTCGATTCCGCCTGTTCACGACAACAGTGATTACAAAGGCTACAGCAGCACCATTCCGATTGCCCGTTTTATCGATGCGATCCTCGAACCGGGGAAAGTAATCAACTGGAACGGTAAATCGGTAAAACTGCCGCCGCTGAAAATGTGTATTTTTGCCGGAACTAACCCCTTCCATCGCCATCAGCAGATCAACCGCATTATTGAAGGCTGGCGCAAACTGGAAACGGTTATCGCCATAGATAACCAGTGGACCTCAACCTGCCGCTTTGCCGATATCGTGCTGCCTGCGACCACGCAGTTTGAGCGTAACGATCTCGACCAGTACGGCAACCACTCCAACCGTGGCATTATCGCCATGAAACAGGTCGTGCCGCCGCAGTTCGAGGCGCGCAACGACTTCGATATTTTCCGCGAGCTGTGCCGTCGCTTTAATCGCGAAGAAGCCTTTACCGAAGGGCTGGACGAAATGGGCTGGCTGAAACGCATCTGGCAGGAAGGTGTTCAGCAAGGCAAAGGACGCGGCGTTCATTTGCCAGCGTTTGATGACTTCTGGAATAACAAAGAGTACGTCGAGTTTGACCATCCGCAGATGTTTGTTCGCCACCAGGCATTCCGCGAAGATCCAGATCTCGAACCGCTGGGCACGCCGAGTGGCCTGATTGAGATCTACTCGAAAACCATCGCCGATATGAACTACGACGATTGTCAGGGGCATCCGATGTGGTTTGAGAAAATCGAACGCTCCCACGGCGGGCCCGGCTCGCAGAAGTATCCGTTGCATCTGCAATCTGTGCATCCGGATTTCCGACTTCACTCGCAGTTATGTGAGTCGGAAACTCTGCGTCAGCAATATACGGTAGCGGGTAAAGAGCCAGTGTTCATTAACCCGCAGGATGCCAGCGCGCGCGGTATTCGTAACGGTGATGTGGTACGCGTCTTTAACGCTCGCGGTCAGGTGTTGGCAGGGGCAGTAGTTTCTGACCGCTATGCACCCGGCGTGGCGCGAATTCACGAAGGGGCATGGCACGATCCAGATAAAGGCGGCGAGCCTGGTGCGCTGTGCAAATACGGTAACCCCAACGTGTTGACCATTGACATCGGTACTTCGCAGCTGGCGCAGGCGACCAGTGCGCACACTACGCTGGTGGAAATTGAGAAGTGCAACGGAACAGTGGAGCAGGTAACGGCGTTTAACGGCCCCGTGGAGATGGTGGCGCAGTGCGAATATGTTCCCGCGTCGCAGGTGAAATTATGACCACGCTGACAGCACAACAGATAGCCTGTGTTTACGCCTGGCTGGCGCAGTTGTTCTCCCGTGAACTGGACGATGAACAACTGACGCAAATCGCCAGTGCGCAGATGGCTGAATGGTTTTCGTTGCTGAAAAGCGAACCGCCGCTCACTGCGGCGGTGGATGAGCTGGAAAACCGTGTTGCCACTCTGACAGTACGTGACGATGCCCGTCTGGAACTGGCCGCTGACTTTTGCGGCCTGTTTCTGATGACTGACAAACAAGCGGCGCTGCCGTATGCATCGGCCTACAAACAGGACGAGCAAGAGATTAAACGCTTGTTAGTTGAGGCAGGGATGGAAACCAGCGGCAATTTCAACGAACCGACAGATCATCTGGCGATCTATCTCGAGTTGTTGAGTCATCTGCATTTTTCGCTGGGAGAGGGGACGGTTCCTGCGCGAAGAATCGACAGTTTACGGCAAAAAACACTCACGGCGTTGCGGCAATGGTTACCAGAGTTTGTTGCGCGTTGCCATCAGTATGACAGCTTTGGTTTTTACGCGGCACTAAGCCAGTTATTGCTGGTGTTAGTTGAGGGCGACCACCAAAACAGATAACGTCGTTTGTTAGCCTGATAAGACGCGTTTAGCGTCGCATCAGGCATTAGGGCACCGCCGCCGGATGCGGCGTGAACACGCCTTATCCGGCCCACAGGAAAAGTACTCTTTGCAGGCAGGCTAAGATGCGTCATCACATCCGGCAAACACACATCACGGATGAGCTACAAACCGGGAAAGCCGCTGGCGCAGCAGGCGGTTTTCCTGCTTCAGGTGCGCAATATCATCCATTAACGTCAGCGCCACCGCGATCCCCGGCCAGTCCAGAGCCAGTTCATGACGCAGGCGCACCGCGCGTTGCACCACGATGGCGGCATGGTCGTCAAATACCCAGGTTGTTTCCTGGATCTCACGCGGTTCAACCACCCCCAAACCGACAATTTCATTCAATTCCTCTTCAGAGATGCCGGTATGCAGGCAAAATTCGGTAATAGTAAAAGTCACCGTAACATTAGCCATTATGCTTTCCCCCAATCTTTACGTGGATCAAAAGACGACTGGGCGTCTGCCAGTTGCTGCCACAGCGCGGCAGTGTTTTCATCCGGTTTCGGCGGCATCACGATTTTCAGTACCGCATACAGATCGCCGGTCTGTTTTTTGCTCACCAGACCTTTGCCTTTAACGCGCAATCGTTGCCCGGCCTGGCTGCCTGGCGGGATAGTCAGCAAAATGCTTTCTTTCAGTGTTGGAACGGTGACTTTAGCACCCAGCGCCGCTTCCCACGGGCTAACCGGCACCACAATTTCCAGATCCTGGCCGACAATATCAAACAGCGGATGTGGCGCAATATGAATCACCAGCCACAAATCGCCATTTGGACCGCCGTTTTCGCCCGGCGTCCCCTGGCCTTTCAGGCGGATGCGTTGACCATTGCCGACGCCCGCCGGGATCTTCACATTCAGCGTTTTCGGGATTTCCTGTTCGATCATGCCAAAGGCGTTATAAACCGGCAGGTTATAGCTGATGGTACGCTTATGCTCAGTAAGCGTTTCTTCGAGGAATACCGCCACTTCGATTTCAATATCGTGGCCGCGTGCGGCGGGGCGTTGACGGCTCTGGCGGGCATGCTGACCGAAAATTGACGAGAAGATATCGTCAAAATCTTCGGCGTTAAAACTCTGACCGTCGCCATGCTGGAACTGACGGCTAAATTGCGGATCGTTGCGATGTTGCCACATCTGATCATACTCAGCGCGACGTTGTTCATCACTTAACACTTCCCAGGCTTCAGCGACCTCTTTGAAGCGGGCTTCGGCATCCGGTTCTTTGCTGACATCAGGATGGTATTTGCGGGCAAGTCGACGATAGGCGGTCTTGATTGTCTTGAGATCGTCCGTCGGTTTCACGCCCATGATGGCGTAATAATCCTTTAATTCCATAGCGTTATCTCGCGTAAATCAACACAAATTGAAGGAACCCCTGTAAGGTAACTCCTATAAGTGTAGGGTAATCCTCAAAATTTCATATGCCAACACAGAATATGTTATTGAAATCATCGCGGAGAGGAGGTCGCCTCAAGGTGGGGCGCTGAACATATTTTAAACAGGTGAAAAAGGGTGAGCGATTTTTGATAGTTGAAACAGGCACTTTAAGTTTTACTAGTGCGTTATTATTTATTAAATTTTATAGGCGCTATATATGAGTAGTAATATACATGGAATTAGTTGCACTGCAAATAATTATTTGAAGCAAGCCTGGAACGATATAAAAAATGAGTACGAAAAAAATAAAACATATTCAATCACGCTTTTTGAAAACACACTGGTGTGTTTTATGCGGTTGTATAAAGAAATCAGACGTCAACAAGCTGAAGACTACATTCCATGCCTGGAATGCGATTCACTAGAAAAAGAATTTGAGGAAATACAGAATGATAATGATTTATCATTATTTATGAAAACATTGCGTACTAATGATAAACAAATTTATTCAGGGGTTTCAGGAGGTATTACATATACTATACAATATGTTGAAGATGTTGATATTGTTAGAGTATCCTTGCCGGGTAGAGGTTCAGAGTCTATCACAGATTTTAAAGGTTATTATTGGTATGGCTTTATGGAATATATTGAAAACATTAATGCGTGTGATGATGTTTATTCTGATTATTGTTTTGATAATGATGAAAATATGAGTATCCAGCCAGAATGGATAAATACGCCGGGAATATCTGATTTAGATTCTGGTATTGATTTGTCTGGTATATCTTTTATTCAGAGTGAAATTAATAAAACTTATGGATTAAAATACGCTCCAGTAGATGGCGATGGCTATTGTCTGTTAAGGGCCATACTGGTTTTAAAAGAACATGAGTATTCATGGGCGCTGGGCAGCCATAAGACGCAAAAGCAAGTATACGAAGAGTTTATTAAAATTGTTGATAAACAAACGATCGAGGCTCTTGTTGATACGGCATTCTATAATCTCAGGGAAGATGTAAAGACGTTATTTGGCGTTGATCTACAATCTGACAACAAAATTCAGGGGCAGGGTAGTCTTATGTCATGGATCTTTCTGTTTTTTAAAAAAAGAATTTATTGATAGTTGCTTGAATGACAAAAAATGCATACTGCATTTACCCGAGTTTATATTTAATGATAACAAGGCGCGCCTTGTTTTAGACACCGACCCAGAGAAGAGGATTAATGAGGTGAAAAATTTCCTCACTGCTCTTTCAGATAGCATTTGCTCATTATTTATTGTTAATAGTAATGTGGCATCAATCTCCTTAGGGAATGAATCCTTTTCAACAGATGAAGATCTTGAGTATGGTTATTTAATAAACACTGGCAATCATTATGACGTTTACCTCCCTCCTGAACTTTTTGCTCAGGCTTACGAGTTAAACAATAAGGAAAGGAATGCGCAAATTGGTTTTTTAACTCGTTATGCAATTTAATGACAGAGGCATATGCTAAAAACCATTGTTATTAGTCTCACACTTTTTTATTGGTAAATATTGCCTCTGTATTGGTAACGCCGCCGATATTCTGTTTAGCCACAGGTGCAATCATCAGCGGCGTACGCGAGGCAGGGGCTAATCAGGCATAGTTTGCGTCAAACCTTGCCTGTTTTTAAAGATGAATATAAAAACAGCCGTTCAACAAGCCATTTTGCGAACCTGTTCCCGGAAAAAAGTCATATTTCTGTCACACTCTTTAGTGATTGATAACAAAAGAGGTGCCAGGAATGAACAAAACGCTAATCGCCGCAGCTGTGGCAGGGGTAGTTTTACTCGCTTCAAACGCTCAGGCACAAACCGTACCGGAAGGCTATCAGCTACAGCAAGTGCTCATGATGAGCCGCCATAACTTACGTGCGCCGCTGGCGAACAATGGCAGTGTGCTGGAGCAGTCGACGCCGAATAAATGGCCCGAATGGGACGTCCCCGGTGGGCAACTCACCACCAAAGGTGGCGTACTCGAAGTGTATATGGGCCATTACATGCGTGAATGGCTGGCAGAGCAGGGGATGGTAAAATCGGGGGAATGCCCGCCGCCGGACACCGTTTATGCCTATGCCAATAGTCTGCAACGTACCGTTGCGACCGCACAGTTCTTTATTACCGGCGCATTCCCGGGGTGTGATATTCCTGTGCATCACCAGGAAAAAATGGGCACTATGGACCCAACCTTTAACCCGGTGATCACCGATGATTCCGCCGCATTCAGTGAACAGGCGGTGGCGGCAATGGAGAAAGAGCTCAGCAAACTCCAGCTTACCGACAGCTACCAGCTACTGGAAAAAATCGTTAACTATAAAGATTCCCCTGCCTGTAAAGAGAAACAACAGTGTTCGCTGGTGGATGGCAAAAATACCTTTAGCGCCAAGTATCAACAAGAACCAGGTGTTTCCGGGCCGCTGAAAGTCGGCAACTCGCTGGTAGATGCGTTTACTTTGCAATACTACGAAGGTTTTCCGATGGATCAGGTGGCCTGGGGAGAAATCAAATCTGACCAGCAGTGGAAGGTGTTGTCGAAGCTGAAAAACGGTTACCAGGACAGCCTGTTTACCTCACCGGAAGTGGCGCGCAATGTTGCGAAACCGCTGGTCAGTTATATCGACAAAGCCCTGGTCACCGATCGCACCAGTGCTCCAAAAATCACGGTGTTAGTTGGGCATGACTCCAACATTGCCTCTCTGTTAACGGCGCTGGATTTCAAACCGTATCAGTTGCATGACCAGAACGAACGCACGCCGATTGGCGGCAAAATCGTTTTCCAGCGTTGGCATGACAGCAAAGCCAATCGCGCTTTGATGAAAATTGAATATGTGTACCAGAGTGCGGAACAGTTACGTAATGCCGATGCGTTAACCCTGCAGGCACCTGCGCAGCGCGTGACGCTGGAATTAAGCGGTTGCCCGATAGACGCTGATGGTTTCTGCCCGATGGATAAGTTTGATAGCGTGTTGAATGAAGCGGTGAAATAACAGAAAACTCCCCCGTTCGCTACGGGGGAGTCGCTGGTTAAACGTTTTTACGTTCGATGGTCTGTTCGCCCCAAAAAAGCGAATCTTTGTCGGTCTTAGCAAAGGCTTTGACTAACACTTCATCGCTACCTTCTTCCCAAATCTTTTCCGCCATTTTTTCGTCGTACCCGGCGACTTCGAAAATGGCCTCGGCTATTTCCGGCGACGTATTGCGCAGAGATGCCCATTCACCGACGTGATGAGCTTTCGCTTCTTGAGTTGGCATGCGTATCCTCCTGTTGAAGATTAGCCATTAAGTTTAACTGCCAGACCTGCGACATATTCCCCTTGATAACGAGCAATAGACAGTTCTTCCTGGCTGGGCTGGCGTGAACCGTCACCGCCTGCGATGGTGGTTGCGGCGTACCGCCGCGAACCTGTGAAACGTCAAATAATTCCTGCGCTGCGTAGCCAATGGGGACAATCACCATGCCGTGATGCGCAAGGGTCGTCCAGGTGGATGTGATGGTTTGTTCCTGACCGCCGCCAGTACCGGTGGAACTAAAGACGCTCGCCAGTTTTCCGTATAGTGCGCCGGAAGCCCACAGGCCGCCCGTCTGGTCGAGGAAGGTACGCATTTGACCGGACATGTTGCCAAAGCGGGTAGGTGTACCAAAAATAATGGCGTCGTAATTGGCCAGTTCTTGCGGGGTTGCAACCGGTGCAGTTTGCGTTTTACCGCCTGCTTTTTCAAATAATTGCGGCGACATGGTTTCCGGTACACGCTTAACGACAACTTCAGCGCCATCCACTTTGCTTGCACCCTCAGCGACTGCGCGTGCCATCGTTTCAATATGTCCGTACATGGAATAATAAAGCACCAGAACTTTAGCCATTTCTAACCACTCCTCGTGTTATCTCTATTCCGTAGCGATTCGCTACCACTTATTTAAAGATAAGACGTCCTTTTCAGAGTGCAAATTTCACAACCACTTATTTGATTTATAACAACTTTCACAAGCACGCAATTTTGTCGCAAAATGACACATTTTTATCTCATCGCGTTTTTTTAATCATAAGAGCGGCTTATGGATAATTATTGGAGATGATATCTATTCTCGCTAAGAAGCTGTTGCAGGATATTACCAAACGCGGGTAGAAACACGTCAGTTCACTAAGCTTAGTCCCACGTAGCGAAAATATGGCAGCCGCCATACGCCGCGTTAATTCTAGCAATATGATGTCTATACCCAGACGGAGGTCAGTAATGGCAAACCATCGAGGCGGTTCCGGCAATTTTGCAGAAGACCGCGAAAGAGCATCAGAAGCAGGTAAAAAAGGTGGCAAGAGCAGTCACGGCAAAAGCGACAACTAGCCGGGCTAATCAATGACGAATGCATTTTTTTCTTAAGCTCGTCA
>ERZ779880.1796-NODE-1796-length-17505-cov-3.226648_pt1 | contig 17505 bp, 18 predicted proteins | sample MGYA00511555_ERZ779880 | MGnify/ENA primary metagenome ERZ779880 (study PRJEB29588, sample SAMEA2145815) | human gut metagenome | biome: human gut; feature: human-associated habitat; material: faeces | place: Denmark | collected 2008/2010 ...
CAATATCCCAATCAAATCGAAAGGAGAAAAAACAAATGAAACAGAAACACATCGTCACCAAACAGCTATCCTTCTTGATCGCCATGATCCTAGTATGCCTCCAATTGCTTCCGATAGGAGCCTTCGCAGTTGGACAAGCACAGCCTCAGGAAGAAATGATGCAAGCACAGGCCGCAAGTACGAAAAAATACCGTTCGCCATTTATCGCCAAAGGCTATACATCAGGCGCTTATTATAAACAGCCTGGTTCATCATGGAGCGCCGGATATCACACAGGGCAAGACTATAATTGCAGCAATGATACACTGGTCGCCCCTGCGTCAGGTACAATTCAGCGCAGCAGGTGGGATAATAGCTATGGCAACTACATCGTGATTGCAACCAACGATGGATGGGTCATTTTAATGGCCCATATGGCCTCCACGCCGCTCGTGAAAGAAGGGCAAAAGGTCACAGCCGGTCAGCGGGTCGGCACAATGGGAAGCACAGGCAACGTTACAGGAAAGCATCTGCATCTGGAAATAGAGAGCTCCAGCACATGGGCATACAACAAAAATCTACAGGATCCTCGCCAGTATATTGATCTGGATAACTACGGCGGCTCCTCCACCGGCGGGAGCGACATTTATCAAAACGGCTCCACAAAAGAATATGTTTACAGCACCTGGAGCTCCTGCAACGCACAGGGCAGCGATTATATCGGATATATTGATCCCTATGAAACTGCGAATGTCTACGGCTCCTACAACGGCTTATATATTGTTGTTTACAACGCTGGATCCACCAAAAAGGCCGGATTTGTGAAATATTCAGGAGGAAACACCAACCCCTATTGGAACCCCAAAACCTATTCAAATGGCTCCACAAGCGAGCCGGTTTACCGGTCTCTGGCAGACGCCAAAAATAAAACAAACGCCATAGGATCGCTCGATCCGTGGGAAACTTGTACCTGTGTGAAAGTGGTCGAGGGCAAACCAGTCGTATTATACACAGCGGGAAGCACCAAAAAGGTGGGCTTTGTGAATTATATGGGCGGAGTCAGTTAAGGCGCTGAATAATTACAGGTAATACAAACGCCTATCGGAAGAACGGCAATTCTTCCGATAGGCGCTTCCATGTTCTATTCTGCAAAGGAAGAGGCGGAAGATAGACGTTTCCGCCAATAAAGCTGCGCAAAGAGGGCATTATAAACGACTGTTTCACAAAGCATAATTTTGATAGATATCTTTGGCCTTCTCTAGAATCATCTCTTTGAGCTTCTGCGGCGAACGCACCACCGCCCGATCGCCATACTGCATCAACCAGGAGATCAGCCCCTCGCTCACCTTCGCCTCAAATTTTACAAGAAAATTCCCCTCGCCTGCGGTGCGCAACAGAGCCGTATCCCCAAAACGATCCAGGATCTCTTCAATGAGCTCCCTCCCGCAGCAGAGCTCTACCGTTTCTGTTTCTCCGGAAAACATATGGAAAAGCTGATTCACATAATCCGCAGCGTCAAAAAAATCCGTGTAATCCGACACCTCTCGGAAATCCCGCGCAGGCGTATCCAATGCTTCTGCCCGGTGGATACGATCAAGGCGCGCATGCATGAGGTTATCATATTTGGGATTGTTGCACACAAGATAATAATGCCCGCCGGACCAGATCAGCGCATAGGGATTCACGCAAAATTCCTTCTCCTGCAATTCTACCTTCATCTGGCCGGAGAGCGCGCGCCGCGCATATTGGAACCGGACTTGCCGCCCGGCCTGAATGGCTTGATCCAGAATTTCAATCGTATAATAAATTTCCTCATTGGAGCATTTAATGCGATGGTCGATATAGACCTGCCCCTCCAGCCGGGCAGCCTGCCCGCAGCTCACAAGGCCTTCCAGCTTCTGGACGAGCTGCGCCGTTTTTTTGGGTGTAATAAACGCCGCAGCCTGCACCGCATCGAGCAGAAGCCGCACCTCCGCCGTTTCAAAGGTACGCGAGGCAAGAAAATAGCCGGATTTGGGCGCACGGGTGTGCAGAATATCAAGGCCGAAGCTTTTGAGCAGCTCGATATCACCATAGATCGATTTGCGCTGCGCAGCCACGCCGCGTTTTTCCAATTCCCCGCAAAGCTCCTGCGCGGAAAGCGGGTGCTCCTCATCCGTTTGTTCCTGAAAAATCTGAAGAAGATACAGCGGTTTCAGCTTTGCATTTGCACTGCCTGCCAAATGGGTTCACTCCAATTCCTGACGTCTGATCGCGGCAGGGCCAGAAGCACCCGCCTCTCATGCTGCCAAAGGCCAAGTCAGGAGCCGGAATCGCCGGCCCCATCATCCAGCTAGTCAATAGGCCATCTTTTCATTGAGCGCGCGGACGGTATCCTCATCGAGCTTCACAATCGCCCGATCATAGGTCATCATGCCGTTCACCTCATTCTCCACATCGCTGACCTGCGTATAGATCGTAGCGCTTAATCCCTTGGGGATTAAGGGAAGAATCTGCTTCTCCAGCAGGCGGCGGTAGGCCTTGGTCAGCTTCTCCTCATTCGCAAACATGCGGTAGCCAAAGCATTTTTGGCGATCCCACACATGGCCGTCGATGATCCGGCTGTAGCCGCCGAACTCTGTCAGCGCAAAGGGGCGGTCATCCAGCTTCGGCAGCCGGACGGGCAGAATATATTTGTGCATACTGTTGAGCTCTCCTCCGCCCTGGTCGTACCAGCCGCTTGCGTGATCGACGATGCGGCTTGGATCGCGCTTTTTCACCGCTTCGCCGATCTCCTTGGCGTCAAACTGGCCCCAGCCTTCGTTAAAGGGAACCCAGCAATAAATGGAGGGGAAAACCTCCAGCGCGTCGATCATCTCAAACAGCTCGCGACGGTAATCCTCCCGCGCCTGTTTTTCACCGCGGCTGAAGCGCTTATAATCATCATCCTTCACTTTGATCCCAATATTCGGCAGCACGCCCGCCGTCCAGTCGCCGATATAGGCGCCGCCGCTGATCATATCCTGCCAGACAAGCATCCCAAGCCGGTCGCAGTGATAATACCAGCGCGCAGGCTCCACCTTGATGTGCTTGCGCAACATATTAAAGCCCAGGCGCTTTGCAACCTCGATATCATAAACCATCGCCTCGTCTGTAGGCGGAGTGAGCAGGCTCTCACACCAATAGCCCTGATCGAGCAGGCCGCGCTGGAAGTAGGGCTTGTTATTGAGCAGCAGGCGCGGCAAGCCCTTTTCATCGCGGCCGATGCTGCACTTGCGCATGCCCACATAGCTGCGCACCGTGTCGCGCAATTCGCCCTGCGTGGAAAGCTCCAATTGGAGATCGTATAAAAACGGGGATTCCGGGCTCCAAAGCTTTGCATCCGGCAGCTCAATTTCCTCGCTGGTGGAGATTTCCCGGGCAATGATCTCCTTCCCCTCATCAAAAACGCGGAGCTTTAGCTGATAGCCCTCGTCGCAATAGAGCTTGGTATTGAGCGTAAACAGCCCGCGGTCGATATCCGGCACGGCCTTTACTTCGCGGATATAGCATCTATCCACCGCTTCGAGCCAGACCGTCTGCCAGATTCCGGAGGTGGCGGTATACCAGAAGCCATGTGTTTTGAGCACCTGCTTGCCGCGCTGCTGCCAGCCTTCATCCGTCGGGTCATATACGCAGACGGTAAGCTCATTGTTATGTGCGTTGATATAGCCCGTAATTTCAAAACTAAAAGGGCAATAGCCGCCGGTATGGGTGCCGACGAGCTTTCCGTTCACCCACACCTTGCACTGCCAATCCACCGCGCCAAAGTGCAAAATGACCTTTTTGCCATAAAAGGCCTCGCTGAGCTCAAACGTGCGGCGATACCACAGCAGTTCATCCGGCTTTAATGCCCGCTCCACGCCGGAAAGCGAGCTTTCTATACAGAATGGCACAAGAATTTGCCCCTCAAAGCGTTCCGGCTGCTGCGCGCCGTGCGGCGTAACCGCATAATCATACAGGCCGTTTAAATTCATCCAGCCTTCGCGTACCAGCTGGGGGCGTGGGTATTCGGGCAGAACGCGGGCAACGTCCACGTTTGCCGCAAAGCGTGTTTTGATTCGTTCCATGGTGTCCCCTCCATTATATTCATCATGCGAAATGCCGTTTGCAGACAAGGCAATTTGGCTCTATTCCTAATTTTAATCGGATCTACTGAATTTGTCTATGCATTCTTGCAAAAATGAGATAAAATTTCGAAAAAAGAGATTGCAGGAGGGGGAAAAATCTGTTATACTATCTATCGTTGTTTCATCAACCATAAGTATGCGGGTATGGCGGAATTGGCAGACGCGCAAGATTTAGGATCTTGTATCATAAGATGTGCAGGTTCGACCCCTGTTACCCGCACCATAACAAAGGATAAACTTTGATACAAAAACAGCTTTCTATTTTGGGAGGCTGTTTTTGTATTTGTGCGGAAAAAGCCCATAAAATAAGGGTTTTCAGACTATAAGACATTTTTTGAAGCTGTACGCAAGCGTCCGAAATTCTCTGCCAGTGGTTATACTTTTCCATGGCGGTTCACTTACAAGGTTACATGAACACCCCTCATTCTGTGGCCGCTCGGAAAATGAGGAAACGCTAAAAAGTATCCTCCTCTATCGGCTCTCAAAGAACATCTGAACATTTTCGCGCCAGCCGTTTTTTCTTGGCTGGCGCTATTTTTATGCCCGCTCGAAAGGCTCTCCGCAATCGCCGCATATCACGTTGACTTCCCGTGTGGCCCGGATGATGGTGCCGCAGCAGGGGCAGACATATTTGATACTGCGGTTGATGGATTTCTTGCTGCCTCCCTTAGCAGTTCCCTCTACTGGCTGGCGGCTGGCGTTGATTTTATCCTCGCCCAAGGTTTCTTTAATCCATGATTCCGCCTCTGGGGCCAGTGTCGTTACCGTCCATCCGTATTTGTCGTGCTTCTCAATGTGTAGGCCATGAGCCTCGGCGGTGGTTTTGAATTTCAGGTTGTGATAATAGCCGTTGTTACTTACGTCTTGGATGCCATGAACCAGATTATAGAGGTGTACCATTTCATGCAAGAGCGTGGCGGCCAGCTCGAAGATAGTTCGGTCAAGATACTCAGCGCAAAGATTGATTTCCCGATACTTTTCGCCGCTGGCGTTCCAGATTTCATTGATACTGCACCAGCCATAGGCCCCGCGCCCTCCGTCCGGGGATACGGTGATCGCCGGACGAGTCAATTCGTTGTTATAAAAATGCTCGTTGAACAGGTCGAACATTTCCTCGGTTTTCTTTACGATTTCAGATATTTGCAGCATGATTGCGTCCTCCTCAAAGATATGTTTCATTTCTGTGAGTGACAGCTTACACACCACCGGTCAAAAAGCAAGCTCTAAAACCTTAAAACATATCCTTTTCTCTTATTCGAGGACGAAAAAGCCCCGCCGAAGCGGAGCCATTTTCTTCACTCACTGTCACGGTTGACTTGGTAATAGTAGCCATGTCCCCGTTTCTCGTCGTCAAAGGTAAATTCGCAGATTTCATTAAACATAGAGCCGTCATGGTTGAGGATATAGGTCTGGTAGTCATAGGCGAAGGTTCGGCAGGTTTCCGCCCGACATGGTGCGTTAGCCCCATTCTCTGTCCAGTCATAGTGGTAAAGTTCAGTTTTTTCATATTCCTCCAATTCATCCGTGTAATAGTATCTGGTAAATCCCTGTGTGGTCTGGTAGCTCGCCAGCTTGCGTCTGAAATAAGTCCGTGTCTGATATTCTGCGGAATGGCATTTCTTTTCTCCGTTGATTACGAAATAGCTGTAACTGTTCTCGGATAAAGGTTTTTCAAAGGTACCGCGATCTATTTCCATATAGATGCCTTTCTTCTCACATTGCTGCCGGACATAGCGGAGAAATTGCGCGAGGGTTACATTGTTACGTTCAATCTCAATCTGATAATTTGCCATGGTGTGGGCCTCCTCAAAGATATGTTTTATTTCTGTGAGTGACAGCTTACACACTACCGGTCAAAAAGCAAGCTCAAAAAAACTTATATTTTTGAGGACGGAAAAACCCCGCCGGAGCGGGGCCTTCATATTTTATTCTGCGATTGCAAAGCCGTGTTCTTTCAAGTTTTCGAGTAGCGCCGGATTTTCCGGGCCGGTCAAGGTTCCTTCTTTGTCGATGTTATAGCTTCCTACTGCGAAAGCGTATGTCGGAGCTCTCAAATATTCAGGCTTCGCGCCAATGAAGTCGCCTACCGCCACTACCAGTTCTTTGCGATGTACACCAGTTACATTGTAAGCGGCCTCGATGCCCTCCGGTTCGGTTCCTTCGGTGGTAGGTTCACCGGGATTCTCCGTCTGAGGCTCATCTATCGGCTGGCTATCTTCCGGCGCATCCTCTATCACTAGTTCTGTGTCCTCAGCCGCTTCGTCCTCTACGGGCTGCTGCATGGCTGCCTTGACGGCTGCTCTTGCCGCTCGGCTTACTCTGGTACGGGCCTCCGGGAATACCTCCGGCAATATACCTTCTTCATAGTGGATTTCAAAGGTGATCTTCCCATCCATGTGTACGTTGAAATGGAAGTCGGTTATTTCCACCTCTTTGAGCATATCCGGCAGCTCAATGTTTTTATATCGTTTTACTTCCTCGCCATTTACCATAAGGCAAACCGGAACCGCGTCCCTCAGTTTCGCTGTAATTTTTCCTGTTTTCATTTTGTTTTCCACCTTTCGTATTGTGTTTGTGTGTCTACGTACTGGCTTCCTCGCCTGTGCCTCACAGCTTACATATTTTTGATGTGAAAGCAAGCCCTTTTTCAAAGTATTTTCTTTTTATTTTATGGCGGAGAAATAGATACTGCCTGCCAGAGAAGCATTGAATGTAGAAAATTCTAAGGGTATGATCCGGGCGGAAAATTTGACGAAGAAACCTTGGAGGAAACCGGCACCCAGAACTGTGACACCTTTCCCCATGTCATAGCCAAGGCAATCAGTTCCGACCAAGGGGCTGTACGAGAAAAAATCGGTGCGGACGTGGTATGACCGGAGTGGGATATGGCCCTCTGTCTTGGAAAGCAGTTAGTATCCCATAATTTCCTTGACTACATTTCTCTGGATAATGCTCATGTGTCGTAAAGTAACACACAATAATTGAGTAAACAGTCGCCCGACTATTCCGTTTTGATCGGTATTTCAATTTGAGTAATATAATCATCTAAGGTATCAATGACAAGTTCATTGATACCTTTTTCATACGCAAAATCGTAGAATTGTATATCATGTTCCTTTGCATAAGATAAAATTTCGATATAGCAGCCGGGGAGGTTATTCCAATCCCCTTTACAAAAAGCACGCAGATATTTTCCTTTTGGTTGAACGTGCAGCCCTTGCTTTTGCGTTGGAAATGGCAGTTCGATATATAAAGCGGAATAGTTACTGAATTTTCTGTTATATAAGTTTTTAACAGGCAACATAGCACCATAGGAAGCATCATGCAAACGGTGCAGTTGGTGCTTTTTCGTTTCTCCAATGACCATTTCAATCTCTTTTTCAAGCGGTATATTAGATATTGCTATGATATTGTTTGGAATTTTTGGTATCTATACATTTGTGTTTGTCAGTCATGTCAGTATACTAAAAAAAGTGGTACTTATCGCTATCGCCGTTGGGATAATCTTGTCCGGGATTTCTGGTCTTTTGAACTCAAAAAGAAAAGTGGAGGGAAATAGTGAAAGTAGTAATTCTTAGGATATTATGTGCAGCAATTATCCTTATTGTAATTGCCATAACTCATGTGGTATTACAAACTTTAGGGAAAAAAGGAATAAAAATGTTTAGGAATAGCGTGATACGGTGGTGTCTGTCTTTTGCCGTTGGAATATTGTTATTCTTATTAGGAGCGAAATTTGTCCTTGCATAAGACAATCTTCATAGATAGCAAAGCCAGCCGGGGCAGTCAACAGCAAGTAAATGGGCGACCGACACCATTGTGCATATCCTTGAAACCGGGGATACACTGGCTGTCTGGTAAACTTCAAGACAGAAAAGGTGTCCTACAAGGTAAAGCAGATCCGGGAACCCCCGTTGAAAAGCAAGCGATTTTTGAGAACCACCATGATCCTGTCATTGACAGGGAAATATAAAGAGATTCGAGGCCGAGGTTCAGGAGTAGCAGGAAAATGGGAATATAAATAATTTGTAAATTTTGAAAGTACCCTGTTGACATCACGCCCCCTATACAATATAATGATGCTCAAATATCTTCAAGGAAAGGAAACAAGCTGAAAATTATGGACGACGCCGACAGTAGCGACGCTGACCGAAGCAACTTACACAACGTTTGTAAACTGAATAGTTTATTATATACAGGCATAACCTGCGCCCTTTTTTAAGGGGTCGGCAGGCTATGCCTTTTTGTATTTCTTTTTTGCTGACCTCCGCCAACTGGCGGTCAGAATATAAAAAATTTTAATCAAAGAAAGGAGTGGTCTATCCTATATGGATAATCACAGACAGATGCCTTGGCACTCGCAGAAACTTGACGAGGTATATCATGCGCTACATACCTCTGAGAAAGGGTTAAGCGATACCGAGGCTGCCGAAAGGCTGAGAAAAAATGGGCGCAATGAACTACGCTCGAAACCGCCGAAAACCATTCTTCAAATGCTGAAAGCGCAGATCGTTGACCCCATGGTGCTCATTTTGATCGGCGCGGCGGTATTTTCCGCCGTATTACAGGAATGGACAGAAGCGGCAGTTATTTTTACAATCGTAGTAATCAATGCGGTGATCGGAATTGTGCAGGAGAAAAAAGCGCAATCCTCACTGGAAGCACTGCGCAACATGAGCGCCCCTACGGCGCGCGTTCTGCGGCAGGGGGAAGAAAGTATCGTCCCGGCAAGCGAGCTGGTGGTGGGCGACGTGGTGCTTCTTGGAGACGGTGACATGGTTCCCGCCGATATGCGTCTCATTGATTCCGCGAACCTGAAAGTGCAGGAAGCCTCCCTCACCGGTGAATCCGTACCCTCGGAGAAGGACGCGGACGAACTGCTGCCGGAGGATTGCGTGCTGGGTGACCGCAGCAATATGGTTTATACTTCCGCAATCGTTACCTATGGCCGGGCAACAGGCGTGGTGGTTGCCACCGGTATGGATACCGAGGTGGGTAACATCGCCGGTATGCTTGACAATCAGGACGAATTGGACACCCCGCTCAAACGGAAGCTAAACGCGGTTGGTAAGACGCTGACCGTTGTGGGCCTGATCGTATGCGTCCTGATTTTTGTGATCGGCGCGCTGTATCAGCGTCCGCTGATCCCGCAATTTCTTGTGGCAATCTCGCTGGCTATCTCCATTATTCCGGAGGGCCTGCCCGCCACGGCCACGATTGTGATGGCGCTGGGCGTGCAGCGTATGGCAAAGAGAAACGCTCTGATCCGAAAGCTGCCCGCCGTGGAAACGCTGGGCAGCGCCACGGTCATCTGCTCCGATAAAACAGGTACGCTTACCCTAAATAAAATGACCGTAACACACATTGCAGTCAACGGAGATTTTGAGGCCGGTCGGACAACACCTGTGGGCGCTGCCTCCGATCAGCACCCCAAGGTTTACCAGGAGCTGGTCTATGCGGCCGCCCTCTGCAACGACGCAAGCCTTGATCCCGACCGAAAGGGCGAGATTATTGGCGACCCTACCGAGGGCGCACTGATCTACATGGCACAGGCGTTTGGGATCGACCATGAATCTCTGGAATCAGAATATCCGCGTGTTTTTGAACAGCCCTTCGATTCCGACCGAAAGCGTATGACGACGGTTCACCGGATCGAGGGAAAATGGACGGCTTATACCAAAGGTGCAGTAGATGAAATGCTTCCTCTGTGTACCCATATTTTAACCGCACAGGGTGTCCGGCCCATTACAGAGGCGGATAAAAACAACATTGCAAGGCTCTGCCTTACCATGTCTGGAAATGCCCTGCGCGTGCTGGGCTTCGCCGTGAAACACCTCTCCGCCCTTCCGCTTGAAGACGATGAGGATTTGGAGTTTGATATGACTTTTGTTGGAGCAGTGGGCATGATCGACCCGCCCCGTAAGGAAGTGGCGGAATCGGTGCGCACCTGCCTGACGGCGGGTATCCGCACGATTATGATTACCGGTGACCACAAGGTAACGGCGCTGGCCATTGCAAAGGAGCTTGGTATTTACCGTGAGGGCAATACGGTTATATCCGGCGACGAGCTGGATACCATGGCAGACGGCGAGCTGGATGAGGCGGTCAAAACGGCCACAGTCTTTGCCCGTGTATCACCCGCCGACAAGCTGCGCATTATCCAGAGCTTGAAACGAACCGGCGAGGTGGCCGCCATGACCGGAGACGGTGTAAACGATTCCCCAGCCCTAAAAGCGGCGGATATTGGTGTGGCTATGGGTGTTACTGGCACGGACGTTGCCAAGGATGCCTCTGACATGATTCTGCTGGACGACAGTTTTACCACCATCGCCTATGCAATCAAGGAGGGCCGCCGGGTATACCGCAACATTCAGAAGGTGATTCAATTCCTTCTTGTGGGGAATATCGCGGAGATCGCGACCCTGTTCGTGGCGACCATTTTCAACTGGGACGCGCCGCTCTTGGCCGTCCATATCCTGTGGGTAAACCTTGCCACGGCGACGATGCCTGCGCTGGCACTGGGCGTTGACCCGGCCAGCAAAAACATCATGAGACATAAGCCTGTCAAATCAGGCACCCTGTTTGAAAAAGACTTGGTACGCCGGGTGGTGACACAGGGTATCTTCGTGGCCGCTATGACAATCGTAGCATACTGGATCGGTGTAAGCATGGGGAATCATACTGTGGGCCAAACCATGGCTTTTAGCGTACTTGCATTCTCGCAAATGCTGCGCGCCTTCAACCAGCGTTCCAATACAGAGCCTATCTGGGTGCGGGCAGAAGGCCGCAACCCATGGTTGTTCCTTTCCTTCGCGGTATCGCTCCTACTTATGATTTGTATCCTGTTTGTTCCGGCCTTGCAAAGCGCCTTCCGGCTTACGTCGCTTTCCGGCACACAATGGCTGATAGTAGTTGGCCTGGCCCTGCTCTCCATCATTCAGGTGGAAGTGGTAAAGGCGATAAAAAGGCTTAGAAACCGATAAACGAATTGTGCGGAGGGATTATTCCCTCCGCCATATCCAAAGACAAAGAAGGTGATGATAAATGAATAACAGGAAGAACCTGATAACCATAATCAAAGGAATGATCGTGGGCGGGACCATGCTGGTGCCAGGGGTAAGCGGCGGCTCCATGGCTATGATACTCGGCATATATGACAGGCTGGTATCCTCCGTAAGTTCCTTCATGAAGCACAAAAGAGAAAGTTTCCTTTTTCTGGTACTCTTTTCGCTGGGCGGCGGCTTCGGTATGCTTTTGTTTGCCAACCCGCTGCTTGGGCTGATCGAGCGGTATCCCATGCCTACGCTGTATTTTTTCCTTGGCGCGGTGGCCGGGGGCGTTCCGCTGATTATTAAGCAGGCGGGAATTAAAACCTTCTCATGGAAAGCGCCTCTCTATGTTGCCGTGGGCCTGCTAGTGGTTTTTATTTTTGCTATCCTGCCCACCGGGACTTTCCAATCGGAAATGGAGGCTGGGTTCGTGAGCTTCCTGCTTCTTATGCTGGCCGGATTTATTGCGGCGGTAGCGCTGGTTCTACCGGGAATCAGCGTGTCCTATCTGCTTCTTCTTATGGGGTTGTATGATGAAACCATACGGGCAATCGGCGAATTTTATCTGCCGTTTCTAATTCCCCTTGGGATGGGCCTATTTCTCGGCATTATACTCACAACAAAGGTACTGGAGCTCGCCATAACGAAGCACCCACAGTCCACCTATCTGATTATACTTGGCTTCGTGCTCGGCTCTATGGCGGAGGTATTTCCCGGTATTCCCAGAGGGCCGGAGCTGCTTGTATGCATTATCATGCTGGTGGCTGGTTTCTGTGCAATCCGGTTGCTCTCATGGAAGGAAACAAAGAGAATCATTCACGGCCTACCTGAATTTGAGTAAGACTTATCGTATTTTATCGACGGGACAAAACCACCAGAAGGTAGTTCTATCCTGCCTATCCATTACACCACATTCCAGATGGCGGTTTGAGCAATCATTCTGTTGTCTGGAATTTTTTTTTGATATTTTTTCAAAAAACTTTCCGGTTTGTACCCCTGAGATGTGTTCTGGTTATGTGAGGAGGCGAAAAAGACCAACCAGCGGGGATCTGCAAAAAGGAGGGAAGCGTCATGACTGCACCCTCTAACTACGAAAAACGGCTCATCGCCATGTTCGATTCTTTCAGCAAGGCGGTGGCGCGGAATTTCAGCAGAAATCTCAAACGGGCCGACCACAACCGGGACAAACATTTCTCGGAAGAACCGATAGACTATATTCTTGATTTATTAGGCCACGAGGACAGGTATCCGTCCGATCATTTTGTGCTTTGTGCGGACGAGTTATCCTGCGTGGTTTATAGCGAAACTTTATACAAAGCACTTCTCGCCCTGCCGGAAAAGCAGCGTAACGTCTTACTCTTTGATTTTTGGGGAGCTTTACCGGATAAGGAAATTGCAGAACGAATGGAGGTGACGACACGCACTGTCTACAATCTGAGGCAGCGCGCTTTCAAAGCAATCCGACGATTTTATGAGCAAGGAAGCTCAGAGCCATGAATTAACCTATGACCTAATCAAGCGAGCGGTTCACGGCGAGCCAGCGGCATTGGAGGAAATCCTCCTGCACTACGACGCTTACATCAATTCTCTGGTGGAGTATAAAACCACCGGGCCGGACGGCAGAACCTACCGGCATATTGATGAAGATATGAAAGTACAGGTGCAGATGAAGCTCGTGGACGCAATCCAGAAAAAATGGAGGAAATTGATATGATGTTACTGCCAGATTTATTTTCCTTCGCCTACGTCCCGAACTGGTACTCCCAGCTTGATACACTGGCTGAGATAGCCCTGCCGGAGCCGTGGCGATTTAAAAAACCGATGTACTTAACCAAGAATCCAGACACCCCGATATTAGAGAGATATGTCCATGCAATCTTTAAGAAACAGCTGATAGACTACAAGGAAGAACGAATCCCCAACAATGCGGCAGAGCATTTTCACATTGAAAATGAATACTGCTGTTTTCATACCGGTCTATACACCAGGCGCTATAAAGCCATCTTCGCCTGCTTTGACCGGAATAAGAAAAAAGATTCTATGCTGGAATGGTATTTCAGGGGCTTTGCGGACGAGCTGTCGACGATGCTCCGGCATATCTCCCCGCTGCCGAAGAAGCCCAGCTACTATATGACGCAGTATGGCGTCAACTACAACCCTGAGTGGCCGATCCGCGTCAACGTGGATCACATTTTAGGTGACGAGGAGAACCTCTCCCGTCTGCCCGCCGAAATCCGGGAAGCGCGAAACCTGCCCCTGCTTTTAGAAACGGCAGTAGAACTGGCGCGGCGGAAGGCGGTCATTGAGCCGAGCATTGTGGTTCCGCAAGGCTACCAAGGGCGGGTACAATACTTGCTGCCAATCTGTCTGACGGATATGGAGCGGCCCGACCTTGCCATGACCTTAAATATCATGGATGGGTACTATTTAGGGAATACCTGTCTCACGTTGGAGATGGCATATCTCAACGCGCGGCTTCTTTCCAAGCCGGTGGCCCGTTGGCTCACCGATATTGTGGAATAGCTGCGCACCATAAGCAGGCCCTACATAACCGCAGGCAGCTTCGGCACTGGCGGAAAGGGGTGTTTCAATTTTGCGCCGAAGCAAGAAGGAGGCTGATAAAAATGATTTGAGGTACAGTAAGCATCCAGTCTACTGCCCCGAATGTGGGTGGAAAATGATGGAGGCTGTAAAAGGAATCAGGACACAGACTAGCATCCCTTATAAGGGCCGGTATCCCGATATTTGGATGAAATGCGGGCACTGCGGCAAAGAAATAGGGATTACAAAAATTGAATAGACACCGATCCGCTCCGAGCCTTCGGGCCGGGGGCTGACCGGGGATTTTGCCACGGCAATACGGCAGAGCCTGCAGGGAATGTATGCGGGCTTGGGAAACGGATGGCTGAACCGGGACAAGGATCACTCGTTTGTCTGAGCATGATGCACGGAGGGGCGATTTCATTCCTGAACCTGTGATTACCCCTTCACTACGCCATCTCGAAAGAAAGATGGATATGATATTGAGCCTGACAAGCGGCACGTTTGTGCTGCTTGTCAGGCTCTTTTTCTTTTTAGCGGCATAGCTGCCGCTTGCCGGGCTCCGAAAAGGAGAACGGCAAAATGAAAGTCCGGTATGAGTTTGTAACTGGAGAAATCTCTGAAATTGAGGTGAACGAGAGCCTCGGCGAGCTGCTGGTGGATTTTGACCGGCAGGAATATAACAACGATCACAAGGAAAACCGCCATGTTTCCCTTGACAGGATGGACTATGAGGGGGCGCTGTTTGCCGCTGCCGCCGATACTGCCGAGGAAGCAGCCCAGCGGGATGAAGTGGCGCGGTTAATGCAGGCCATGGAGGCCCTTACCCCGCCCCAGCGGGAACTGGTGCGCCGAGTATATTTTGAACAGGAGAAAATTGTGGATATTGCCCGTGAGGAAGGTGTTTCCCATGTGGCAGTCCTTGACCGTTTAAAACGGATCTATAGAAAACTTAAAAATAATCTTTAATTTGCCCCTTACAATTCACCCCTGCCGTGGCCTAACGGTGAGGGCCACCAAAATAGGCCCTTAGAAAGAGGTGAAAGGCAAATGAAACATAACTTGAAAATCAGCATTGCGCGAGGGCCGGATTCCGGCGGCATTGTCCGATGTAAAACCGTTTCCCTGCGCGAGCGGGTACTGCGGCGTTTGTTCGGGGATATGCGCCGGGTGACAATCATTGTTCCCGGCGATAGTGTGCAGGCGCTGTCGGTGCAGGAAGTGCCGGAGGTGACGCGCCATGAGTGCGCATGAGAATGTCCGCCCGGCCCTGCCCATGCCGATTAAGGCCACGCCTTACCAGCACCAGATCGAAGCCTTCAATTTTGTCTGCGGCCTGTTCGGCCTGCTGCCGGGAGGTGAGCGGGATGGCCCAAGCGACGGTGAAATGCGACCTGTGCGGGCGGAGCTTTCAAAAGCCCCGGTGTGAATTAAGCAAACATAACTTTTGCTGCTTTAGCCATTTCCAACAATGGAACCGAAAACGGCTGGCTGAATATAACCGCACAGAAAATCCTGCAAATAAACCGGGCGGCCTCTTATCATCCAGAAAGAAACACCACGCAAAGCTCTCTGCTACTGGCGAGGGGAAAACCTACCGTAAATTTTACGGCAGGCACGAACACAGAGCTATTGCAGAAGCCATGATTGGGAGGCCGCTTCGCCCCGGAGAAATCGTCCATCACAAAGATGGGAATATACTCAACAACGATCCTGTCAATCTTGAAGTACTTTCTTCACAATCGGAACATTGCCGCGTGCATGGCTTCGGCAAGAAGAAAGGTGGTGATGCCGATGAACCTTTCCAGTAAAGGGGCTGCGCTCCTCATGGAAATGGGCTGACCAGGTACAGGAAAAACACTAACTACCATCGCCATTACCGGCGCACTTTCGCAGGCAGGCCGGATTCGGCGGGTGCTGATCGTGGCCCCGCTCTCCATCCTTGGCGTATGGGAGGAAGAATTTCAGAAGTTTGCCGACTTTCCCTATGTGCTGGCGGTTCTGTCCGGCAGCAGCACAAAAAAGCTGGATACCCTGCGGCACATGAACGGCACCGCCCTGCAGGTGGTCGTTGTAAATTATGAGTCCGCATGGCGGCTGGAAAAGGCTTTGACTACATGGCACCCCGACCTGATTATCGCGGACGAGGGCCATAAAATCAAAACCCACAATATCGCCGCCAGTAAGGCCATGCACCGGATGGGCGCGAAGGCCAGCTACCGGCTCCTACTCACCGGTACGGTTATCACCAACAAGGCCATTGATGTGTTCAGCCAGTATAAATTCCTGAACTCGGCCATTTACGGCCAGAGCTTTTATGCCTTCCGCAACCGGTACTTTGACATGGTGGGCTATGGGAACCATACCCCCGTATTAAAGAAATCCATGGAGGGCGAGTTGACGGAAAAGCTCCACAGCATTTCCTACCGGGCGACCAAGGCGGAATGTCTGGATTTGCCGGAAACAACGGACGTGATCCGGCAGGTGGAATTGGAGCCTGCGGCTCTGCGGGTATATCAAAGCCTTGTCAAAGAAAGCTATGCGGAATTATCCGGCGGCGGGCAGGAAAGCCCTGTGGCAGTCACAGCCCCTAACATTCTTACCCGGCTGCTGCGGCTGTCCCAGCTTACAGGTGGATTTCTCGGCAATGACGAAACCGTCGCCGTGGAACAGGTAAGCGCGGCCAAGCTCTCCGCTTTGGAGGATATTCTGGACGGGGCTGTGGCCGAAGGGAAAAAGCTGGTTATCATTGCCCGCTTTCTCCCGGAGATCAAAGCCATCTGTAAGCTGCTGGAAAAGCGGGGCCTCCGGTATTCCAGCATTACCGGCGAGGTGAAAGACCGGGAGGCGCAGGTATCACAATTTCAAAACGATTCTGAGGTCATGGCCTTTGTGGGCCAGATCGCAACCGCAGGGCTTGGTATTACTCTGACAGCGGCATCCACCATGGTTTTTTATTCTCTTGACTATTCCATGTCGAACTTTGAGCAGGCTAAGGCCCGCATCCACCGGATGGGCCAGAAAAATTCCTGCACCTACCTGTATCTGGTGGCGCGTGGCACTGTGGATGAAAAGGTGCTTCGTGCGCTGGCTGATAAAGCCGACCTTGCAAAAACTCTTGTAGATGATTACCGCAGCGGTAGAAACCCGTTTGCGGCATAGGAGGTCTTTATGTCTGAACCATTATTTGAATTGGCTGACCGGCTCCGGGCGCTTCGTGATGAAAAGGCCGAGGCCGAGCAGCGTGTAAAAGAAATCAATGCGGAAATAGATGAGGTGGACTACCGCCTCTCAGAGCTTATGGCAGAATCGGAAACGCAGAATTTTACCCGCGCCGGGACAATGTTCTGCCTGACAACCAAAACCCGTGCTTCTGCAATGGCGGGCCGGAAGGATGAATTGTATTCTGCGCTCCGGGGCGAGGGTTATGGCGACCTTGTGTATGAAACGGTGAACGCCAACAGCCTCTCGGCCTTTGTCAAGGAGCAGATCGCCGAAAATGGGGATGCGCTTCCCGCGTGGCTGAATGGTCTGGTGAATGTCTTTGAGAAAACCAGCGTGAGCCTGCGCAAAGCAGCGAAATAACAAATAGGAGGATTTTTCCCATGAATAAAAACGAAGAACTGGCTGTCCAGAAAGGCGGCTTTTTACAGCTCGCAGATTTCAATATGGACGCGACCATGGCCGAGGAGCTGGAAGGCTTGGAGGGCGGCTTTGACCGGGTGAAGATTCCGGCAGGCGGCGCAATCATGTTTGAGCTGCCCGGCGATGAAGCAGACGAGCCGGAA
>ERZ779880.1804-NODE-1804-length-17454-cov-8.904822_pt1 | contig 17454 bp, 14 predicted proteins | sample MGYA00511555_ERZ779880 | MGnify/ENA primary metagenome ERZ779880 (study PRJEB29588, sample SAMEA2145815) | human gut metagenome | biome: human gut; feature: human-associated habitat; material: faeces | place: Denmark | collected 2008/2010 ...
CGTGCCCAAGATAGTTAGCTGGAAACGGCTTGTGAAAATAGGTAGTCGCCGACTTAATCGAAACGCTCTAAGAGAAATCTTAGGGCTTTTTTGTTGCAGAGAGAAGGAGAGAAACATGAGAACAACGCATGTCGTCGTTTTGCCCTATGATCCCAAATGGAAAGAGGACTTTTTCGCGATCCGGGCGGAGCTGGAAGCCGCGATGGGGAAGCTGGCTCTGCGCATCGAGCATGTAGGGAGCACCTCCATGGAAGGAATGTCGGCAAAGCCCTGCATTGATGTGGACGTGATCATCCCGGATAGGACATGCCTGAAGGCGGCCATTGAGCGGCTTGCATCCATTGGATACGTCCACGAGGGAAACCTCGGCATTGAAGGGCGGGAAGCCTTTTGCTATACCGGCAAACCGCATTTGCAGCTGCATCATCTGTATGTCTGCCCGGCAGATTCCGAAGAACTGCGCCGTCATATCACGTTCCGAGAATTTCTACGCCAGAATCCGGATGCTGTGAAGCAGTACAGCAGAGTAAAAGAACAGGCTGCACAGCGTTTCCCCGATGATATCGAACAGTATCTGGATTATAAGTCTCCGTGCATTGCGGAGCTTTACCGGATGTGCGGTCTGGAAGAGTGAAACAAAAACGCCCCACCGCTGGGATTGAATCAGAACGGAAGGATATGTAAATACGACCGACGTTAAAAATGAAACCTTGAATCTCGAAATTGATGATGTCCACTGCCCACTGGCATGCTATCCGCTCACCAGCTGCCCTACTTCAACCTGGAACTCATGCGGGAAGAAAGTGCAGAGCGTTAGCATGTCAGCCACAAGCTGCAGCTTTGCCCGGAAGAATACTTACCTATCGTAGAAGGCGCCATTGATGGTGCCCTGCGAATCTATGAACAGGAAAAGAGCCCGTGTGTGTCTGATTACCGTGTGATGGATTTCACATGATACGCTGACGGCGTTTTTTTGCGTTATAGGGGGATGACATCCAAATCCTACACTGGATACCCCAAGATACCTGAGTTGCCGGATTTGCTGTTAGCCCAAACATCTAATCCAGAAACTCAATTATCTGCTACCCCTGTGGCTACGATTTAGATATTGCCCATATTCTCAAAAACCGCCCTCGACCTGTTTCCAAGGACGAGAACGGTTCAGACTGTAAAATGATGTCCAAACAATATTGGACGAATCACCGAACTATATTACTGGACTTTTGACATCAAGAATACGCACTCAACGGTTGATTGCGATTCCAAGGGAAATTCTCGAATCTCTTTTCCATTATAGGGAACAGGGAAGGCAAATACAATGTTCCGAATCCAGTTGCCATCCGGCTGTTTTTCCGGGAAAATATCAATGCGCTCGATGAAGGCACGCATGAATTCCTTTTGCTCCACCTCAGTGGCGGCATTGTAGACTTCATCGAAGGCCAGAAGCAGGTGATAGATGTTGTCAGCTGTGATCTTCTCCTGATGAATGCCATCAATCTGACCTTGGATTTCAGCAAGCTGGGATTCCATGTCCTCAATCCGTTCATATTGCTCATCGTAACGCCGCTGCAAATCCAAAGCCTTACGGTCATAATAGGGATCATTAAAGTCCAAGGTGTCCATCTGGTGCTCCAGACGGGATTTCGTACTGAGTCGCTGGCGGAGCTGCGCTTTGATTGCATCGGCCTGCTGCTCCAACTCGCTGGTATCGACTGCGGAACCAATTTTCTCTTTGATGGCATCTACGAAGCGTGGATCGTGAACCATAGCGGATACGATGGATGCGACCATCTGATTGATTTCGTTCTGTTCAATGTTCAACCGGAAAGAACATTCGTGTCCAGTCTGCCCTTTGATGCTCTTGCAGAAGTAGTAGTAACGAGTTTTGTTATCCTTGCTGTGAGCCTTAGAGACATTTCCGTACAGATTCCGTCCACAGCAGGGGCATTTCAGAATGCCGGAAAGAATATGTGCGTGGTCTGGGTCGCGGACCTTTTCACGCCGCCCTGTGGTATGCTGACGCTTTGTCTGTGCAAGATTCCAGTCGTCCTCGGAAACGATGGCTTCATGTTGACCGACATAGACGGGAAACTCGGATTGCTTCACAACGTGCATTTCGTTTCGAGTGCCGAGTTTCTTTTCAACCTTGCGGCGACCAAATGCAATCTTACCGCAGTAAATGGGATTGTCCAGAATACCTCTAACAAATACAGCAGAAAACTTTGGGATAGTTCCATTCTGACGGAGCTTTTTCACATACCCATGGGTGTTCAGATACCGGGCAATACCTGCTACACCATCGTTGGTATGGATAAAGCGGTCAAAAATAACACGGATAACTTCCACTTCATCGTCTGCAATCGAAAGCTCGCCATTTTCCAGCCTATAGCCATAGGGTGCAAAGCCGCCGTTCCATTTGCCCTCACGGGCTTTCTGTTCACGGCCGGCCATCGTTTGAGCACGGATATTCTCACGTTCGATTTCAGCAACAGCAGAAAGAACAGAAATCATTAACTTGCCGGAATCTTTGGAACTGTCGATGCCATCTTCTACGCAAATCAAATTGACACCGAAATCCTGCATAAGCTGCAAGGAATTCAGAACATCGGCCGCATTGCGCCCAAAACGGGAGAGTTTGAATACCAGAACATAAGAAACGCCGTCTTTACAGTCTTGCACATCTCGCAGCATCTGTTGAAATTCGTGCCGACCTTGAATGTTCTTACCGGAAAATCCTTCATCAGAATATTCTCCAGCAATGACCATATCTTCATAATCGGCATATTTACGCAGCTTTTCACGCTGTGCATCAAGGCTGTAACCGTCCACCTGCATGGCCGTAGATACGCGAGTATAAATGTAGCATTTGGTGCGTGCTTTTTTCATAAGAAATCCTCACTTTCGGCGGTTGGTTGTTGTGTGAGATTTTCATGCTGGATATAATACTCTAGCAACCGGAGTACATACTCTGGCGCATGGCGGTGGCCGAGTTCCCATTCTGTTACAGTGCGGTAGGGAATTTGGAAGAAAGTGCAAAACTCCCGGCGGTTCATCCCGGTCGATTCGCGCAGTTCGAGGATTTTGTCTTTGCAGTCCATAAAGTTACCCTCATATATGTAAAACACGCTACGCAATTATTTCAACATAAAAACAAAAATTACGCAACGTGTAAATCTGCTTATGCAGCTTTACTGTTGGTCGCGCAAAGCGGAGACTCCTTTTGCTCCAGTACAGTTGAGCCATATTTTTGAATCAGCTTTGCCATAACATCGATACAGCGTACAAAGGATGCATTGTCAGTTTCGGTGTCATAGTATTTTTTCAATAGGCAACTCCATTTCCTTGTAGCAGAACTTTGACAGTCCAGGCGGATTTTTAGAAATATTTTTTGATTCATCCGATTAAACTTTTTAAGCGTTCCAGCTTTTCCTGTGCGTTCTCCTTCCGTAAGCTGACCCCAATGCAGGAGATCGGAATGCACATTTCCAGCAGGCGGTCATAGATGCGGGCATGGGCGGTATCCTGTGGGTATCGTATCTCGTCCAGCGTCAGGTTGGTGGTGACGATCAGCGGTTTCCGGCTGCGGTATCGGCTGTCCACGATGTTGTAGATCTGCTCCAGTGCGTACTCGGTGCCACGTTCCATGCCGAAATCATCAATGATGAGCAGGGGATAGCGACAGAGTTTGTCGATGACTTCGTTCCGACTGGAAAAGCTGCCGTTCAAACTCGTTCAGGATTCGGGCAAAGTTTGTCATACGCACAGGCACTTCCTGCTCCATCAGAGCGTTCGCAATGCACCCGGCAAGGAAACTCTTGCCGGTGCCCACACCGCCCCAGAGAAGCAATCCAAGGTTCTCTGCACGCATGGTTTGCCACTGCTCCACATAGCGGTGTGCATGGTGCATTTGAGGGCTACGACCATTGTCGTTTTCAAAGGTCCAGTCCAGCATTGCCGGGTCAGAAAATCCCTCTACTTTCAACCGCCGCACAAGGTCGCTGTGCTTTTGCTGGTTAATAAGGGATTCCTGCTGTTCTCTTTCCGTGCGCTGGCAGCTGCATTCGACGGGATGCTTGTTCTTGCCCATCAGGACAATGCCCTTTGCAAAGAATGCTTCTTTTGGGGTATGACATTTTCCGCAATAAAGCAGACCGTCCTTGCCATAATAATCTTCTGGATTTTCGGGAATACTGGAAACGGACTGTTCAAAAATTTTTTCAATCGTCTTTATAGGCTTTCTCCTTCCGTGAATGTGTAGTCCGGGATACCCGGTGCTTGCTTCTGTTCTGACTTTTGCCGTTTCGCCCAGATACGAAGTGTAGCAGCATGGTCGGCGTACTTCCTTCCGGTGGACTGGACATAAGCGGACAACTGCTCGATCAAACCATCAAGCCCTGCAAAGTCAGCCTTGAGTCGCTTGTACTCTTTTTCCGTCAGAAAGACATTCTGATATTCTCCAAATGTCAAATAAGCATCTGTTGTTTTTATCAGGTGGTTATCTTTCAGGTTGTTCTTATTACGTTGGTTAGTGGAACACTTTTGTTCCGTGGAAGGTATCATTTCTGTTCCATCGCATAGGGCAGAATCGTTCCATGCAAAGGAACATTTTTGTTCTGTCGGGACTTTTACAAAGATGCTGTTGGGCACAGTAATGCGACCTCTTCTGCGTTCGATCAGATCGGCATCCTCCAGTGAGCGCAATGCACGTTTAATGCTCATGGTACTGCATCGCAGGGCTTCGCTCAATGATGAAATGGGAAAAATTACATAGACGAAGCCGCGCTCATCCACCCAGTTGTTCTTTTGAGAAAGCGTTGCCCGGTCCAGCAGCAGAGTGTAGAGCAGCTTTGCGGTGTGGCTCAGGTCTGTATCCAGCAGAAAGCGGGCATAGGGCAGATATTGCGGCAGTGGCATATTGGGTTTCAAGTAATCCGAAATGGAATTCATCTCCATTTTTACATCCGAATTAGTGATAAACCGTTTGAGAGTTTTGGTTTCCATCATTGTTCAGACGATCTTTCACCGTTTGAAGATACCGACTGGCACGGTCGATAAAAATCAGCAGTTTCTCATTGTTCTTCGGTTCAGTAAGAATATCCGGGTATTCACGAAAGCACATTTCCCACCGCCGGACAAAATCCTCCTGCGCTCCCTGAATCTCACACATCATGGCTTCGCCATCTGCCAAGCGGCGAGGTGAATAGATGCTCTTGACGGCATCCTTGAGATTCTGCCTTTCTTCCTTGTTGAGTCCTTTCTTATGCCCCTGAATGTCTTGCTTGAAGGTCGTTATAAACTCATTGCCCTTTGAAGGCGAAGAATACGAATCCGTGATACTGGAATCCCGTTTGGCTTTGGGCTTACGCAACTCTGCCACAACTTCGGGACGCTTTTCCTTTGGAACCTTTGCAATCGAGGAAATTTCACGGTCGGTTGCCCGGATCTTTCCACTCAGGATTTCTTTCTGCGCTCCGGGTACTGCCTCCTCCGCAGCTTCCACACCTTTTGCAAATTGCTCTGCACGGTAAACATAACTTTCGGATGTTCCATGTTCCGCAGCGACCTTCGATCGTGAACCGTGCTTTGTGCGGTCTGGTTCATTTTGAGCCAGACCACTTTCAGATGCCAAAGTATACTGATTGCCGTGAAACGATTTGATTTGCTTTTCCGCTTCTGCCTGCTTTCCGATCAGGAACTTTTTCTGTTCTGGGGTCAGGTTTCGCCGCCCAAGCTGATTTTTACAGATCCATACGAGTGCTTCATAACGGCTGGAAAATTCTTTTTCGATGACTTCAAATGGAATAAATGGATATTTCCGAAGAATTTGATAGCGTGTATGTCCATCCACAATATAGCCGTTCCATGTGATGATCGGATTCAGTACACGTTCCTCCTTGAGGATGTTCATTTCCAGTTGGTGGGTTTCCTCAAACGACGGAGGGTTGATTTGATTCTGGAACTCCGGGTCGATTTTAAGCTGGCTCAGTTTTGTCATAGGCAAACCATCCTTTCTGAAATGAAATAGAATGTCATTGTTCTTACGCCGTTCTCTCTGCATGGATTTCCTGCCCCCTTCCGGCGGCGTTTTCCGGCTCTCCCTTGCGGGGTCTTCGCCGGGTATCCCATGCAGACGGTCATTCGGTTTTCAAGGTTCGATGAAGGCTCTGAAATTAGACTAACACATTCATAGAAGATTTTTTAGGAGGTCGTACCTCCGGTTTTGGGTTGTAAAAAAGCGGAAGTGATGCTTCCGGTTTTCTGCTGCAAACCATTGAAAAAATTGTATCACATCGTAAATTTTATTTTTAGGAACTGGTAGTTCCGGTTTTTAAAAAATATGAAGTGAATTTCAAGGCAAAATCGGAACTATTGGTTCTGGTTTTGCGTATTAACGTGATTTCAAATTTTGGGTACCGTTCTCTCTGAATGGATTTCCTGCCCCCTTTTGGCGGCGTTTTCCGGCTTTCCCACTTGGGGGTCATGGCCGGGTATCCCATGCAGACGGTCATTCGGTTTTCAAGGTTCAATTGGTGTCTTGCTGGTAACTTATCACACTTTCAAAAGATTTTTTAGGACCTGACAGGTCCGGTTTTGAGGGAGTAAACCGGACATAGTAGGTCCGGTTCGGTGAACGGCTCTGAATAGAGCATACCATAATAACACTCGAATTTTTAGGAAGTGATACTTCCGCTTTTTGCCTTCAAAACCGGAAGTAATAGTTCCGGTTTTGTGCAATATTGAATGAAGCAACGTCTATTTTTTGAAACGATTTTTTCTACAAGAAATTTGCTTATTCAGCGTCTGTTAAGATACGCAGTCGGCACAGTTTGTGTGCTGAATATCGGGTTTGGGCGAAGCCCAACAAGTGTTTTGAAGCTGGATTTGTAAAAAATCAGGTTCAAAACTTGCGAGGTGGTACCGGCTCGCCCTGCTTGCTGCGGTTGCAAATTCGAAAATTTTTGTGCAGAAAAATAACCGCCCGCTTCAAGTTGAACTTGAAAACGGACGGTCTTGATCGCAAAATGATTTTCAAATCTGGAAAGCATGTTGAGAGGTTTCATAGCGCCTGCAAGCAATGCAGACGTATATACATCTGCTTATTTTGCGTTGCAAAATACTTGCTGGGGAGCACCCAAACCCTTGAACCGCATCCCGTGGATGCAGGCTGTTTTAAGCAAATAAAAAGGAAAACTGTTTTACTTCTTGCGGAATTCTCCATACAGCCATTCTGCCAGCGCTGACATAATAGCTTTGTACTTGCTGGTATCCTCAAACAAGGAAGAGAAGGTGTCCTGCGCTTCGAGATAGCTGTCCTGTGCGGCGGTGTCAAAGGCTTTGGGAAAGATGCTCTCGGTGAAGATCTGCGGGTCGGAGCTGCGCGCCAGCTTTGCCAGTTTCGGGTCGGCCAGCAGACGGTCATGCAGGGCAGTAAGCAGCACCCGGTCGGCATTGGTGAACTCGCCCTTGAACTTCTCGTTGATCTTCAGAATGATCTCGTCCAGCGGCTCCTTGGGGTCGTGCCCCAGAGCACCTTTCTGGGTGACCGGCTCGTAGACGCCTTTGGCGTGCTCCAGCTCGATGGCACCGGCAAAGGTCTTTTGCAGCTTGTAATACTCCAGCTGCAATTTGCCCTCCAAGTCCAGCGGAGAGACCTCGTCCGGCGGCAGCAGTTTGAGCAGATAAGCGCAGAATACGTTCTCCTTGTGCAGCTCTTCATCGAACATCCGTGCCACCTGTGAAACGTAGCCGTACCACTTGACAAGGCTGCGCAGCAGGCGGCGGAACTGGTACCGCTCGGCCTGCGTTTTCTGGTTGTAGCGGTCTGCCACCGGCTTCAAGACGCTGCTCATGCGGCCCACGGCGTTTTTATCCTGCTTGGTGCTGCGGAAATACTCCTTGGCAAAGGCTTCCACGTCTGCATCGGAATAGACGGCAAAGCTCCGCAGCTCCTTCTGGGTCTTGTAAATGAGGTCGGTGTTGACCTCCTGCTCCAGAAAGGTTTCCTGATAAAACGGCTGGAAAGCCTCCCGGATGTCCTCTGCCTTGTTCACAAAATCCAGCACAAAGGTGTCGGTTTTGCCGGGACAGGTACGGTTCAGGCGGGAGAGGGTCTGCACCGCCTTGACGCCCTTCAACTTTTTGTCCACGATCATGGTGTGGAGCAGCGGTTCGTCAAAACCGGTCTGGTATTTTTCTGCCACGATGAGCACATTGAAGTTGTTATGGAACTCCTTTTTGGTCTGGCTCTCCGCAATGTGGCTGCCGTCGGCGCGGACGTTCAGGGACTGCTCCGTGTACTCCACGCCGCCGTCCGGTACGGCACCGGAAAATGCCGCTAAGATCTGCACATCATCATAGCCTTGCTCCGCAATATAGCGCTTGACCTCGTGAAAGTACCGCACCGCCGCCAGCCGGGAGGAGGTGACTACCATCATCTTGCCCCGCCCGCCGATCTTGTGGCTGGTGGTCTCCCGGAAGGTCTCTACAATGATCTTTGCCTTCTGGCTGATGTTGTAGGGGTGCAGCTCTTCATACTTGCGGATGAGCTTCGCCGCCCGGCTGGCAGGCAGGTCGGGGTTGTCCGGGATGGTCTTGGCGATCTTGAAGCAGGTGGAATAGGTCATGTAGTTTTGCAGCACATCCAGAATGAACCCTTCCTCAATGGCCTGCCGCATACTGTAAATGTGGAAGGGGTGGTGGCTGCCGTCCGGGTACTCGGTGCCGAACAGTTCCAGCGTGGCGGCTTTTGGGGTGGCGGTAAAGGCAAAGAAGGACAGGTTCTTGTGCCGCCCGTGGGAGGTCAACTCCTTCACCAGTGCATCCTCCGGGTCGATCTCGTCCTCCGCTTTGCCTTCCAGCTCGGCATATTCCCGCAGCGCATCCTCGGTGTCGGCAAGGGCGGCTTTCAGCTTTAAAGCGGAGGTGCCGGTCTGGGAGGAGTGCGCTTCGTCGATGATGACGGCATAGTTCTTCCCGGAGGTCTTGTTTACCTCAGTATAGATGACCGGGAACTTTTGCAGCGTGGTGATGATGATGCGTGCGCCGTTGTTGATGGCATCCCGCAGGTCGCCGGAGTTTTTGTCCTCGCCGATGGCCTCCACCGCACCCAGCGTATGGTCGAAGCCGGAGATGGTCTCCTGCAGCTGTGCGTCCAGCACGGTGCGGTCAGTCACCACGATGACGCTGGCAAACACCGGCTTGTTCTCGGTGTTGAACAGGGAAGCCAGCCGGTACGCTGTCCATGCAATGGAGTTGGACTTGCCCGACCCGGCGCTGTGCTGGATGAGATAGTGCTGCCCGGCACCCTTCTGCCGCACATCTGCCACCAGCTTGCGCACCACGTCCAGCTGATGGTACCGGGGAAAGATCAGGGTCTTGCCGTCCTGCAGGCTCATGAACTTTTGCAGGATGTCCATCATGCTGTCCTTCTGGAACACTTCTTCCCAGAGGTAGGCGGTAAGGTAGCCGTTGGGGTTGGGCGGGTTGCCTGCACCGCCGTCCCGCCCGGCACCGTTGGAGCCCTGATTGAAGGGCAGAAAGCGGGTGTCCTTGCCCGCCAGCCGGGTGGCCATCCACACCTCGGTCAGGTCTACGCAAAAGTAGCCCAGAATGCGCTTGTTGAACTGGAAACATACCTCCCGCGGGTCCCGGTCGTGCATCCACTGCTGCTTGGCGTTCTCCACGGTCTGCCCGGTGAACTGGTTCTTCAGCTCAAAGGCGAACACCGGGATGCCGTTTACCGCCAGCACCATGTCCACCGAGTTGTGGGTGGTGTCGGAGTAGAACCACTGCCGGTTGCAGGTGATCTCGTTTTGGGCGTAGCGCTGGGCATCCTTCTGGTTCAGCGCGGACTCCGGCTGAAAATAGCACACCCGGAACCGCCGTCCCCGGTGCTTGAACCCATACCGCAGCACAGAAAGCAGTCCGTCCGCATCGCAGGCATTGTTAAAGGCCGTGCAGAACTTCCGCACCGGGTTTACCGGGTTCTGCTTTTCAAAAAATGCCCACTCGTTGGGCTGGGTCTTTTGCACAAAGCGGATCAGGGTATCCACAAACAGCCCCAGCTTGGGGTCGTAGCAATCCCCGTTGCGGGTGTAGCCCCCGGCAGGGGAGAGTAGCGCCGCCGCAATGTCCGATTCAAACTGCTTTTCGGTGGTGTTGAGGGGCATGGTTAGACCTCCTTTTCAATTGCGAAGATTTTTGATTTTAAAGACATTCTTTTTGCCATACTGTAATTGATATCTACTTTGCTTGAATTCTTCTATAAGCCCCTGAAGTATCATTAGGGCAGTAAATGCCGGATAGATTGCTTTTTCACAAGTGTCAAGAGTTTCTTTTGATACATAAAAATCAATGGAGCATTCCTTTTTGATTTGATTATCGGCATCAGAAATAGCGCGTTCAGCTTGTTCAATATCGGATAGTGTAAACGTGAAACATTTAGGACGATATGGAAGAATTTTGTCTAAATATTCAAGAAAATTGAGGATGACAAAGGATGTATTGGAAACAAAATGCCAAGCGTCAAAACAATCCTCAAATCTTTCTTGTTGAAAGTATATGCTGACTTTATTGCAGTATTGGAAATAGGCATCGTGCATATTTTTGTATTTGCGCTCTAAATCTGGAATAATATCTGAATAAAAAGCTGCGTTTCTGTCTTTTATCGTGGTGAATATTAACAGGACAATACTGGCGACTAAGCCAATGGAAAAACTCATGGATAAATTACTGAGCCAGTTCAAGAACCAAAAACTAAAACGCTCGTAGAAATATGAGCAAATAAATGACAGAAGGAGAAAGAGTGTAACTAGAACTGTACACCAGAAAATCATTTTTCGTTGACTAAAAGGTTTTGGAGTGTTGGTATAAGGACTTTCTTCTGGAATGGAATCGAGGGGAGATTCAACATCGCCCAAATATTTCTGAAACCATTCTTCATAGTCGTGTTCACTAGTTAGCATAGTTTACACCTCCCTCTTCCCCGTTACAACCTCATAAATCAAACTTTTCTTATAGCTTTCCAGTTCCTTCACCAACTGTTCTTTTTTCGCAATCAGCCTGTCAATTTCGGCGCACTTAGAACGGATATAGGTTGCAATCTCCTGCTGCTCTTCAAGACTGGGGAGTGGAACCCAAATGTTTTGTAAATTCTCTTGACTGAGTTTAGGCTGTGCAGAACCGGTAATATAAGGGTTGATATCCAACCCTTCAAGAGCATAGAACAAATAATAAAAATCAACTCGTTCGGTTGGTTTGAGGATGTGTGCATGATTGTTGATCCATGCTTTACCATTGACTTCGTACATTAACGGCAAATTACGCATTCGTAGATTTGCACCATCTTCACCAATCAACATGACATGATCGTCAATCGTGTAATCATCAATTTTATCGATGGCACCGGATGCTCCATAATAATCATAGAGAACGGAACCAGATTGACTGCGCTTATCAGCAGAAATAGGCTTTCGGTATTGGTCTAAGATAGAACAGATGTATTTTAGTTTAATGAGTGAAAATCTATGATTGATTTTCCCGATCCACTCAACCCCGCTATCCTTCATCTCCCGCTTGCTACATACGCCTTTGGTAACCGCCTGCGTAATAACTGCCTGCTTGAGCTTTTTGTATTCCTCAATGCTGGAACGAATTTTGGAAAGCATTGCATCAAGTGAAGCACAACTATTGTCAAGGTAATCTGCGATTTTTGCCTGTTCGTCAAGCGGAGGAATAAGAAACGGAATATTTTTGAAATCATCGAATCCTAAATCCCATTGACCGATTCTCATACCGGTTGAAAGGCGTGCATATTCGGGCAGATATGCTGGATTCCTCAAAAGATGATGTAGATAGCGCTTGTTGACCTTATTACTCGTAATGCTACATACATGATAAGCTGGACTAACAATTCCTCGGTAATCAGAAACCGCCATAGAACCCTGCCATGCTTTCATTTTATTGATAACTAAATCTCCAATATCAACGACTTTATAATTAGAAGTATCTAAGGAAGTTACGTTGTGGTTATCATCGCGGCTGTCTTTTGGGACAACACCGAAGTCACGATAGAGAGATAAAACGGGTGCATCCGGACAGCCCTTCTCGCTTTTCCACCGGGTTGCATATTTTAATTGGGAAACCTCCCACCCCTCTGGAATCTCCCCGATCCATTCAATGCCGCTGTCTTTCATTTTACGCATTTTCTGTACCATGCTTTCCGTATTCTGCAACCAGATAGTTGACAATTGCACTACAGGTGACCATCATGAGTTTGGCTTCTTCAAAAGTAACAGTGCTTTCGACTTCACCTTCGCCATGGCGAACACCGCCCTGATCACAAGCGTATCCATACAGTTTGCTGATACCTTCTCTAAGACTGGAATGAATTTTAAGACCATGTTCTTCTAAGTGCTTTACCGCTTTTCCTAGGGTGGCGCCATTGTCAGAACCCACGATTGTTTCGCATACAGATTCTACAGCACTAATACTTTCCTTGACACAATTTTTGTAATCAGGATGCTCACGATCAGAAAGAAAACCAAGCGCTTTTTGAAGCTGAGCTCGTGCTCCCTCAAAAGGTGTCTGACAGGCTTTTTCAATTTCCTGCATTTCAGTTTTGTCGGTTATAGGCACAATTTTGCCAGCAATGAAGCGATAGCCAACGTACTCTTCTTCAAACAACGAATTTAGAGCTGTGTACATCTCTTTTGAAAAGTCTGACGTAGTATAACGAGAAATCCAATTACAGGTGAACCAGAGAATGTCGAAAACTTCATTGTAAGGGGCCTCTAAAATGACTTGGGATATTTCTGTAAAATCATTTTTCCAAGGATAAATTAAATCAGGGTCTCTGCGTACAGAACGTCCAAAGACATTTGAAAGTAAGGAACGACAGAAATCGCTTCCTATGAAATTACGACGACTGTCGTTATATGGTGGTTTCAAAATGTAAAGAAAATTATATCTGCCATTTTGAGCAGAATCAAAAATCGTACTGCAAATTGAAAAAAGCTGATTACCTATTAAAGTTCGGGTCTTATCATCTAAGTCGTCAATTTGCATTTTTGTATTACATGGGTTGAATCCCATATCTTCACTGAATCCACCGCGAACCTTAATCATGCTTTTCCGTTCGTTTTCGCTCATTTGAAAAATCCTTTCCATAAGTTTGTGCAGATTTTGCACAAACTGAGTAAAGTAAAAGTGGAAGAAGCAGTTTCCAAAATGGAAACAACTCAAATCAGGCTTTATGGAACAGCTCTGCCAGCCCGGCGGAGATATCCTGTTCCAGTGCGGTGATGCGCGCCACGATATCCTCCACGGCTTCCGGTGCCTGATACTCGTAGAAATAGCGGGTCATGGGGATCTCGTAGCCCACCTTGGTCTTGCTGTGGTCGATCCATGCGTCGGGGGCGTAGGGCAGAACTTCGCGGGCAAAGTAGGCGTCAATATCCTGCACCAGCGGCACGTTTTCGGTGTCCCGCAGGCTGGTGTCCGGCACAGGCTTGCCGCGCTTCAGGAGGATGTTGCCTGCCTCGTCCCGCTGGGGGCGCTCCACCACGATCTTGTTGTAGCCGAACTCCACGCTCTCGAACACCTTGCTCTCGCAGTAGATACCGTTTTTGTCGCCGTACACCTTGCCGTTGGCAAACTCGCCGTAGGCGGTGACGATCAGATTCCGGCAGGCATCGGTGATGTCGTTGCGCTTGGTTCCGATGCTCTTGCGGCGTGGCTCGAAGCAGTGGCTGGCGTCAATAAGCTGCACCTTGCCCGCACGGTGGGCGGGCTTATCCTTGCTGAGCACCCAGATGTAGGTGGAGATGCCGGTGTTCATGAACATATCGGTGGAAAGCTGGATGATGCAGTCCAGCCAGTCGTTTTCCAGAATATACTGCCGGATGTTGCTGGGCCCGCTGCCGGCATCGCCGCTGAACAGGGGAGAGCCGTTCTGGATAATGGCCATCTTGCCCTTGTTTGCCAGCTTGGCAAGGCCGTTCAGCACAAAAAGCTGCTGACCATCGCTGATCTTGGGCAGACCGGGCGCAAAACGCCCCATCTCGCCCCGGGCGGCCTCGGCTTCCACTGCCTTCTGCTCCCGCTTCCAGTCGATGCCGAAGGGCGGGTTGGAGATGATGTACTGGAAGGTGAATCCGGGGAACTGATCCTCCGACAGGGTATCACCGAACCGCATATTGTTGGGGTCGCCGCCCCGGATCATCATGTCCGCCTTGGCGATGGCAAAGGTGGAGGGATTGAACTCCTGCCCGAAGCAGGTCACCTCAATGTCGCTGTTCAGCTCGTGGATGCGCTCCTCCATGCAGCTCAGCATCTGGCTGGTTCCCATGGCCATATCGTAAACGGTCATGCTGCTGGTATCGAGGTCGGCTTCAGACAGCAGCAGGTCGGTCATCAGATAGATGATATCCCGGCTGGTGAAGTGGGCTCCGGCTTCCTCGCCAAAGCTCTCGGAGAACCGCCGCACCAGGTCCTCGAAGATGTAGCCGCAGTCCACGGCGCTGATCTTGTCCGGGCCAAGATAGCCCTTCTCGGAGCCGAACTCCTTGATAACGAGGTAGAGGGTGTTGCTCTCCACCATCCGCTTGATGATGTTGTCAAAGTCGAACTTTGCCAGCACGTCCTGTGCGTTGGCAGAGAAACCGGACAGGTAATCCCGGAAGTTGGACTCAATGTTGTCCGGGTCTGCCAGCAGGGTCTCGAAGGTGAACCGGCTGGTGTTATAGAACTGGTAGCCGGAGGCTTTCTGCAAAAAGCCGTCGATGACCTGCAGCTTTTTCACCTTTTCGTAGGTGTCCAGCACTGCCTGATGGGTGGGCAGCAGGCAGTCGTGGAACCGCTTCACCACGGTCATGGGCAGAATGACCAGACCGTACTCGTGGGGCTTGAACGGCCCCCGCAGCATATCGGCTACGTTCCAGATCATGGCGGCTTTTTCGGCAATATTGGAACCTACGGCGGTGATTTTATCGTTTGGCATACGTTGCTCCTTATTTTTTGTGATAGGTGGACATCCTGATTTTACAACAATGGGTGTCCGATAAATCGGATGGCAGGACGTTTTTCCCAAAAAATGATGCTTGCATCTATTGTACCACGACAAAAGTGGAAACACCATATTCCGGCAAAAGAAAATGCCCGTCTGAAAATCAGACGGGCATCGATCATAGAAGGGCTTAATCTTCACATAGAAGATCGTTGTTGCGTATGAAGGTGACAAAGCTGAGGATGATTTTGGCGTTTCTCTCTACAATGTCAGATTCGGTAAAATCTGTGGCTTTCGCAGCGAGGTCAGTAAGCTCCTTGATTTTTGTACCCTCTTTTTTCTGCTTCCGGTTGTTTTCAAAACCGGTATAGTACTTGACCTTATCGCTGAAGCGATAATCAGAAGCGCGGATATTGATGCGCTTTTCCAACAACACCTTGTTGCCAAGGCTTTCAACATTTCTCGGATTGGAAAGCGAGTGCTCCTTTTCCTGGCGGTTGCGTGCGTAGATGTGCTCGATCTCAAGTACACTTTCAAGGGACAAGAGCTCCTGGGAGGAGTTCTGGAATGCCCACCATGTCAGCATGGCCTTTGTGATCGCGCGGTTGTTGCTGAAGGTATAGTTGTCAAAAGCGTTCTGCAATTTCTGCGTATCAAACAAATAGTCAGAAAACCGAACAGGTTGCCCGGTTACAATGTTGGTCATTTCTGCAAAAATGGGAGTGCGCAGTGCATTTACGCCCGGATTTGTAACGGCATATGCCCAGATGAATGCGGTGATTTTGTTAAGAAAGCTATAGAAACGATCGTCGTTCAGTAGACCATCAGAATCCCGATTGGCCATGTAATAGACCGAAACAAAATAGGTCCACATACCGTTGGGAGCATAGTTCAGAACAAAGAGCCTGCGAAGAATTCGGTCAGAGAAGCGCTCAACATTTTGATTCTGCACATCATTCCAGAAATCTGCAAGATTGATCAGATTTTCAAAAGTCTGGTCATTTTTTAGCAAGCTGTAAGCATTCCGCTCATAGAATTTGCGCAGCGCCTCCGTTGTCGAGGATTTGATGCCTTGCTTTGCACGTTCATAGTACATATACCGTGTGAAAAGCTCATCCATCGGAGTGCCGGTAATAGGATGGAAAATAGAATCACACAGTACCTCGAGGTCCTTCCACTTTTGGATAAAGACTTCCCGCTCGCCTTTGGCAGAGTAATACTTGTAAAATTGCGCCTTGAAGATATCTGCATCAGACAGTGGCTTTCCGCGGTCATTCAATGTCGAGAAGATTCGCAAAGCGGTGTCCTGAGATTCTGCTTCAATCGGGAGCAAAATACAGTTGTTCATGATCCGAATCGGAAAGAAGGAAAACCAGTCTGGGTAAGTATTCAGAAAGTCTACGATCTTTTGCTGAAAAAAGCGATAGTTATTGGCGTAGCTGCTCTTTTCGCAATCAGACAAGGTTCCTGTTTTCAGGATATTCAGAAATTCGTCCTTTTCCTTGTCGGTGGCGACTTCTGAGTCGATTTTCAATGCTGACTTGTCCGGGTCACCAAACTCATCGGTTTTCCAGATGCACTGCTCAATGAACTTGCTGGTCTTTACAGCTTTATCGTTCTTCATGCTTCCATATTTTTCATAGAAAGCTCGAAGCAACAGCATCAATGTCGTAAGGCGCTGTTGTCCGTCAATAATCTCCATTTTACCGTCATCATTTTTAAATGTGACGATGGGGCCGAGAAAATACTCATCGCTGTCACTGTTGAATTTGTCGCAGTCATTATCAGGAAATGCAAATAAGAACAGGTCATCCCAAAGAGTCTGGCATTCCTTTTCTCCCCAGGCGTAAGGCCTTTGATAATCCGGAATGAGGAAATCAGCCTTCTTCTCACTGAAAAGTGCCCGCACGCTTTTTTGATCAATGTTTAATTTTGACATTCGATGCCTCCTGTTTAGCATCAGCAGGTTGCTTCAACTTATTAAATCATCTGAAAATGCCGCAACGCTTCCACGATCGCAGCCTCTTTTTCTTTCGGACACTTGGGCTGTTTGGCATTTTCAGATTTGGGCTTATTATAATTCTCTCGCTCAATAATGCCGTGTTTCTGCTTCACCTGTGCGATATAGAGGTTGGAAACCTTCAACTGATGGTGTTCCCATACATGCTCCCGAATCTCATTGTAAGTTGCCTTGCTTTCCGCAGCAGTCACATCCAGCTCATCCATGCTCACTTCCACTTCAATGTGGTGGTCGACGTTGAGTTTGGACAAAAGGAGAACGGCCTCGCAATGCTTCGTCCTCGGAAACAGATCTACCGGCTGCACCTTTTCTGCATGATATCCATTATTCTCCAGCCAGGCGGCATCGCGGGCGGCGGTGGCGGGGTTGCAGCTGACGTAGACCACCCGGCGGGGAGCCATGCGCACCACGGCGGAGAGGGTGGCCTCGT
>ERZ779880.1805-NODE-1805-length-17453-cov-7.328026_pt1 | contig 17453 bp, 20 predicted proteins | sample MGYA00511555_ERZ779880 | MGnify/ENA primary metagenome ERZ779880 (study PRJEB29588, sample SAMEA2145815) | human gut metagenome | biome: human gut; feature: human-associated habitat; material: faeces | place: Denmark | collected 2008/2010 ...
TACTGGTTACTGCAGCTGCTGGACAAAGTCTCTCCGTCCCAGTGGGTGGCAATAGGTGTGCTGGGAAGTCTGCTGTTTGGCCTGCTGACGTATCTGACTAACCTGTATTTCAAAATCAGAGAGGACCGTCGTAAGGTGGCGCGGGGAGAGTAGTCGATGAATAAACAATACGAACTGGTTGTAAAATGAATATTTCTAACTGAAAAAACGTTCCATGAGGTAAGAAAAGGTCACAGGCAATCAATAACAGGACGTGATGAAAGACCCTTGCATTTGTGCGCTTTCTCTTTAGATAGCAGCAGATACTGAAAATCTGAGTTGTCGGGGAGTCAGGGATACAGCTGTGCAAGAGTTGGTCATTGTGATTCCATTGAAATCCTGTATGCCATGAAGGGCAGGATTTTATGGCTACCTGAGCTTTGGTGATAGTAAGTTGAAAATTCGCATTTTTTGCTGACATGCGTAACGAGAATCCCATAAGCAGGGAGGACTTAATTCTTCATTAACCCATGCGTTGATATTATGTTTCAGCCGTTGAAGCATCAGCGGTGTTAATGTTGTGGTAATAATATCCAGCGTTTTATGTGAGATCTTACCGTAAGGGTCTGCAAGAATGCTGCTTGTTGCTTCGTTATTATCTGCCATCAGAAGAAGTAACTCTGATTTAACGTTTTCTGTCATTAGTTGTAAAAATCTTCTGCGCAAACTTTCTTTACTGTTCATTTATATGGCTTCATTTGTTGTAATCTGCTGCGTCTCAAGGGATATGTTTATGAGAGCGACCATGAGTGTTGGATTATATACCTAACATATCAAGGGATTAGAAATCGATAAATCCCCATGAACGAAAAAATAAAATACGGCCTGTCGGCTGCCGTTCTGGCGCTGATTGGTGCAGGGGCGTCTGCGCCTGAAATCCTCGACCAGTTTCTGGATGAAAAGGAAGGTAACCACACCACAGCATACCGTGATGGTGCGGGTATCTGGACCATCTGCCGTGGAGCCACCCGGGTGGATGGTAAGCCTGTTATTCCTGGCATGAAGCTGTCGAAGGAAAAATGCGACCGGGTTAACGCCATTGAGCGTGATAAGGCGCTGGCATGGGTGGAGAAAAACATCAGAGTGCCGCTGACCGAACCCCAGAAAGCGGGGATCGCGTCATTCTGTCCGTACAACATTGGTCCCGGTAAGTGTTTCCCGTCGACGTTTTACAGACGAATTAATGCAGGAGATCGAAAAGGTGCCTGCGAAGCGATTCGCTGGTGGATTAAGGACGGTGGCAGAGACTGCCGTATTCGTTCAAACAACTGTTACGGTCAGGTATCCCGTCGTGACCAGGAGAGCGCGCTGGCGTGCTGGGGAATCGACAGATAAGCAGAATATTTTGCTGAAAAATGAGGTTTGCTTACATGGACGGATAACACGAAATCCTGCAAATTGGCAAAATGTAAGTGAATAAAGTCAAAGCAGTTGTTTAACACTCAGGCACCGTAATGATGCCTTTGTCATTTCTGCGCATCTCACGCGCATCTCACAACACAGAACCTTTCAGGATGACCCTTGAGGATACCGGTTTGGCTGTCGGTGCCTTTCTGTGGGCTGGATTCCTGTGAGACAAGGTTCATCACTAAAAGGAAATAACCGATGAATATGATGGCCGTGCCGTTTCACGGCAACTCTCTTTATGTAGTTAACCATAATGGCGAACCATACGTTCCCATGAAACCTGTCGTTGCGGGGATGGGGCTGGCCTGGCAATCACAGTTGGCTAAGTTAAGACAGCGTTTTGCGTCAACTATAACGGAAATCGTTATGGTTGCTGAGGATGGGAAACAACGCAATATGGTGTCCATGCCACTTCGAAAACTTGCCGGCTGGCTACAAACCATTAATCCCAACAAAGTAAAACCCGAAATCCGCGATAAGGTCATCCGGTATCAGGAAGAGTGCGACGATGTTCTTTACGAGTACTGGACGAAGGGTTTTGTCGTTAATCCCCGTAAAATGAGCGTGATGGAAGAACTCAACCAGGCTTGTGCTGACATGAAACGGGATAAAAACATTGCCAGTGTGTTTGCTACCGGGCTGAATGAGTGGAAACAGGTTAAAGCCGCGCATGTATCAAAAATCCGTACGCTGGTAAATGAAGCGAATATGCTGATTGATTTTGTCCTGGCTGATACAGGCAAAGGGAAAATAACAAAGGCGGATTGATGGGGTGGCTAATGATATCAGATAAACTCATAACGCTGGTGAAGAGCCTCTGTGTACTTGTCGGCATTTCATTTTTAGTCATGCTGGTTGCCATTTTCTTTTCCACCGCCTGGCGAGTCCTGACGTTATCGGGACTGGTGGGGTGAAAGAGAGATGAACCGTGTTCTGTGTGTGGTGATTATTGTCCTGGCGGTTGGCTATGGTGCGCTGTGGCTGGCAACAAACCATTACCGTGACAACGCGCTCACCTACAAAGCGCAGCGTGATAAAAAAGCCAGAGAGCTGGAACAGGCGAATGCCACCATTACTGACATGCAGGTGCGCCAGCGTGATGTTGCTGCGCTCGATGCAAAATACTCGAGGGAGTTAGCCGATGCGAGAGCTGAAAATGAAACTCTGCGTGCTGATGTTGCCGCTGGTCGTAAGCGCCTGCGGATCAACGCCACCTGCTCCGGTACCGTGCGTGAAGCCACCGGCACCTCCGGCGTGGATAATGCAACCGGCCCCCGACTGGCAGACACCGCTGAACGGGATTATTTCATCCTCAGAGAACGGTTGATGACAATGCAGAAGCAGCTGGAAGGGGCACAGGACTATATCCGCACTCAGTGCCTGAACTAAGTTTTGCTGATGCGCCGTATCGTCGCCGTATTCCTGCATTAACAGAGACCGCAGCCCGACAGGGAGACTCCTCTGCGAGAGTGTGCGGGGATAATCAAAAACGATACACACCGGGGTTTACCGCGTAAACGGAGCGCGGCGTTCTCCCCTCATGGTCGCCCGTCCGGTGCGATGGTGGAAGAAACTGGAATCTGTTCAATAAAAAAACTGCCGTGTTGGAGTCACAGCAGTAATGTACTGATTGGGTAGAAGATTATTATTGTTATGCTTTATTTTTATTCTATATGGCTGATTATTTCAATTCGGAATTAATACAGCTAATGTCTGTGAGTTTTTATAAATTCAGCAATATAAAGAAATAGTTATATGAACAGCCATCGCAGAGCATACTGTGTATCATTCTTTTTTATAGTCAACTGACGGGCATATTTTATGTCTGCTGCCAGCTCCCGGCGGCAAGATTCAATGACCCACGCAGAAAAATTTTCTGAACCTTTCTGGTCAAGAGCGATGTTAATTTGTTCAATCATCTGGTTTGGAAATCGGATGTTGCGGGTTGTTGTTCTGCGGGGCCGGTTTTTCGATGACATTTTCTTTCCTCTGGTGACAAGCTATATGGCGAGGATTTTACATGGCTGTGCTTCGTACGTTACCGGGCAGAATCAAAACTCTGAACACCCGGCGGATAAATGTCCTGAGGGGGGAACAGCGTCGTGTCAGTGGCAGTGCCCGGGTTTCCCTCAAACGTCGTATCTGGCGGAGGGATGCCGGACACTGTTGTCTCTGTAGACGCGTGGTTGACCTTTGTGACAGTGAACTCGATCACCGCATTGCACTTCAGTTCGGTGGTGGTAATGAGGAGACGAACCTCTGGACCCTCTGTACTGAATGCCATCGCCAGAAGTCAGCGAGTGAAGCGGCGAGTGGTATGCCTGATCCGACGTTGCCTGAGCTTCCTGATGGCACGCTCAGGGCCGACGGAATCACTGGCCTGTGACCAGACCCGGGGGGGATCATCCGGCGAAAAAAAACGATCGCCCTGGACACCGCGCCCCCTCTCACGCAGAGAAAAAATTCCCGTTTCAGGGCAGTTAACATGTTAACTGGCTGCCCGGGCATTTTTGCGGTTTTTATCTTTATTATTCAGTTTGTTGTGCGGAAAAAATGTTAACAGGCTTTTTCAGCAAATGTTAACCAGGCAGCAGTTAACATTTGCGGCATGAGACGCCGGGAAAAATGGGCTGAACCATACCCGGCTGAGTGCGTTCTGGACCCGGGAGGAGGCTGTGCTGACAACGCAAAAACGAAAATTTGCGCTGGCGCTCATGTCCGGGAAAAACAAAACAGCGTCAGCCCTTGCCGCCGGTTATTCGGCGAAGACAGCCAGGGTTAAAGGCTCGCAGCTGGCAAAAGATCCGGAGGTGCTTGCGTTTATAGCCCGTAAACAGTGCGAGACGGTGGAGGTGGATGAGGTTCCTGTTTACCGGCAGAAAAAATCAGAGCCGGAGGATAAACCCCGTCGCCGTGAGGCGGCTGCAATACCACAGCCGGACGAAACAAATCCGGAGATGCCACCGCCCGTGGTGATATCTCCTGGTATTGAGTATATGGAGGACGGTCTTCCCGATCCGGTGAAAGCGATGGGGCGTCTTCTGGTGGAGAACATTAATACCGACCCCAGGCTGGCGCTGGATGCGGCTTATAAGCTGGCGCAGTTCACGCACCACAAAAAAGGGGATGCCGGTAAAAAATCGGCAAAAGGTGACGCGGCGAAAAAAGCGGCTAACCGTTTTGCGGTGCCACCACCACCCCGCCTGGTGGTGAATAATGATAATGAGGGCAACGGATGATACCTGTGTGGAGCACGGCCTGCCCGGACTGGGCAGAGCGCCTGAAAAAGGGGCTGTCGATTATTCCGGCTCCGATTTATCCGGAGCAGGCCGCACATGCCCTGGCGATTTTTAAACAACTGCGGATTGTGGATGCACCGGGCAGCCCGACGTTCGGGGAGTCCTGCGCACAGTGGGTGTTTGACCTGGTGGCGGCCCTGTTTGGCTCCTACGATGCGCAGACCGGTGTACGCCATATCAAGGAAGTTTTTATCCTTATCCCCAAGAAAAACAGCAAGTCCACGCTGGCTGCCGGGATCATGATGACGGCGCTGTTACTGAACTGGCGGCAGGCGGCGGGCTACACCATTCTGGCCCCGACCGTGGAGGTGGCGGCTAACGCCTTCAACCCTGCCAGGGATATGGTACGACGGGACGATGATCTGGATGACCTCTGTCAGGTGCAGACACATATCCGGACCATCACCCACAGGGTGACGGACACCACCCTGAAGGTGGTGGCTGCCGATCCGAATACGGTATCCGGTATCAAGTCCGTGGGGACGCTGATTGATGAACTGTGGTTATTTGGCAAGCAGTACAAAGCGGAGGACATGTTACGTGAAGCCATAGGCGGCCTTGCCTCCCGCCCGGAAGGGTTTGTGGTGTATACGACCACCCAGTCGAATGAGCCGCCAGCCGGGGTGTTCAGACAGAAACTGCAGTACGCCCGGGATGTCCGTGACGGCAAAATTCATGATCCGCACTTTCTGCCGGTGATTTTTGAGCATCCTCCTGAAATGGTGGAAAGCGGGGCTCACCTGCTGATGGAAAACCTCGCCATGGTTAACCCGAATCTCGGTTATTCGGTGGATGAGGCTTTTCTGTACCGGGAGTACCGTAAAGCCCGGGAGGCTGGTGAGGAAGCATTTCGTGGCTTCATGTCAAAACATGCCAATGTGGAAATTGGTCTTGCCCTGCGTTCTGACCGCTGGGCGGGTGCGGATTTCTGGGAGCAGCAGGGCAGGCGCGTCAGCCTGGACGATATCCTGCAGCGCGCTGATGTGGTGACGGTGGGGATTGACGGCGGGGGCCTGGATGATCTGCTGGGAATGTACGTGATTGGCCGTGACAGGGAAACCCGCGAATGGCTGGGCTGGGGCCATGCCTGGGCGCATGAAACCGCGGTGGTCCGACGGAAGAGCGAGGCGTCCCGGTTTCAGGATCTTGTTGCCTGTGGAGATATGACCATTGTCCGGCGTGTCGGGGATGACACGGCGGAAGTGGCGGAATATGTGCGTCGCATTCATGAGGCTGAGTTACTGGACCATATCGGTATTGACCCGTCAGGGGTGGGGCAGATTCTGGATTCACTGGCGGAAGCCGGGATCCCCGACGGAATTGTGGTGGGGATAAGCCAGGGCTGGAAACTGGGCGGGGCCATTAAAACCACCGAGCGCAAACTGGCTGAAGGGGTGCTGGTGCATGGTGACCAGCCCCTGATGGCCTGGTGTGTCGGCAATGCCCGGGTGGAGCCTAAAGGTAACGCCATTCTTATCACCAAACAGGCCAGTGGACGGGGAAAAATTGACCCGCTGATGGCGCTGTTCAATGCGGTCTCCCTGATGTCCCTTAACCCGGAACCGAAAAAGAAAGAATATGCGGTTTTTTTCATATAACCCTGTTCACACTGTAACCATCATGAACCGCTGCGGCGGTTTTTTTATTTTCAGGAGGCTGATGTGACTCTTAAACGGGCCTGTTCCCTGCTGACGGTGAAATCCTTCAGTGAGGATGAACGGGTGATCACCGGGATTGCGTCAACGCCTTCTCCGGATCGGGATGGTGACATCCTGGAGCCGGAGGGCGCGGAGTTTGGCAGTGCGATCCCGTTTCTCTGGCAGCATGACCATTCCCGCCCGGTGGGGCAGTGTACGGTGCGCCGGGTCAGCGAAGGGCTGGAAATCACGGCAACACTGGTGAAGCCCGTACCGGATATGCCGTCGCAACTGGCTGCCCGGCTGGATGAGGTCTGGGCGGCCATTAAGACCGGGCTGGTCAGGGGGCTGTCCGTGGGCTTCCGTCCCCATGAATACACCTTTCTGGACGGAGGCGGACTGCATTTTCTGCGCTGGGAACTGATGGAGGTGTCTGCCGTCACCGTGCCCGCGAATGCGGAATGCACCATCCGGACCATTAAATCTTACGACCGCCCGTTTTCTGCCGCGTCCGGCAACCGGAAACCGGTGGTGAAAATCGCATCTTCTGCCGGCGCTGCGGCACAGTCAACAACCGTTTTTCATAAGGAAAAGACCATAATGAATATTGGCGAACAGATTAAAAGTTTTGAAAACAAGCGTGCAGCGCTGGCAGCCTCCCTTGAGGAGGTCATGACCAAAGCCGCAGAGGAAGGGCGCACGCTGGATGTGGAGGAGGAAGAGCATTACGACAACACCGCAGCGGAAATCCGTCAGGTGGATGCGCACCTGAAGCGCCTGCGTGAACTGGAAGCCGGTAAGGCCGCCACGGCGCAGCCGGTGAAACAGGCCGGTAACGGGAATGTGGCCGCGGTGGCTTCTGCGCCGGTGATCCGTGTGGAGCAGAAACTGGATAAGGGGATTGGCTTCGCCCGCTTTGCCAAATCGCTGGCTGCGGCTAAAGGCGTCCGATCTGAAGCCCTGGAAGTGGCCCGTCGTCAGTATCCGGATGACAGTCGTCTGCATCATGTCCTGAAATCGGCAGTGGGCGCGGGGACCACCACGGATCCGCAGTGGGCAGGCAGCCTGTCTGAATATCAGGAATACGCACAGGACTTTATTGATTACCTGCGTCCGCAGACCATTATCGGGCGATTTGGTCAGGGCGGGATCCCTGCACTTCGTCAGGTGCCATTCAATATCCGTGTGCACGCCCAGGTGTCCGGCGGTGCTGCCGGCTGGGTGGGTGAGGGTAAGGCAAAACCCCTGACGAAGTTTGATTTTGAATCCATCACCTTCAGTCATGCGAAGGTGTCGGCCATTGCGGTACTGACGGAAGAATTGATCCGTTTTTCCAGTCCGGCTGCTGATGCACTGGTCCGTAATGCGCTGGCGGAAGCGGTGGTGGCGCGTCTGGATACAGACTTTGTGGACCCGAAAAAAGCGGCGGTGGCAGATGTCTCCCCTGCGTCCATCACCCATGATGTGAAGGGCACGGCGTCAAGCGGTAATCCGGATGCGGATGCCGAGGCCGCGTTTGGCCAGTTTGTGACGGCAAATCTGCAGCCCACCGGTGCGGTCTGGCTGATGTCCAGCACGAATGCCCTGGCGCTGTCCATGCGTAAAAATGCGCTGGGGCAGAAGGAATATCCGGACATGACCCTGCTGGGCGGGACCTTCCAGGGGCTGCCGGTGATTGTCTCCCAGTATGTGGGTGACCAGCTGGTACTGGTGAATGCGCCGGATATTTATCTGGCGGATGACGGTGGTGTGGCGGTGGATATGTCCCGTGAAGCGTCACTGGAGATGCAGTCTGAACCGACCAGCGACAGCAGCACACCGTCACCGGTGGAGCTGGTCTCCATGTTCCAGACCGGCAGCGTGGCCATCCGTGCGGAGCGCTGGATCAACTGGCGTCGTCGCCGTACTGCGGCGGTGGCGGTGATCACCGGAGTGAACTACGGCAGTGCGTCCGGCGGCTGAGTCTGATGAGGAGGGCGGGAGGCGCTAGCTTCCCGCAGTAACTGATGGCAAAAATCCAGTATCTGCAGGGCACGCATGATGCCCGGGCCGGGGATATCCGTGATGTGGCACAGCCGTGTGCGGAGGTGCTGGTTCGCCTGGGAAAGGCGGAGTACATCACGGTGCGACGTCCGGCAGGTCAGAAAAAGAAACGTGATGCGGAGCATGGCGAATGTGGAACCTTTTGCGGCGACCCCGAAAAAACCAGAAATCAGGACGTGATGTAAAAGAGGTGGGCTGGACCAGCCTGTTTCAGGCGGTGGCTGAGCCTTTTGCCGGTGCCTGGCAGCAGGGAGTGAAAGCCGATCCGGAAAGTGTCCTCTCCTTTCATGCGGTGTTTTCTTGCATTTCGCTGATATCCCAGGATATCGCCAAAATGCGGCTGCGCCTGATGCAGACCGATACACAGGGGATCCGCCGTGAAAAACGGCAGGGGGATATTGCCCGTCTCTGTCGTCGTCCCAATGCACAGCAGAATCGTATCCAGTTTTTTGAACTGTGGCTGAACGCCAAACTGCGTCACGGCAATACGGTGGTGCTGAAAATCCGTAACTCCCGTGGGCAGATCAAAGAACTGCGTATTCTGGACTGGAGCCGGGTTGAACCTCTGGTGGCGGATGACGGCGAGGTGTTCTACCGCATCACGCCGGACCGGAACTGCGGGATCACGGAGGCGGTGACGGTGCCTGCCCGGGAAGTGATCCACGACCGGTTTAACTGTTTTTTTCATCCGCTTATAGGATTGCCGCCGGTGTATGCCGCCGGGCTGGCGGCCACGCAGGGGCATCATATTCAGGAAAATTCGACGTCTTTTTTCAGAAATGGCGGCAGGCCGTCCGGGGTGATTGAGATCCCCGGCAGTATTACGGAAGAAAATGCGAAAAAACTGAAGAGCAACTGGGACAGCGGGTATACAGGCGAAAATGCGGGGAAAACGGCCATTCTGAGCAACGGGGCAAAATACAACCCCACGACGTTTTCACCGGTGGATGCGCAGACGGTGGAACAACTGAAAATGACCGCTGAAATTGTCTGTTCGGTGTTCCGTGTCCCGGCCTACAAGATTGGTGTGGGACAACCTCCCTCCAGTGATAACGTGGAGGCGCTGGAGCAGCAGTATTATTCCCAGTGCCTGCAGACGCTGATTGAGTCCATTGAACTGTTACTGGATGAGGCGCTGGAAACGGGGGAAAACGAGAGTACAGAATTTGATGTCACCACGCTGCTGAGAATGGACAGTGAGCGGCGCATGAAAACGCTGGGGGATGCGGTGAAAAATACGCTTCTCACGCCCAATGAGGCCCGTAAACGGGAGAACCTGCCGCCCCTGGCCGGCGGTGATGCACTGTATCTTCAGCAGCAGAACTACAGTCTGGAGGCGCTGTCCCGTCGTGATGCCCGTGAGGATCCGTTCGCGTCTGCCGGGAAAACAGTTTCATCACAGCTGCCTGACGGCGCATCTGACGGTAATAAGGCAATCAGTGAAACAGAGCATGATGCGGTGAAAGCGATGTTCAGGGGGGATACTGAGAAAATGACGGAACGGGAACTGTCCATTATTCGTGCACTGGGAGAAGAATTTTCCACAGTGCTGGCGGATTTACAGCGCACATTTGAGGAGAAAATAGCCGCGCAGGCACAAACGTTTGAAGAAAAACTGGCTTCTCAGTCTGTGGTATTACAGAAGTGCGTGACGGGTGATGATGTGCGTCCGATGCTTGAGCAGATGGTGAAAGAGGCAGTGAGCCATATTCCTGTTCCGCGCGACGGTCGTGACTACGATCCGGATGTTCTGCAGAAGGCGGTGAATGATGCGGTCGCGAAAATACCGGTACCGGCAGACGGTAAAAGTATCACTCCGGATGATGTGCATCCGATGCTTGAACAGATGGTGAAGGAGGCGGTAAGCCATATTCCTGTTCCGCGTGATGGTCGTGACTACGATCCGGATGTTCTGCAGAAGGCGGTTCTGGAGGCGGTGAGTGCCCTGCCGGCTCCGCAGGACGGGCGTGATGCCACGGCACTGGAAATACTCCCCGCCATTGACGATCAAAAATCCTTTCCCCGGGGCTCGTATGCCACACACCAGGGTGGACTCTGGCGGGCGTATGAAAAAACGTACGGGATGCGGGGATGGGAATGCCTGGTTGACGGGGTGGCGGATATTGACGTCAGCATGACGGGTGAACGGTCGTTCTCTGTGGTGGTCCGGCAGAGCAGTGGCCAGCGTACGGAAAAAACATTTTCCCTGCCGGTGATGCTCTACCGTGGTGTGTTCAGAATCGGTGAAACCTACCACCCCGGCGATACGGTGACGTGGGGGGGCTCGCTGTGGCACTGCAACAGTATGACCGCCGATAAACCGGGGGATGCGCATGCATCTGGCTGGACGCTGGCTGCCAAACGGGGACGGGATGCAGGAGGCGGAAAATGACGGCATTACTGACACTGGAAGAGATCAAGGCACATCTGCGTGTCGACCATGACGCGGATGATGACATGCTGATGGACAAGGTTCGTCAGGCTACCGCCGTGCTGCTGGCCTACATTCAGGGCAGCCGGGATAAAGTGATCCGTGAGGACGGTGAACTGATCCCGGGCGAGGCATTAACCCGGATGAAGGGGGCTGCCATGCGACTGACCGGGATGCTGTACCGGAATCCGGATCTTGCGGAGCGGGAAGAACTGCTTCAGGGGGAGCTGCCGTTTTCTGTTTCCGTGCTGATTTACGATTTGCGTTGTCCGACGGTGTTATGAGGAGGGGGAATGGCAATATCTGCAGGTCGTCTGACACAGATGATAAGTGTTCTGAACCCGGTGTTAACCCGTAACGCTGCCGGAGAAATGACGGAAGAATGGGTGTCATGCGGGAAAATTCATGCGGATATCCGGGGCAGGAGCAGCCGGGAGCGGATGCAGTCCGGTGCGGAAATGGCGCAGGCGGAAATCCGCATCTGGGTGCGCGGTCAGTCCGGTCGGGAAATCACGGCAGCGTCACGACTTCATGTGCTGAGTGGTCCCTGGCGTGACCGGATCCTGAACGTTGTCGGGCTGCCCGTGCCGGATGCGACCGGCGGACGTCTGGAAATTCTCTGTCGGCTGGGAGGGGAAAAATGATCGAAACCCTGCTGGATTTTTCGGGGCTGGAGGACATCAGCCGCGATTTGCAGCTTCTGAGTGGTGCAGAAAATAACCGGGTGCTGCGTGAGGCAACCCGTGCGGGTGCGAATGTGCTGAAAGAAGAAGTGGTGTCACGGGCACCGGTACGCAGGGGAAAACTGCGCCGCAATGTGGTGGTCCTTTCCCGGCGCTCCCGCGATGGCGGGATGGAATCCGGTGTGCATATCCGGGGTGTTAATCCGGACACCGGTAACAGCGATAACACCATGAAGGCGGATAACCCGCGCAACGCTTTCTACTGGCGGTTTGTGGAAATGGGGACCGTGAATATGCCACCGCACCCGTTTGTGCGCCCGGCATTTGATGTGCGCAGTGAACAGGCGGCACAGGTGGCGATTGCGCGGATGAACCGGGCCATTGATGAGGTACTGAGACGATGACGGAGGCGGATTTGTATCCTCATCTGGCGCATCTTGCCGGCGGGCAGGTGTACCCGTATGTGGTCCCCCTGCTGGATGGCAGGCCGTCGGTGGCGCTTCCGTGGGTGGTTTTCAGCCTGATTTCATCGGTGTCAGCGGACGTGATGGGCGGGCAGGCGGAGTCCTCAGTGTCGGTGCAGATAGACGTTTATGCCGGGACTGTGACGCAGGCGCGTCAGATACGTCAGGACGCCCGTGAAGCCATAATGCTGCTGGCCCCGGGATCCGTCAGTGAAATGCAGGACTATATTCCGGAAAACCGCTGTTACCGTGCAACCCTGGAGTTTCAGGTCACGGTGTGACTTTTTCTTTTTTCTACAAAACCCATACCCCGCCGCGTGCGGGTTTTTTATTATCAGGAGGCAGAATGTCTGCTTTGTATGAACGCTCACAGCTGACGCAGGTGATGATTTCATCTGCCCCGGCGACTGCTGAAACTATGGATAAGGCGGAATATCTGCGCCTGGACTGCACCATCAAGGAAGTGCAGTTCACCGCCGGGCAGAAACAGGATATTGATGTGACCACGCTCTGCTCCACAGAGCAGGAGAACATCAATGGTCTGGGGGCGTCGTCTGAGATTTCCATGTCGGGCAATTTTTATCTGAATCAGGCCCAGAACGCCCTGCGTGATGCCTATGACAATGACGCGTTGTATGCGTTTAAGGTGCTGTTTCCGTCCGGTAAGGGCTTTAAGTTCCTGGCGGAAGTGCGCCAGCACACCTGGTCATCCGGTACCAACGGCGTGGTGGCTGCAACGTTCTCACTGCGTCTGAAAGGCAAACCGGTGTCCTTTGTGGTACCGCTGGCGTTTGTGAAAAATCTGGATAAGACACTTACCGTGAATACCGGTGCGCTGCTGACAATGTCAGTCAGTGCCAACGGGGGAACGCCGCCGTATAAATACGCCTGGAAGAAGGATGGTCAGCCGGTTGACGGGCAGACGACAGACACCTTCAGTAAGCCAGGTGCGCAGTCCGCTGATGCGGGGAAATATACCTGTGTGGTGACCGATTCGGCAGAGAAAGCACAGAGTGTGACGTCTGTTGAATGCACCGTGACAGTGAGCGCAGCCGCCGGATAAGGGGATGGGTCATCATGAAAAAGGATCTGAAAACGCTGGCGCTGGCCAGACTGTCAGGGTTTCGTCATAAAACGGTGAAGGTGCCGGAATGGGGTAATGTCAGCGTGGTGCTGCGGGAGCCTTCGGCAGAGGCCTGGTATCTGTGGCAGGAAGTGCTCAATGGTGATGGAGAGGATGACGATACCCTGTCGGTGGTGGCGAAAACCCGCCGTAACCTGGAAGCGGATGTGACGCTGTTCTGCGATGTCCTGTGTGATACGGACCTGCAGCGGGTGTTCACTCCGGACGACCGTGAGCAGGTGCTGGCCGTCTATGGTCCGGTACATGCCCGGTTGCTGCGTCAGGCACTGGAACTGATCGCTGATGCAGAGTCGGCCAGAAAAAAGTAGCCCGCCCGGAAATTCGCTTTCTGATGCGACTTGCGCTCCGTCTGGGGCGCACCTTATCCGAACTGCGCCACAGCCTGAGTGCGAGCGAGGCGATGATGTGGATGGAGTTCGACAGGATATCCCCGCTGGGTGATGAGCGCGGGGATATCCGTAATGCACAGATCGTGAAAGCGGTTTTCGGGGCACAGGGGATGAATGTTGCACTGAAGGACGCCATGCTCTGCTGGGGCGAGGATGAGGATAAGCCGGAGGTGGATCCGTTTGCGGCGCTGGAAGACGCGCTGAGCCTTGCAGCACAGTCATGAATGATGAGAACCGCTGAGGCGGTTTTTTTACGCCCGGAGAAAGGTGAATGGCGACGTTACGTGAACTGATTATCAAAATTTCGGCAAATTCACAGTCATTCCAGTCGGAGATCCAGCGGGCGTCCCGTATGGGCAGTGAATATTACCGGACCCTGCAGAATGGCGGACGTCAGGCTGCTGCGGCAGCCAGGGAGCAGCGCCGGGCTCTGGCTGAGCTGCACAGCCAGTTGACGGAAATCCGCGCTTCGGCTGTCGGAATGACCGGTGCGTTTGCCGGTGCCTTTGCCACCGGACACCTGATTTCACTGGCGGATGAGTGGAGTTCCGTAAATGCCCGTCTGAAACAGGCATCACAGTCATCCGATGAATTTGCGTCATCACAGAAAGTGCTGATGGATATCAGCCAGCGGACAGGCACGGCATTTTCGGATAATGCGGCCCTGTTTGCCCGTTCGGCTGCCTCGATGCGTGAATATGGTTACAGTGCCGGTGATGTACTGAAGGTGACGGAGGCCATTTCCACGGGGCTGAAAATCTCCGGTGCCAGTACGGCAGAGGCGGGCTCGGTGATCACCCAGTTCAGTCAGGCGCTGGCGCAGGGTGTATTGCGTGGTGAGGAGTTTAATTCGGTCAATGAAAGTGGTGACCGGATCGTACGTGCACTGGCTGCGGGTATGGGCGTGGCCCGTAAAGATCTGAAGGCAATGGCGGATGACGGAAAACTGACAGCGGATAAAGTGGTCCCCGCGTTAATCAGCCAGCTGGGGATATTACGTGATGAATATGCGGCCATGCCGGAAACGGTTTCCAGTAGTATCACAAAGGTGGAAAACGCCTTTATGGCCTGGGTGGGCGGTGCGAATGAGGCCAGCGGGGTGACAAAAACGCTCTCCGGCATGCTGAACGGTGTTGCCGGACAGATTGATAATGTGGCAACAGCCGTGGGCGCGCTGGTTGCCGTCGGGGTTGCCCGGTACTTTGGCAATATGGCCTCCGGAGCGATGTCTGCCACGGCAGGACTTGTGACGGCTGCACGTAATGAAGTTGCACTGGCGGAAGCACAGTTCAGGGGAACGCAGATTGCCACGGCGCGGGCAAGGGCAGCCGTGTACCGTGCTCAGCAGGCCGTGGCGGCAGCCCGCGGGACGGAGATGCAGATTGCTGCAGAGGCCCGTCTGGCGGCCACACAGGAACGCCTGAACAGAAATATTGCTGCCAGAAGCGCCGCCCAGAATGCGCTGAACAGTACAACGGCGGTGGGCTCACGTCTGATGAGCGGTGCGCTGGGGCTGGTTGGTGGCGTACCCGGACTGGTGATGCTGGGGGCTGCAGCATGGTACACGCTGTACCAGAATCAGGAGCAGGCCAGGGAGTCTGCGCGCCAGTATGCACTGACGATAGATGAAATCGCGCATAAAACGCCGTCAATGTCTTTGCCTGAAGCCTCAGATAATGAAGGACGAACACGGGCGGCGCTGACAGAGCAGAACCGGCTGATTGATGAACAGGCCAGTCGGGTGAAATCCCTGCAGGAAAAAATCGCAGGATATCAGTATGTTCTGGCGAACCCGGGCTGGACGACCGGTGACGGATTCATGATAAACCATCTGACATCGGTGAAGACCGTAACGGAAGGGCTTTCTCAGGCAACAGAGCAGCTTGCCGTTGAGCAGTCCCGTCTGGCACAGATGCAGGAAAAAGCGCAGTCCATTCAGGATGTGCTTGCCGGGCTGGAAGACCGTCGTGTGGCGTTAATTCGTCAGCAGGCGGCAGAGCAGAATAAGGTGTACCAGTCCATGCTGGTTATGAACGGTCAGCATACGGAATTCAACCGTCTGCTGGGGCTGGGGAATGAACTGCTTCAGCAGCGTCAGGGACTGGTGAATGTACCGTTACGGCTGCCGCAGGCCACCCTGGATGATAAACAGCAGAGTGCCCTGACAAAAACAGAGCGTGAGCTGGCCCTGTCCAGACTGAAAGGGGAAGAAAAAGAGCGTGTCCGACTGGGGTATGCGGCGGATGACCTCGGTTTTGTGGGTGATCCGTATCAGGAGGCGAGACAACGTTATATCAGTAATGCCCTGGAAGCCTGGCGCAATAACGAGGCGAATAAACCCAAATCCCGGGGTGGAAAATCAGAGACGGAAAAAGCGGAAGACAGTTTTTCCCGGCTGCTGAAGCAGCAGAAAGAGCAACTGGCACTGGTGGGGCAGAATACAGAGCTGGCGAAGCTGAAATACCAGACAGCGCTGGGTGAACTGAAAACCCTGACGGAGATGCAGAAGCAGGAACTGCTGCGTAACGCGACCCTGATTGACCAGCAAAAAATCCGGGAACAGTTGCGATCCCGGGAAGAGACACTGAAGAATGAGAATGCGGCTGCGCGTGCGTCGAATGATGCTGAACTGCTGGGGTACGGGCAGGGGGAGCGAGCCAGAGAACGCATGCGGGAGTTGCAGCAGATCCGCGACAGCTTCCGCCAGAAGGATGCGGACCTTCAGTCTCAGTATCAGACCGGGGATATCAGTGAGGATTTTTACAGACAGGCTCTGGCACAGAACGCGCAGTATCTGAGCGAACGCCTTAAGGACCAGGCAGTCTTTTATGCCGAATCGGATGTGCAGCGTGCGGACTGGCAGAAAGGGCTGCAGGAGGGATTCAGTAACTGGGTGGATAATGCGTCCGATTACGCCTCACAGGCAGCACAGCTGGCGACGGAGGGTATCTCAGGGATGGTGAATAACATCACGGAGATGCTGAACGGAAATAAAGTGGAATGGCGCAGCTGGGCCTCATCAGTGCTGCAGGAAATATCAAAAGTTCTTATGAATGCCGCGATTGTCAACGGAATTAAGACGGCGGCAAACGGTATGTCCGGTGCGGGAGGATTTCTCGGCAGCATTGGTGACTGGCTGGGCGGAGCGGTGGCCAATGCAAAAGGCGGCGTGTATACCTCGGCAAACCTGAGCGCGTACAGCAACAGCATTGTGGACACGCCCACGTACTTTGCGTTTGCAAAAGGGGCCGGGCTGATGGGGGAAGCCGGACCTGAAGCTATTATGCCCCTGACCCGGGCGGCGGATGGCTCGCTGGGCGTACGCGCCGTGGGCAGTATGAACGGCAGTGCTGGTCTGGTGTATTCCCCGGTCTACCACATCGCCATTCAGAATGACGGGGCTAACGGACAGATAGGGCCGGAGGCGGCAGGCAGTCTTGTGCAGCTGATTGACCAGCGGGTGCAGGCGGTGATGCTGTCCATGCGACGTGACGGAGGAATGCTGAGTGGCTGAGATAAAAACGCTGCATCTGGTCCCGCGTGAAGGGATGCAGGTGAGTGAGAAGCCGTCGGTGGTGAGGGTGCGGTTTGGTGACGGTTATGAACAGCGCCGCCCCACAGGGCTGAATCCTCAACTGAAGACGTTTCAGGCGGTGTTCCGGGTGACGGATGAGTCAACCCGGCGCTGGCTGGATGAATTTTTATCCTGGCATGGTGGTTACCGTGCCTTTTTGTGGCGACCGCCGAAACATAACCGGACGGTGAGGGGTGTGTGCCGGGAGTGGAGCGTCACGGATAACGCCCGGTACAGTGATTTCAGCTGTACGATTGAGCAGGTGGTGAACTGATGCAGGACATTCATGAAGAAAGTCTGAACGAGTCGGTTAAATCAGAGCAGTCACCGCGGGTGGTGCTCT
>ERZ779880.1812-NODE-1812-length-17359-cov-10.566979_pt1 | contig 17359 bp, 14 predicted proteins | sample MGYA00511555_ERZ779880 | MGnify/ENA primary metagenome ERZ779880 (study PRJEB29588, sample SAMEA2145815) | human gut metagenome | biome: human gut; feature: human-associated habitat; material: faeces | place: Denmark | collected 2008/2010 ...
CAGCAGGCCGCCGCGCGGCACAAAACCGAACTTTGCCGCCAGCGCCTGCGCAGCGGTATTGCCGGCATCCGGCAGTGGCGCGGTGAATTCGCTGGGGGCAGTCCGGTCAAAGCCGCCGTTCTGGCGCAAAACCTCCCGCAGCAGATAGCTTCCGTACCCGCGGCTCTGCCATTCCGGGGCAATTTCCAACGCTTCAAAACAATCGGCACAGGTAACGGCATGGCCGATGCAGCCTTTCTCTTTATATAACGAATAGACACAGCGGTTTTGTGCGTCCAGTGCCGTTTTTTCAATCCGCATGGGCAAGCTCCCCCTAATGTTTCAGTCTGCAACTGATTGTACGGCATGGGGCGGATAAAGTCAAACCACAGCCCAAACTGACCGGATTTTTGGAGATTTCACATTTCTTTCACGCAGTCGCGAAACTGTTTTCACAATTAGCGGTTATACTGTAGGCACAAGGTTGAGGGAAGCAAGAAAGACAAAGCAAAAGCTTCCGCCAGACCGTGTATCACCGCCCGGCGGCCCCCAAGCGCCGTGCGGCAGAACAAAGGAGAGATTTTTCATGAGTGAATATGATTATTCGGGTCTTTATAATAATGGCGGCCCGCAGAATAATAACGGGCAGCCAGCGGGCACTCAGCCGGAACAGCCCCAGGCAGAGCAGTCCGGTTACCCCAATGTGGGCAGCAGCGGAATGAACACCGCCAACACCGCACAGACAGATTATTCTAATTGTTCCAGCCAACAGAACAGCAGCTATAACCCCCAGGGCCCCGCTGCAGGCAATGGCGGCAACGGTGGCAACGGCAATAACGGCGGCTACAATGGCTACAGCTATTCCAGCAACCCACAGCCCCCGCAGAACGAGCACAAAAAGAGCCACGGCGGCAAAAAGGTTTTGCTGCGTGTGGCGGCCTGCATCGGTGTGGTAGCCCTTGGCTTTGGCGGTGGCCTGGCAGGAACTGTGGTTGCCAGCCGCACCGGCTTAACCGGCGGCCAGGTTGTGGTTCAGCAGGTCCAGCGTGACACCAACACGGATTCTGTATCCCAGGGCAGCACCAACGGCACCAACCTGTCGATTCAGGATGTTGCCGCGCTGGTACAGCCCAGCGTTGTGGCCATCACCACCGAGCAGATGGTCAGCACCAACACCTGGTTTGGCGGCAGCTATGTGCAGAGCGGTGCAGGCTCCGGCGTGATCATCTCGCAGGATGGTTACATTGTGACCTGTGCCCATGTGGTTTCCGGCGCAAATAACATCACGGTACAGCTGGCAGACGGAACAGAGTATACCGCAACGGTCGTTGGCCAGGATTCTACTTCGGACGTTGCAGTCCTGAAAATCGAAGCCACCGGTCTGACTCCGGCTGTGATTGGCGACAGCGACAGCCTGGCTGTTGGCGAAACCACCATTGCCGTTGGCAACCCGCTGGGTACCCTGAGCAACACCGTTACCAATGGTATTGTCAGCGCCTTGAACCGTGAAGTTACCGTTCAGGGCAACGATATGAACCTGATCCAGACCAGCGCTTCCATCAGCCCGGGCAACTCCGGCGGCGGCCTGTTCAATGCAAACGGTGAGCTGATCGGTATTGTCAACGCCAAGAGCAGCTCCAGCGATGCAGAGGGGCTTGGCTTTGCAATCCCCATCAATACCGCCATGGAAATGGCAAAACAGATGATCGAAAAGGGTTATGTTGCCCGCCCGGCCATGGGTGTTACGGTCATCACCATCAATGATGCCCAGACTGCTATGCAGTACGGCGTCAGCAACTATGGTGTGTATATCTACCAGATCGCATCCGGCAGCGGTGCCGAAAAAGGCGGCCTGAAGCTGGGTGACCGCATCATCTCCATTGATGATGTGGCAGTCTCCAGTGCATCCGATGTACAGAAGTATTGCCAGAGCAAGGAAGTTGGCGATACCGTTACCCTGCAGGTAGAGCGTGATGGCAAGGTCATCAGCTGCGAAGTGACCCTGGGCGAAAGCACCCAGTCCACCGCAACGGCTGAAAGCGGGAACTAAGTTCTTTACGGGAGTTTTTGTTCCTTCTTTGAAAAGAAGGAACCGAAGAAACTTTAAAAATAAAATTAAGGCGCATCACACAGGGATTGTGTGGTGCGCCTTAATTTTATTTTATGTGATAATATGATTAAAGTTTCTGCTTCCTTCTTTTCAAAGAAGGAACAAAATCCCCCGTAAAAACCTCACATATCATGATTCTCAATCAGCTTTCGGCCCATCAGAACGCCCATGACGGAGGCCATCATCAGGCCGCGGGTCCATCCGGAGGAATCGCCCAGGCAGTGCAGGCCGGAAATGTTCGTTTCCAGGTCGGTGTCCATCTTGACCTTGTTGGAATAGAACTTCAGCTCCGGGCTGTACAGCAGGGTTTCCGGTGCGGCAAAGCCGGGGGCAACATGGTCCACCATCTTGATGAACTCAATAATGCTCACCATGGCGCGGTACGGCATGGCGGCGGTAATGTCGCCCGCAACGGCATCTTTCAGGGTAGGGCGCACATTGGAATGTGCCAGCTCCTTGGCCCAAGTGCGCTTGCCGTCCAGAATATCACCGTAGCGCTGTACCAGAATGTGCCCGGCACCCAGCATGTTGGTCAGTTCGCCAACCTTCTGGGCATAGGCAATGGGCTGGTTGAACGGCTCGGTAAAGTTGTGGCTGACCAGAATGGCCAGGTTGGTGTTGCCAGATTTCAGATCCTTGTAGCTGTGACCGTTGACGACCGCCAGGTCATTGTCATAGTTTTCCTGCGCGACAAAGCCGCCGGGGTTCTGGCAGAAGGTGCGGACCTTGTTCTTCCACGGGTTGGGGTAACCGATCAGCTTGCCTTCGTACAGAACCTTGTTGATGGTCTCCATGATCTCGTTGCGGCACTCCACACGCACACCAATATCAACGGTGCCGGGCTTGTGGGCAATGTTGTGCTCGGCGCACAGCTTTTCCAGCCAATCTGCACCGCGGCGGCCGGTGGCAATCACAACCTGGTCGGCGCGCAGTTCGCGGCGCTCACCCTTTTCGGTGATCACAACGCCCTTGCACTCGCTGCCTTCCAGCAGAATGTTGTCACATTCGGTGTTGAACAGCATCTCCACACCGCGGGCCAGCAAATAGTTCTGGATGTTCAGGTACAGCTGCTGGGCTTTTTCGGTTCCAAGGTGGCGGATGGGGCAGTCCACCAGCTGCAGGCCGGCCTGGATGGCGCGCTTGCGGATCTCCTTGATCTCGCTGCCCTCGTAAATACCTTCCACATGCGGGTCAGCGCCAAATTCCAGATAGATCTTGTCAGTGTAGTTGATCAGCTCCTGGGCAAAATCCTCACCGATCAGCTCCGGCAGCTCGCCGCCAACCTGATAGGAGAGGGACAGCTTGCCGTCCGAGAACGCACCGGCACCGGAAAAGCCGGTGGTGATGGCGCAGGTGGGCTTGCAGTTCACGCAGTGGCCGGTTTTATCTTTGGGGCAGTGGCGCTTTTCTACCGGTTTGCCCTTTTCAATCAGGCAGATGCGCGGGCCGGTAGTTTTGCTGCTTTTGCGCAGCAGTTCCAGTGCGGTAAAAATACCGGCCGGGCCGGCGCCAACGATAATCAGATCATAATTGTTCATGTAGGGTAATTGCTCCTTAAATTTACAAATAAGCGCCGTTTCAGCGCAGGGTAACATCAGGTTGCGGCATCCGCTGTGGGCTCTTGGTCGGGTTCCGGTGGTTCGGTGGTCAGCTCCGGGGTTGGCACATCGGGCAGGTCCGTTTCGGCAGATTCTTCTGCAGCGGGTTCAGCCGGGGCAGGGGAGGGGGCTTCGGGGGATGGCTCCGGTGCGGCAGCGGTTTCCATTTCCGCCTTGGCAGCATCCAGCCTGTCCAGCGCATGGAACTCCATCGCAATATAAATGGTGCAGCACAGGTTCAAAATGCCCTCTGCCAGTAAAAAGATGCCGGACAGCAGCAAAAGATCCACGTTGCGGTTGTTCAGCAGCTGAGAACACGCCAGCAATGCCCCGCACAACAGCGAAACAATGCTGAGCAGCAGCACCACCCACCACTTTTGCCCCTTGCGCTTGGCAAGGGCAAAGGAAGACTGTGCGCGCACCACGCCATCCACCAGCAGCATCAGGCCAAACAGCAGCGGCAACAGCCATTCAAAGGTCATGGCGCTTTGTACGGTACACAATAGTGCCCACATGCCCAGCGCAATGGTGGGCAGGCTGAGCAGCAGGCTGACGGCGGCTCGGATGCTGCCGTTATCTTTCTTAAAATAACCGTACAGGCTTTGCAGCCCGCACAAAACCACCAACAAGCCCAGCGCAATGCAGGACACATCGGCAACCGCCTGCGGGGCAAGCAGCAACAGCAGGCCAAGCAGAATGTACAGCACACTGAACACCAGCATGCCCGGTTTGATATGGCGCAGCATACAAACCCCTCCTTATACAGAGGCAGCCGTTTTCTGGCCGGCTTCCATTGGCAGCAAAATGTCGCGGTGGCACTTGCGCATAAACACAGCGCACAGCATAACGGCAACCAGCTCTGCAATGGGAAAAGCAAACCACACGGCGTTTACATTACCGGTGTGGCTCAGCAGCCAGGCGGCAGGCACCAGCACAACCAGCTGGCGGATCACCGAAACCAACAGCGCCAGCGTGCCGCGCCCCAGCGCCTGGAACGCGGAGGAGGAAATTACGTTGAAACCTGCCATCGGAAAATGGATGGCAATAATGCGCAAGGCCAGAATACCCATGGCCAGCATGGTGGGGCTGGCGTTGAACACACCCAGCAGCACATGTGGGAAAACTTCGGCCAGAATCAGGCCGCACAGCATAATGCACTCGGCAAAGCAGACAGCCAGTTTGATGGTTTGGGTAATGCGCTTGGGCTGGCGGGCACCGTAATTGTAGCCGATAATGGGCACCATGCCGTTGTTAATGCCAAAAATAGGCATGAATACAAAGCTTTGCAGCTTGAAGTAAACACCAAACACCGCAACGGCGGTGCTGGAAAAGGCAATCAGGATGTTGTTCATCGCAAAGGTCATCACGCTGCCAATGGCGTTCATGGCAATGGAGGGGATGCCCACCGCGTAAATGCGCTTGATGGTGGACCCCGCCGGGCGGAAGCCTTTCAGCGTTAGGTTGATGTCCTTATTGCACAGCAGGTTCATCGTCAGCCCGGCAGCTGCGCCGATCCACTGCCCGGCTACGGTAGCCACAGCAGCACCGGCTGCTTCCATGCGGGGCACGCCGAACAGACCGAAGATGAAGATGGGATCCAGCGCAATGTTGACCAAAGCGCCAATCAGCTGGCTGGCCATGGCGAACGCACTGCGCCCGGTGGCGACCAGCAGTTTTTCCAGCATGCACTGCAGGAACAAGCCCATGCACCATAACGTGCAGATGGAAAGATAATCGGCACCGTACTGCATGATCTGGGCATCGGTGGTCTGGGACGCAATGAACGCCCGCGCGCCCAAAATGCCGAACACCAGAAAGGCGATACCGCCGCAGAACGCTAAGAACAGGCCGTTCATCGCCGCGCGGCTGGCCTCGGCCCGGTTGCCCTCACCCAAACAGCGGGAAAGATAGGCGTTTACACCAACAGCAGTGCCCACGGCAAAGGCAATCATCAGGTTCTGGATGGGGAACGCCAGCGAAACGGCGGAAAGCGCCGCTTCGTTCACACGACTGACAAAGATGCTGTCCACAATGTTATAAAGTGCCTGAACCAGCATCGAAATCATCATAGGTACTGAACACGAAAGGAGCAGCGGGCCTATCGGCGCGCTGCCCATTCGGGATGCAGAGTATTTCTGTACAGAATCACTCATTCCTGATTAGCTGCCTCCATTGCTTTTGCAGCCTGAACAATCAGCTGGGCACAGGCATCCTGGCCAATTGCTGCATTCAGGCAAAGATCATAGTTTTTCGCTTCGCCCCAGCGGTTTTCAGTATAGTAGTTGTAATAGCTTGCGCGGGCGCGGTCATGCTTGGCCAGATGGGTCTCCCATAGGCGATCGGGCATATCCTTGGCATCGGGGCGCACTTTGGCGTTGGCCACGCGGATATCAATGGGGGCAAACACAAAGGTGCGCAGCACATTGGGGCGGTCGCGCAGAACATAGTCACCACAACGGCCCAAAATCACACAGGAGCCCTGGGAAGCAACTTCCTTGATGACATTGGACTGCAAAATGTACACCTGGTCCGCCAGGGGCATGGTGTTGCCCATCATGTAAAGGCTGTAGATCAGGCTGCCGCTGCGCTGGGTCTCGCTGGCGGCAATGGCTTCTTCCGTCAGGCCGCTCTTTTTTGCGGCGATGGTGATCAGCTCCTTGTTGTACAGGGGAATCCCCAAAAGATCAGCAACTTTCTGGGCAATCTCGCTGCCGCCGGATGCATATTCACGCGCCATCGTAATAACCAGGGGTGCCTTCATTGTCTCCACCTCACAAATAATAATAGTGATGGACATAATAGTCCTACTATAATAAGTATAAACGCTGGTGGAACAAAACGCAAGAGCAAGGTTAAACAAAACAAAACGGTGCCGTTGGGGCAAACTGCATAGCAAAACCGGGCGGTATTTTTGCCCGCTTTGTGCATAAATCCAATCTGTCCGCGCAACACTAATGGCATACACAACACGAACGGTGCGGTCAAAAATTCCGGGCGGCAGGTTTTGCGCCCGATATTTTGGCCGTACGGCAAGCAAAGGACGGGGGAAGATGAACAGCATTAAAGCATTTTTGAAGGCAAAAGGGCTATATCTTGTCTGCCTTGCGCTGGTGTTTGCGGCAACCATTACCGGAATTGCCGCCATCCGCAGCGTGGTGCGCGGGGTCGAGGACCTGACCCGCATCCAAAAGCAGGCCCTGGAGGAGGGAACAGACGTATGGGATTCACCGGATGCCGCCGTAAACCAGCCCGCACAGGATGTTCCTGTGGCGACAGCGCAGCCATCGCCTGCGCCGTCAGCTGCGGGGTCTGCATCGTCATCCTTGCAGCAGGGGGCTGGGCAGTCTGGCAGCGCCTCCGGCGGGACTGGCAGCTCTGCTGCTTCGTCCGCGCAGCAGGGAACCTTGCCGCACGCTGGCTGGAACGGTAAAGTCAGCCAGGCGTTCAGCGGGAATACGCTGGTGTATAACCCCACCCTGGGGGACTGGCGCACCCACAATGGCACGGATTATACCGCCGAACAGGTAACGGCGGGGGGCCGCCGGTACCGTGACCGCCATTGCGGATGACGCTCTGTGGGGCCGCGTGGTGGAAGTGACCGACGCGCAGGATCGCGTGTGGCGCTACTGCGGGCTGGAAGAAGTTGCCGTGACCCAGCGCGAAAAAGTAACCGCCGGAACCCGCCTTGGCACCACAGGCAACGTGCCCGCCGAAGCCCAGCAGGGCAGCCACCTGCACCTGGAATGCCGCAAAGCCGGCGCCTGCCTGGACCCGGAAAAGAATTAACACAGGCAATGCCGCTGCACCGTGGATGGTGCGGCGGCATTGCTCTGCCATGAATTCGGACAAGCTCTTAAAAAATATCCTGCTTGCCAGCAAATCCCGTTGACAAATGCACGAAACATGTGTATTCTTATGGTAAAGATATCTTACCATGTCTTATTTTATAAATTTTCTTACAACTCATTCCATACAGAAAGGAGCCCGCCATGACACGCCAGCGTGCCTTGATTTTGGAAATTTTACAGCACAGCCCCAAACATCTGACGGCGGACGAAATTTTTGCCATTGCCAGGGAGAAGATGCCCGGCATTGCCCGCGGCACCGTGTACCGCAACTTAAAGCTGATGGAACAGGCCAGGGAAATTGCCCGACTGGAAATGCCGGATGGCCCCGACCGGTTTGATAAAACCTCCAACCCGCACGGCCATTTGTACTGTGATTGCTGCGGCAGCCTGCAGGACCTGCCGGTGATCGGCCTGGTGCGCGAAATTGAAAATGCCATTGGAACCGAAGTGCGTTCCTACCAGCTGACCATCCATTACATCTGCCCTGAATGCCGCGAAAAACAGGCTGAACTTTAACAGCGGAGAAATACGCCACAAACTGTGCTTCCCTGATTATATTTAGGGAGCACAGTTTTTTATTTTGTCATCATGTTTTTATTTTGTCATCATGCTCCGAAGCGTCAAAAAGGCTGCCGGACAGCCCTGCAGATGAGCAGGACGGGCGATATTTTAGGCAATACCGCATAATTCTAAGTGCCGATACGGCGAGCGAGGTGCGGCAGATGCTAAGCCAAAAGCGCAGATAATACTTTGTGTATTATCGAGCATTTTGGCAACGCAGATGCCGTACCGCAGCTGCCGGGGCGGTGCTTAAGCCGTCAGGCGGGAATTGTGCGGTGTTGCCTTTATAAAATCAGGTATAGTATTGAATATTAATATATAAATGGTGCGGGAACATACAGGATACTCTGCTGCCGGGTGGAATATATGAAATGCGGGTACAGCACTGTGACATGGCGTTGCAGGGAAAAATGCAGCCGGAATGGGCGTAACATACAAAAACAGAACACAAAGATGTTGCAATATGCCAAATGCGTACAAAATTCTGCAACTATTTTAGTCAAAATGCGCCTTGCTTTTCCTTCGGTTTTGCTATACCATAAAAAAAATGAGCGGGAGCGAAAGTAGCATCCCGACCTATAAAGAAGGAGAACCATTATGAAAAAAACATTAGCGTTGACCTTGGCAGCTGCAATGACCTTGAGCCTGGCTGCCTGCGGCAGTAGTGCCTCCAGTGCCTCCAGTGCCGCAACATCCACGGAAAGCACATCTACCGATACTTCGGCAGCTACCTCTACGGCTGCTGAAAGCGGTACCGTTGAAAATAAGGATAAGCCGCTGGTGTGGTTTAACCGTCAGCCTTCCAACAGCACCACAGGTGAGCTGGATACGGAGGCGCTGAACTTTAACGGCAATACTTATTATGTCGGTTTCGATGCCAACCAGGGTGCTGAACTGCAGGGCAAGATGATCGCAGATTACATTAAAGCACATGCTGACACCATCGACCGCAACGGCGACGGCGTTATCGGCTATGTTCTGGCAATCGGCGATATCGGCCATAATGACTCGATTGCCCGTACCCGTGGCGTTCGTAGCGCTTTGGGCACCGCAGTGGAAGGCAGCAACGGCATTGTTTCTGATCCTGTCGGTACCAATGCGGATGGTTCCGCTACCCAGGTTCAGGACGGCACCATTGATGTGGATGGCACGACCTTCGCCGTTCGTGAGCTTGCTTCTCAGGAAATGAAGAATTCCGCCGGCGCTACCTGGGATGCCGGCACCGCCAGCAACGCCATCAGCGCCTGGGCTTCTTCTCTGGGAGATTCCATCGATATCGTTATTTCCAACAATGACGGCATGGGCATGGCAATGTTTAACTCCTGGTCGCAGGAAAATGGCGTTCCCACCTTTGGCTACGATGCAAACGCTGACGCAGTTGCTGCCATTGCCGACGGTTACGGCGGAACAATCAGCCAGCACGCTGACGTGCAGGCCTACCTGACCCTGCGCCTGCTGCGTAATGCGCTGGACGGCGTGGACATCAACACCGGTATTGCCACTCCGGATGCTGCAGGCAATGTCCTGAGCAGCGATGTTTACTATTACAATGAGGACGAGCGTTCCTACTATGCTTTGAACGTGGCAGTCACGGCAGACAACTACACGGACTTCACCGACTCTACCAAGCCGTATGGGCCTGTTTCCAGCCAGCTGGATGCCACTACCAGCCCGGAAAAGAGCGTTTGGCTGGATATCTACAACTCCGCGGATAACTTCCTGAGCGCTACTTACCAGCCCCTGCTGGAGAAATATGATGATCTGCTGAACCTGAAGATTGACTACATCGGCGGCGACGGCCAGACCGAGGCCAACATCACCAACCGCCTGGGCAATCCCAGCGCATACGATGCCTTTGCCATCAATATGGTTAAGACCGATAACGCTGCTTCGTACACTTCTCTGCTGAACCAGTGATCCAACGGTAACAGCAATAACTGACAGTTAAGTAACGGCAACGCTATTAGGGAGAATGTATTTCTCCATAGGGGAGAATGAAGTTTTCTCTAATAGCGTTTTTTTATGAAAACAGGTGAGCAGCCGTAGGGCAGTTTGCCAATTTGCAAGACGGGAGTGACGAGAATGGCAGAAGCGAAAGACGATATTGTCTTGTCAATTCGCGGTATGTGCAAGTCGTTTGGCCGCAACCGAGTACTTGATCATATCAATCTGGATGTAAAACGCGGTACAGTTATGGGGCTTATGGGCGAAAACGGCGCCGGTAAGTCTACCATGATGAAATGTCTGTTCGGTACTTATCAAAAGGATGAGGGCAAGATTTTCCTCAATGGCAAGGAGATCAGTTTTTCCGGCCCGAAAGACGCGCTGGAAAACGGAATTGCAATGGTGCATCAGGAACTGAACCAGTGCCTGGAGCGCAGTGTGATTGATAACCTGTTCCTGGGGCGGTACCCGGTCAACTCTATGGGCGTGGTTGACGAAGGGCAGATGAAGAAGAAAGCAGCCGATCTGTTCCGCAAGCTGGGCATGACTGTCAATCTGACCCAGCCCATGCGCAACATGTCGGTTTCGCAGCGGCAGATGTGTGAAATTGCCAAAGCCATCTCTTACAATGCCCAGGTCATCGTTCTGGATGAGCCGACTTCTTCGCTGACGGTGCAGGAAGTGAATAAACTCTTTGAGATGATGCGCATGCTGAAAGAACAGGGCATTGCGCTGATATACATCTCACATAAGATGGACGAAATTTTTGAAATTTGTGACCAGATTTCGGTTCTGCGTGACGGCAACCTGGTTATGACCAAGGACAGTAAGGACACCAACATGGGCGAGCTGATCACCGCCATGGTTGGCCGTTCGCTGGAAAGCCGCTTCCCGCCGGTGGACAATATCCCCGGGGATCCGATCTTGTCCATCCAGCATCTGTCCACCAAATATGCGCCTTATCTGCAGGATATCAGCTTTGATGTGCGCGAGGGCGAAATTTTTGGTCTGTATGGCCTGGTGGGCGCCGGACGTACAGAGCTGCTGGAAACCATTTTCGGCGTGCGTACCCGTGCGGCAGGGCGTGTGTATTTCCGCGACCACCTGATGAACTTCAACAATGCCCACGAAGCGATCGAGCATGGATTTGCCCTGATTACCGAGGAACGCAAAGCAAACGGCCTGTTCCTGAAGAGCGATTTGACATTCAATACTACCATTGCCAACCTGGACCAGTACAAAGGTGGCCTTGGGCTGTCAATGCCCAAAATGGTAAAAGCCACAAGCAAGGAGATCAAGGTCATGCACACCAAGTGCATGGGACCTGACGATATGATCACCAGTTTGTCTGGCGGCAACCAGCAAAAGGTCATTTTTGGCAAATGGCTGGAACGCGAACCCCAGGTCTTTATGATGGATGAACCTACGCGCGGTATAGACGTTGGCGCAAAGTACGAAATCTATGAGCTGATCATCAAGATGGCCAAACAGGGAAAGACGGTTATTGTTGTTTCCTCTGAAATGCCTGAGATTCTGGGTATCACCAACCGGATCGGCGTTATGTCCAACGGACATCTTTCCGGCATTGTGAATACCAAGGAAACAAATCAGGAAGAGCTTTTGAGACTCAGCGCAAAATACCTGTAATGGGGGATAATGATCTATGGCAACTGCAACACAAACTTCAAAAATTCTTTCGGCGGAGCAGGAAGCCAAGCTTCGCCAGCCAATCGATGAATATGTTGGGAAAATCCAGGCGCAGATCGATGAACTTCGTACTGACGGTACTGAAAAAGCTGTCAATATCCAGAATGAGCTGGATAACCTGAAGCGCGACCGCATCTATACCGCGCAGGAAAAAACGGAACGTGAGACCAAACTGAAGGCTGAATTGGCAGCGGCCAAGGCAGTTGAAGAAAAAAACAAGGGCCAGATCAACAAGCTGATCGCTGATGCCGAAGCCTATTTGAAAGCCCATTATGACAGCGACTATTACCAGGCGGTGGTGGCCAGCTGCAAGCAGGAAAAGGTACAAGCCCAGCAGAAATATCAGGCAACTGTAGAACAGCTGAAAAAGGAACACGAGACGGCGCTTTCCAAGCTGAGCAATCAGCAGGAAATCAAGGACGAAAAGTATGTCCACAAGAACCGCCTGTTCGACGCCAAAATGCAGTTGGATAAGGACTGCCAGGCAATCAAGGACCGCCGGCATGCTGCGTTTGATTACAAATATCACCTGATCGATATGCTGCGCCTGTCCAAGTTTACGGTTGGCGAGTCTCTGGCGCAAAAGTGGGAAAACTACAAGTACACATTTAATCGCCGTGACTTTTTGCTGCGCAACGGTCTGTACATTGCAATCGTTATCATCTTTATTATACTGTGCCTGATTGCCCAGTTCGGCAAGAAAGTGCCGCTGCTTACCGTCAACAATATTTTGAACATTCTGCAGCAGGCTTCGCCGCGCATGTTCCTGGCTTTGGGCGTTGCCGGGCTGATCCTGCTGGCCGGCACGGACCTGTCCATTGGCCGTATGGTTGGTATGGGCATGACTGCCGCTACCATCATTATGCACAAGGGAATCAACACCGGTGCGGTTTTTGGCCATGTGTTTGATTTTACCGGGCTGCCGGTCGTTGCCCGCGTTATTTTGGCGCTGCTTGTCTGCATTGTCCTGTGCACAGTCTTTACCACCATCGCAGGTTTCTTTACAGCCAAGTTCAAAATGCACCCATTCATTTCTACGATGGCGAACATGCTGGTCATTTTTGGCTTGGTCACCTATTCAACCAAGGGTGTTTCCTTTGGCGGTATCGAAGGCAACATCCCCAGCATGATCATCCCCAAGATTGGCGGTTTCCCCACCATTATCCTGTGGGCTATCGCAGCTGTGATCATTGTGTGGTTCATCTGGAACAAGACGACCTTTGGTAAAAACCTGTTCGCAGTCGGCGGCAACGCCGAAGCTGCTGCTGTTTCCGGCATCTCGGTATTCCGCGTTACGGTAGGCGCGTTTATTCTGGCAGGCATTCTGTATGGCTTCGGCTCCTGGCTGGAATGCATCCGTATGGTGGGCTCCGGCTCCGCTGCATATGGTCAGGGCTGGGAAATGGACGCCATCGCGGCCTGCGTTGTGGGCGGCGTTTCTTTCACCGGCGGTATCGGCAAGATTTCCGGCGTGGTTGTCGGTGTGTTCATCTTCACCGCGTTGACTTACTCTCTGACCACTTTGGGTATTGATACGAACCTGCAGTTCGTGTTCTCCGGCATCATCATTCTGGTTGCTGTTATGCTGGACTGCCTCAAGTACGTTCAGAAGAAATAATCTGTACCGGCTGTACGGCAAAAATTCGGCTGTGTTTATAAAAAACAGGCTGAATTTCCGGCGCTCCGGTGCCTCCCGGCATAAACCGCAGCGTATCATCAGATAACACAAAAGCATGTGCATGACAAAACAAATCGAAAATTTTGGGTTTTCGAGGAGGGCGGGTGCACATGCTTTTATTTTTGACCCGCAAAATCTTTGCCGTATCCCCAAAACCGCTGCCTGTATGCAAGGCATTTGCCTTTACCCGGCGGTATGGTATAATTTGAGAAAGAAACCGGAAGGGAGGAGAGAGATGTGATCTATCTTTCGGAATTTTATTTTCCCAGCCAAAACAGCGAGGCTAACTACCTTGCCGAGTCGCCGCGGGCCAAAATGACCTGCTATGATTCTTTCTACCCCTTTGGCCTGTTTGCGGGCCGGGGCTTGAAAGCACTGGACCTGGCGGATGTGACCATTTTGTACGGCGGCAACGGCTCCGGCAAAACCACAGCGCTCAACGTGATGGCGGACGCTTTGCGCCTGCAGCGCGGGGCACAGTATAACCGCAGTGATTTCTTCCCGGATTATGTCTCCCTGTGCCAGTTCCACACCCTGCACGCCATCCCGGCGGGCAGCCTGATTTTGACCAGCGACGATGTGTTTGACTATATGTTGGATGTGCGCGCCATCAACGATAACATTGATACCCGCCGCGGCAGCCTGTTTGATGAATACACCGAGGCCCGCACCGCCAAATTCCAGATGCACAGCATGGAGGATTATGACCGGCTCAAGCAGGTCAGCGCGGCACGGCGCTATTCCAAATCTCAGGTGGCGCGCAAAACTTTGTCTCCCAACATCCGCACCCACTCCAACGGCGAAAGCGCCTTTTTGATGTTCCAGGAAAAACTGCGCGGGGATGCCCTTTATCTGTTGGATGAACCGGAAAACAGCCTTTCCGCCGCGCGGCAGATCGCTTTGGCGGATTTTTTGGCAGATTCGGCCCGGTTTTACGGCTGCCAGTTTGTGCTGGCCACCCATTCGCCGTTTTTGCTGGCAATCCCCGGTGCCCGCATTTATGATCTGGACAGTGACCCGGTGCGCACCCGCCGCTGGACCGAGCTGGAAAGCGTGCGGGATACCTTTGAGTTTTTCCAACAGCACAAGGAGGAGTTTTGATGGCGGAACGCCGATTTTATCAAGGGGAGACCTTTGCCAATTATGACCCCGGCGAGCTGCTGGAAAACGCCGAGTTCGAGGACTGTGTGTTTGACCACTGCCGCTGGCTGGGCACGCGGGTGCAGAACTGCCGCTTCAACGCCTGTACCTTTGACCACTGCAATTTTTCCGGTGTGGTGTTCAGCTTTACCACCATGAAAGATGCCTGGCTGCTGAACAGTGCGTTCCGCTCCATGGCGTGGGGCGGGCTGCAGGGCAAAAGCGGGGTGTTCCAGCCGTTTGGCAAAATCAAAAACTGCGCGTTCCGCTACAATGATTTTTCCGGCATGGCACTGAACGGCTTTGACTGGACCGGGGCGGAACTGCAGCAATGCACCTTTGATGATACCCGCCTTGCCGGGGCCAGCTTTTACGGCGTGCGGCTGGGCGGAACCCGGTTCACCCGCTGCGATTTGCAAAAAGCCGACCTGCGCACCGCCGAAGAATACGCCATTGATTTGGAGACCAACAAGTTGAAAGGCGCAAGGTTCAGCTTTCCTGATGTGGTAAGGTTACTGGATGGAACGGGGATTGTGATCGAGTGAGGCGCTTAAAACGACCCAACGTAAGGCGCTTTGATGAAAACCCAAATAGGAAATAGGCTTCCCTCTGAGGGGCCGTTCTCTTTATAATGCACTACCACCATTTAACCTGCCTCTTACCCGTTGGAACGCCCATTGTGCGCCCGCTAACCTGACGGGATAACGATTTTTAGAAAATGATAAACCGGGTAAAAAACCCAAAAACTCGCCCTGAATTTTTACAATTCGAAAATGGTGAAAATGTTGTGGAATTTTTTGGCGTGTGGTATAATAAATGAAATCGCGGTTTATGGTCGATTTTTCGGCCCGGCCGCATTTGATTAAAAAAGCAACGCGCGGCCGAACAGGCTGCCGGGTGCAGCCGGAAAATCCCCGGGTACGCCCATTTATAAGGAGGAACGAACGGAACATGCAGAAGAAAAAAATCACCGCATTCCTGCTGGCGCTGGCAATGGTGTCCGCTATGGCACTGCCCGTTTTTGCACAGGAGCCGAACCCGCAGGCTGAAACCGCTGCAAGCATTGCAGTGGTGGAAACTGCTACCCCGGAAACCGCAGCCACCGAGGAACCGAAAGTTGACGCTGAACCGGCAGAGGACAACGTGAAAGAGGACGCCGCTACCTATGATGCACCGCCGGAGAACGGCTGGTATCAGGAATACCCCGGCGGCCCCTGGTATTGGTACGAAAACGGCGTGCGCCAGGGCACCACTGGCCGCGGCAAGGAAATCTATGACCCCAAGAGCGATGCCTGGTACTGGCTGGATGCTGTTCAGGGCGGCGCTATGACCACCAATAAGGACGTCTATCAGGACTCCAACGGCGGCAAGTGGGTGCGTTACGATGCCAACGGCCATATGGTCAAGGGCTGGAATACCAACGAGAAGGGTACTTACTACTTCGATCTCGTGACCGGTGCTATGGTAAAGGGGATGTGTACGATAGACGGCATTCCCTGCGCATTTGATACCACCACAGGCATTGGCCTGGATAAGCAGTGGGTCAACATCAACGGCGACAAGTTCTGGTACGAAGGCGGCAAGCGCCAGGGCACCACTGGCCGCGGCAAGGAAATCTATGACCCCGCTTCCGATGCCTGGTACTGGCTGGATTCCGTCAATAACGGCGCAATGGCTGTCAGCAAGGATGTCTATCAGGACTCCAACGGCGGCAAGTGGGTTCGCTATGATGCCAACGGCCATATGATCAAGGGCTGGAATACCAACTCTCAGGGTACTTATTACTTTGACCTCATCACCGGCGCTATGGCAAAGGGCACCGTTGTGATCGACGGCATTACCTGCGTGTTTGATTACAACACCGGCATTCTGCAGTCCACCAACGTGGATGTGACCAAGTACCGCGAGATCAAGCGCACCAACTACTATGCTGACGGCAGCGTGATGAATACCCTGACCACCGATTACGATGCACAGGGCCGCCTGCTGAAAGAGCAGCGCCGCGATAAGTCCGGCAACCTGCAGGTTCAGGACGACTTCTATTATGAATACAACGGCATGCTGACCAAGCATACCCACCGCGAGTACGGCAACGACAACTACTCTTACGAGTATCGCTATGAGTATGATAAGAGCAACCGCTTTGCCAAGATCTCCGTTTACCGCTACAATGGCGGCTGGTACCTGTACAGCTACTGGACTGCCAAAGAGTGGGACAGCCTGGGCAGCGTTTCCAAGTTCTGGGAATACAACGGCCAGAACAAAGTTACCTGCATCGTCAACCTGACCAGCAGCGGCAGCCGTAACCGTTACACCAAGATGACCATTGTGAACAGCAGCAACCAGACCGTGCGTACTGACACCTGGAGCTATGACAGCAACGGCCACCTGGCCGGCTGGACCAACAGTGGCAACTCCAACGGCTATTCTAACGTGCTCAGACTCTCCAGCGATAACAATATTGGCGCTGGCAACCCGCTGTTCGACCGTCATTGCGGCAAATTTGTCACCGATGACAAGATCACCAGCGCTTCCATCAAGTTCCAGAACGATGAAGTTGTCGAGATCCGCCAGAACAACCAGCGCATCTCTTACACCAACCAGGAAAGCATGGGTATGAACAGCAGCAACAATCTGACCCGTACCTTTGCTACCTACACCGATGGCGGCAACTTCCGTTACCGCACCCTGGTTGAGTACTTCAAGTACAAGAACTAAGGCAACACCGCACAATTCCCACCTGACGGCTTAAGCACCGCTCCGGCGGCTGCGGCACGGCATCTGCGTTGCCAAA